>Ga0160490_100024_pt1 | contig 289271 bp, 282 predicted proteins | sample DIDnMG_7_FD_108210 | JGI IMG/M metagenome (GOLD analysis project Ga0160490, IMG submission 108210) | Enriched soil microbial communities from UW Madison campus, WI, USA - DID2934_E24_Lignin MG | ecosystem: Environmental > Terrestrial > Soil > Unclassified | place: USA: Madison, Wisconsin... | reverse complement strand
CTCGCGGCGCAGTTCGGCCTTGGCCAGTTCGTGCTGCTGGCGGATGGCCTCCTTCTCGGCGGCGCGCTTTTCGGCCAGCTTCTCGAACTCGGGGTCCTGAACCGTCGGCTTCGGCTTGAACCGGGCCAGCAGGGCTTGTTTGGCGTCTTTCTGGGCGGACAGGCGGTCGTTGAAGCCGGTGTTCTTGAGGTCGCGCATGCTGAGAGGCGGGTGTCCTTAATAGGAAATGGAAACGGCGAAAAGGGCCGATCGCCGAAGCGACGGCCGCAAGACGGGGCGCAAAGCGTGTTTCGGCACGCTCGGCCCGGCGGGAGGGCAAAGCCGAATTTAGCGCCGAAATCAAGCTCTACAGCCCGATTTCATAGGATTTAGCGGCGACTGACGCCCTCCGACCGCGTTTCGCGGCCGAAGAGACGCGTCGTTACTGCGGCTTCTGAGCGTGGCCGACCGCAGCGCCCGCGGCGCCGCCGACGGCCGCGCCAACCGGGCCGCCGACCACGGCTCCTGCGACGGCGCCGGTCGCCGCCTTCTGTTCCACCGTATGGCCGCAGGCCGACAGGGCCAGGGCTCCAGCGCCGGCCAGCGTCAGAACGAGCAGGCTGGAAGCGATGCGGGTCATGGGTCAACTCCTTGAAATAGCTCAGCTTGGAACGCGAAAATTACCGACTGGTTCCCATCTGAGGCAGGACTCAGGCATCCAAGACGTCGCATCCCCGCCAATAGCTTATTCACGCCCACGCCCCGCGCCGCACAATCTTTGTTCAACAGACCAATACGGTATTCCCAAGAATGTCTCAGGCGCAATTTCGTCATGATTTAAAACAACGGAAATAATGACTTTGCCGCAATTTCCCTATGCTGAAGAAATTACAATTCTAGCGAATCAGTCACATTGAGGCCATAAACCAATGGATAAAGGCCCGCCTTCGAGGGCCGGCGTTCAGTCGGCGTTCACCCGACCCGCTTGAAGCGCGACGCGTCCTTGTCGCCAGGGTTCGGGAACTACGGGGGCGGCATCCTCGCCCTGTTGTACAGGACTACGCCTTTGTCTCTCTCCTCGCAGACGCGCGCGCTGATGCACGCCGCCCGCTCATTCCGCCTGCGCCCCACGACGGCAGCGGCGGCGTTCGGCGGCGTGGTCGGCCTCGCAGTCGGAGGGGCCTATCTGGGCGGTCTGGCCGCCCAGGCCTCAACCGTGCGCAGTCAGGCCGAGCGCCTGCAGGGCGCCGGCGCCGGCGGCTATACCCAGGAAGCCCTGGCCGAAGCGGCCGGCGGCATGGACGCCAGCGCCCTGGCCATCGCCCACCGCCATGATCCCTATTCCGTCGCCGGTTCGGCCCAGCGCGATCGCCAGGCCGAGCTGCTGACCGCCCGGCTGGAGCAGCTTCAGGGCCAGGACGGCCTGCGCCGCGACGGCCATGGCGCGACGCGCGTCTCCGCCGCCCGCCCGTTCCGCCTCGACGGCGCGCTGGACCAGTCGCGCGACCTCGAATGCCTGACTCAGGCCGTCTATTATGAAGCACGCGGCGAAGGCCGCGACGGCATGAAGGCCGTGGCCCAGGTCGTGCTGAACCGCGCTCGCCACCCCGCCTTCCCCAAGACCGTCTGCGCCGTCGTCTATCAGGGCGCCAACCGGGGATCGGGCTGTCAGTTCAGCTTCACCTGCAACGGCGCCATGCGCGGCGCCGTCAACCGCGCCGCCTGGAACCGCGCCCGCGAAGTGGCCACCAAGGCCTTGTCCGGTCAGGTGTTCAGCGCAGTCGGCAACGCCACCCACTTCCACACCACCGCCGTCTCGCCGTCATGGCGCAACAATCTGATCCGCGTCAATCAGGTCGGCGATCACCTCTTCTACCGCTTCGGCGGCCGTTCGGGCGCCAGTCAGGCCTTCGCCTACAACCCGCGTCCCTCGGGCCCGGTCGAGCAGGCCCCCCGTCTGGTTCAGGCCAGCCTCGACCCCGTCGAGGCCGCGCGCAACGTCTCGGGCGCGATCGCCTATACCGCCGTACTGGCCCGCGAAGCCGCAACGGGCGACAAAGCCCCGGCCGCCGCTGCCACGGCTGCCGCTGCGGCCCCGGCGCCCGCCGCGCCGCGCACCACGACCCCGCGCGGCGCCGAGCCCCAGCCTGTGGCGATCAAGACCGCCGCCTTGGCCCCTGATCCTGCGACGGTTGCTGCGGGCGGAGCCTGACCGGCCTCACGCCTCGTCCAGGCCGATATCCAGCTGCATCACTGAATGGGTCAAGGCGCCCACTGAGATGACGTCCACGCCGGTCGCGGCGATACCTGCCACTGTCGTCAGGTTCACCCCGCCCGAGGCCTCCAGCACTACCGGCCCGAAGGCGCTGTCGCGCACCCGCCGCACCGCCTCGGCCATGTCGTCCAGGCTGAAGTTGTCCAGCATGACGACGTCCGGCCGCTCAGGCAGCACCTCGTCCAGTTGATCCAGACCGTCGACCTCCACCTCGACCTTCATCAGGTGGGGGGCGAAGGCCCTGGCGCGGCGCACCGCCTCACCTGCACCGCCGCAGACGGCGACGTGGTTGTCCTTGATCAGGATGGCGTCATCCAGCCCGAAGCGATGGTTCAGTCCGCCGCCGCAGGCGACCGCATGCTTCTCCAGCGCCCGTAGCCCCGGCGTGGTCTTGCGCGTGTCGGCGATGCGCGCCTTGGTCCCCGCGACCGCCTGCACATAGGTCCGCGTCAGGGTGGCGATGCCGCACATCCGGCCCAGCAGGTTCAGCGCCGTCCGTTCGGCCGCCAGCAGGGCGCGGGCGTTCGCCTCGACCGCGACCAGCAAGGCTCCGGCCTCAAACGCCTCGCCGTCGGCGACCTTTACCCTCACCGTCGCCTGCGGGTCGAGCGCATGGACGGCGATCCGCACTACCGCCCCGCCCGCCATCACCCCGGCCTGGCGCGCGCAGAAGACGGCGCTGAAGCGGGCGTCCGCGGGGATGCAGGCCTGCGCCGTCACATCGCCCGTGCGGCCCAGATCCTCGGCCAGCGCCATGCGCACCACGGGCTCGATCAGCAGGTCCGGCAGGGTTCGGGTCACGGGAGAATCCTTCGTCATTCAGATCACGGCCGCGAGGGCGGCGAGCGTCGCCGCCTCGGCCTCTTCGTCGCGCATGGCCTCGGGCGCCCTGCGCATCCGCGTGTGCTCGGCCCTTGGCAGGCTGTCGGGGAAGTCGCGGCGATAGTGGCCGCCCCGGCTCTCGCGCCGGTTCAGCGCCCCCTCGGCGACCAGCCGCGCCGCCGTCAGGCACGCCGCCGTCGGATGGGCCTTCGCCAGGTCGTCGATTAGGGCCAACAGCGTCGTCAGCCCCGCCTCGTCCCGCACCACGCCCGCATGGCGCGTCATGGCCGCGCGCAAGGTCGTCAGCGCCTCGGACGGCAGATCCGTCATCGCCTGCACAGCCGCCAGCGGCCGCCGCTCGGGCTGGACCTCGGCCGCCGCCGCCCGCCCCGCGCGCCGCCCGAAGGCGCCCGCCTCCAGCAGGGAGTTGGACGCCAGCCGGTTGGCCCCATGCACCCCCGTCGCCGCGCACTCGCCGATAGCGAACAGGCCGGGGACCGAGGTGCGCCCCTCATCATCCGCAACGATCCCGCCCATGTGATAATGGGCCGCCGCCGCCACCGGAATGGGACTGACGCGCGGGTCCAGCCCGGCCCTCATGCAGGCGGCGAAGACAGCCGGAAACTCATGCGGAAAGGCTTCGCCCACCGCCTTCGTCGCATCGAGGAAGGCGCCGCGCCCCTCGACACGCGCCGCATGAACCGCCCGCGCCACGATGTCCCTCGGCGCCAGATCGGCGTCAGGATGGTCGCCCAGCAAAAAGGCGCCGTTTCCATCGACCAGCCGCGCCCCCTCGCCGCGCAGGGCCTCGGTCGCCAGCGGAGCTGGGTCCAAGCCCACGTCGATCGCCGTCGGATGGAACTGCACGAACTCAGGGTCCAGAATCTCGGCCCCAGCGTGATACGCCAACGCCAGCCCTTCGCCGCGCAGGGCCGACGGATTGGTCGTCGCCTCGAACAGGCCGCCGATGCCGCCCGTGGCCAGCACCACGGCGGGTGCAAACACCTCGTCCAGACGGCCTCCGCGCCGCTCGATCACCGCGCCGCGCACCCGACCGTCGACATCGCGGATCAGACCGCGCAGCCGCCCGTCTTCCCAGATTTCAATGGCCTTCGTCGCCCGCGCGGCGGCGACCACGGCCGACAGTATGGCCCGCCCCGCGCCGTCGCCGCCCACCCGCGCCACGCGCGGCAGGCTGTGCGCCGCCTCCAGACTGACGGAAAAGCCGCCGTTGTCGTCGCGGTCGAAGGGCGCGCCCAGCGCCGCCAGCCACTCGACCGTCTCACGCCCCCGCATCGTCAGGGCGCGCGCCGCCTCGGCCTCGACCAGACCGGCGCCTGCGCCTTCGGTGTCCCTGGCGTGCAGTGCCGCGCTGTCCTGCGGCGACAGGGCCGCCGCCATTCCGCCCTGCGCCCAGGCCGAGGAGCAGGCGTTCAGCAAGGGCTCGGGCGTGACCACCCGCACCTGCGCCCCCGCCTCGGCCGCCTCCAGCGCCGCCGACAGACCCGCCAGCCCGCCGCCGATGATCAAAGGCCCGTCATGCCGGATGCGCGCCATTCCCCTAACGGCCTCCCACGCCGAAGAACCGCAGCCCCATCTCGAAGGCCGGTTCGACCGCCCCGCCCGTCAGCGGCAGCAGGGCGCCGATCGCCGCCGCCGCGCAGACCACGGCCGTCAGCAGATACAGGGCCAAACTGCGTCCCGCCTCGGGCCAGCTCAACTGCCCCCACGCCGCGCGCCAGAGGCCGCGCTTCAGATGGCCGAACACCGCCAGGCCCAGAAAGACGGCGAGGATCAGCCGCCCCGTCGACAGCCCCCACCACACGGCCAGACCGCCGACGACCAGCAGGGCGACCTGCTCCAGCCGCGGATGCACCCGCGTCAGCACCGGCCCCAACGCCTTTGACCCGTCCAGCGGCGGCGCGGGCAACAGGTTCAGCAGATTGATCATGGCGATGAAGAAGGCGCCCATCAGCCATTCCGGCGACTTCATCGCCAGACCCACGGCCACGAAGGGGATCATGGCCAGCAGGCCGAACGCCGGTCCCGCCAGCGACACCAGCACGCCATGCCACTCGCTCTTCGGCGCGCGCTGGCCCTTCGCCAGCCCGCCCAGGAAGGGGATGATGTAGATGCGCGCCGGCCCCATCCCAACCCGGTTCATCGCCAGCACATGGCCGTACTCGTGCACGAACAGGCCGAACAGCACCGCCCCCGCCACCACCCAGCTGCCGGTCAGGAACCACAGGAACCCCGCCATCAGCAGGGTCGAGACCACCGCCCAGACCGGGTGCTGGCCCTTGTCCTCCTGCGGCGCTTCATGGCGCGCGCTGTAGCGCGGCGTCTCTCGCGCGGGCGCAGGCGCCGCCTCTTCCGGACGCGGGTCCCAGGGTCCGGGCCTGCGGCCGCCGGGGGGAAGGGTGTTGTCTGTGTCGCTCATGGATTCGAACTGGGCGCGCGGCGACGGCCCCGCAACGGGCCGCGTCGCCGCAGGGCCGTCAGATCAGCTCCACATCGACATGATGCCGCGCCTTGACCAGATCATAGCGCGCCGGCTTCGACGGCGGCGGCAGGTCGATCATCCGCTGCACCGCCAGGGCCGCCTTCTCCAGCATGTCCTCCGGCGCCGTCACCTCGAACTGCATGTGCAGCAGGCAGTCGCGGATGTTCTCCAGCGTGATGCGCTTCATGTGCGGGCACAGGTTGCAGGGCCCGACGAACTCCACCTCGGGCACGTCGCCCTTGATGTTGGAGGCCATCGAACATTCGGTGATCAGCACCACCCGCTTGGGCCGGCGCTGCTCGACATATTCCGTCATGGCGGCGGTCGAACCGGCGAAGTCAGCCGCGCGCAGGATCTCTTCGGGGCATTCGGGGTGGGCCAGAACCTCGGCGTCCGGCCAGGCGTCGCGCATGTCGGCGATGTCCTGCGTGGTGAAGCGCTTGTGCACCTCGCAGTGGCCCGCCCAGGCGATGATGCTGACCGTCGTCTGGGCCGCGACGTTGCGCGCCAGATATTCGTCGGGGATCAGGATGACCTTGTCGACGCCCCACTCCTTGGCCGCCCATTCGACGACCTGAACGGCGTTGGCGCTGGTGCAGCAGATGTCCGTCTCGGCCTTCACATCGGCTGTGGTGTTCACATAGGTGACGACCGGCAGGCCCGGATGCCGCTCCTTGATCAGCCGCACGTCCGCCCCCGTGATCGAGGACGCCAGCGAACAGCCCGCGCGCAGGTCGGGGATCAGCACCGTCTTGTCCGGCGACAGGATCTTGGACGTCTCGGCCATGAAGTGGACGCCCGCCTGAACGATCACCTTGGCCTTCGAATTGGCGGCCTCCTTGGCCAGCCCCAGGCTGTCGCCGACATAGTCGCCCACCCCGTGAAAAATCTCGGGCGTCATGTAGTTGTGGGCCAGGATGACCGCGTCGCGCTCGCGCTTCAGCCGGTTGATCTCGCTGATCAACCGGGCCTGTTCGGGCCATTCCAGCGGGGTGACGTGGTCCTTGACCTTCTCCCACACCGGGGCGGTCTCTTCCGCCAGTTCCTTCGACAGACCGAAAGCGCCGTCCGCCATCGTCCCTACTCCCTCAACGGCCGTCTACGCGGCCCCGACTTATGCTCAAACTTAGCATAAGCAGAGACAATGTAGGCCGTTCCTCACATGGCGCAAGGGAAAAGGGCGCCGCCGCCTGACAGGCGGGGTCGAGAGACGGGTCGCTTAGATAGATCGACCCAGCGGCTTACAGGTCGCGCATCTGCTTTTGCGCCGCGCTGAAATACTGCCAGCCGGTCCACAGGGTGACGATCGCGGCCAGCCAGATCAGGCTGTCGGAAAACCGCTGGAAGTACGGCAGATAGTCGAACGGCAGGCCCCAGCCGTCCCAGTTGCGGGCGAATAGCTGGCAGCCCAGGGCCACCATCTGCAGCGTCGTCTTCCACTTGGCGGCCAGGGTGACAGGCAGGATGATCCGTCCGGCCATCGTCTCGCGCAGGGCAGACACGGCGAACTCGCGGAACAGGATCAGGCCGCAGGGAATGATGATCTGCTGCACCGAACCCGAGGTCAGCACGCCCAGCACGGCGCCGGTGACTAGGATTTTGTCGGCGATCGGGTCCAGAATGGCGCCCCAGCGCGTCTCGGCCTTCCAGCGGCGGGCCAGATAGCCGTCGATCCAGTCCGTCGAGGCGGCGATGACGAAGATCCAGAAACCCGCCCGATACATGGCGAACTGGTCGTCGGGGCTCAGCCAGATCGAAACGAAGGGAATACCGCTGGTCGCCCCCGCCAGCAGCAGGAACATGACGATCCCCGCCGCCAGTCGCAGGCTGGTCAGGATGTTGGGGATGGCTTTGTAGGCAGGGGCCATGACGTCTTCCGTTGCAACACGCCGGGTGTGCCACGGTTCGCGGCCAGAGGCGAGGGCCGGGTAAGCAGCGAGGGTGGCGTCAGTCCAGCCGCTCGAACCGTCCCGGCCCGGTCAGCTTGGACAGTATGCCCAGCGCGATGCCGAAGTGCAGGCCGCTGAGCTTCAGTTCGCCCGCCGCTTCCTTTTCCGCGATCCAGGGGAAGGTGCGCAGGTTGTCCAGCGACAGGCGCACGACGGCTTCTTCAGCCGCGCACTCGACCTGTTCGGCAGGCAGGGTTTCGACGGCGCGGCGCACGCTGGGGGCGGCCTGCTCGACCCAGGGGGCGACAAAGTCCTGACAGTTGGCGGGGGCGCCGTTCAGCATGGCGTTCACCCCGCCGCACGAGGCGTGGCCCATGACGACGATATGCCGGACCTTCAGAACATTGACGCCGAATTCCAGCGCCGCGGAGACGCCGTGCAGCTTGCCGTCCGGCTCATAGGGCGGCACCAGATTGGCGACGTTGCGCACGACGAACAGCTCGCCCGGCGCCGTGTCGAAGATCAGGGCCGGGTCGGCGCGGCTGTCGGAACAGGCCACGACCAGGGTGTGCGGCTTCTGGCCGTTGGCGGCCAGGGCCTCATATTGCGCGTGCTCGGACGGCCACCTGTTCGCGCGGAAGCGATGGTAGCCCTTGGTCAGTTCGGCGATCATGAGATCGTTCCTAGACCCGCGGCGCTTGGTCGCTCAACCCGGAATCTTCGTCCCTCACGACTTGTGAAAGAAGCCGTGGATGCGCTCGGCCAGGGCCTGACTGACGCCATCCACCTTGACCAGATCGGCGACCGAGGCGCGGCTGACGCCCTTGGCCGAGCCGAAGGCGTGCAGCAGGGCCTTCTTGCGTCCCGGCCCGACGCCCTCGATCTCGTCCAGAGGATTCTTCTTGATGTCCATCGAGCGGCGCTTGGCGTGGGCGCCGTTGGCGAAGCGATGCGCCTCGTCGCGCAGCCGCTGCAGGTAGTAAAGGGCCGGGCTCTTCAGCGGCAGCATGAAGGGCGCCTTGCCCGGCATGAAGAACTTCTCCAGCCCTGCATCGCGGTCCGGTCCCTTGGCGACGCCGACCACGGCGATGTCGTCGACGCCCAGATCGGCCATGACGGCCAGCACCTCGGCCAGCTGGCCCGCCCCGCCGTCGATCAGCAGCAGGTCGGGACGCTCCACCGCCTCGCCCGCCTCCTCGTCCTTCACCAGTCGGCCGAAGCGGCGGCGCATGACCTCGCGCATCATGCCGTAGTCGTCGCCGGGCGTCAGGTCTTCGCCCTTGATGTTGAACTTGCGGTACTGGTTCTTGCGGAAGCCCTCAGGCCCAGCGACGATCATGCCGCCGACCGCATTGGCCCCCTGAATGTGGGCGTTGTCGTAGACCTCGATCCGCTCGGGCCGGGCGTCCAGACCGAAGGCCTCGCACACCTCGTCCAGGATTTTGCCCTGCGCCGAGTTCTCGGCCAGCTTGCGGCCCAGCGCCTCGCGGGCGTTGGTCAGGGCGTGATCGACCAGACTGGCCTTGCCGCCGCGAAGGGGCCGGGCGATCTCAACCCGGTGTTCGGCCTTCATGCTGAAGGCTTCCTCCAGCAGCTCCAGCTCGTGCGGGCGGACGTTGGACAGGATCAGGCGCGGGATCGGCTTGTCCTCATAGAACTGGCCCAGGAAGGCGGCGAGGATTTCCGCATCGCTGTCGCTCTTGTCCACGCGCGGGAAATAGGCGCGGCCGCCCCAGTTCTGGCCCGCGCGATAGAAGAAGACCTGGACGCAGGCCTGGCCGCCCTCGGAATGCAGGGCGAAGACGTCGGCTTCGGCCACGCCGTCGGCGTTGACGCTGCTTTCCATCGAAATGGCCGACAGGGCGCGAATCCGGTCGCGCACCCGGGCGGCGGTCTCGAAGTCCAGATCGTCCGACGCCGCCTGCATCTCCTGCGACAGGCGGCCGATGACGGCGCGCGACTTGCCGCGCAGGAACTGTTCGGCCTCCGTGACCAGTTCGCCGTAGTCCTCAAGCGAGATCAGGCCGGTGCAGGGCGCCGAGCATCGCTTGATCTGATGCAGCATGCAGGGGCGGGTGCGCGTCTCATAGACGCTGTCCGAACAGGACCGCAGCAGGAAGGCCTTTTGCAGCGTGTTCAGCGTGTGGTTGACCGCCCATGTCGAGGCGAAGGGGCCGAAATAGTCGCCGGGAATGGTGTGGGCGCCGCGATGCTTCCTGACCTGGGGCGCGCGGTGGTCGCGCCGGATCATCAGTTCGGCGAAGGATTTGTCATCGCGCAGCACGACGTTGAAGCGCGGCTTCAGCTTCTTGATGAAGTTGGACTCAAGCAGCAGGGCCTCGGTCTCGGAGGCGGTGACCACCAGTTCCATCGAGCGGGTCAGCGACACCATCAGGCCGATGCGCTGGGTGTGGAACCGCCCTTGCGCATATTGAACCACCCGCTTCTTCAGCGACTTGGCCTTGCCGACATAGAGGCAGGCGCCGTCCTCGCCGTACATGCGATAGACGCCGGGCTTGTCGGGCGCGCGCCGGGCCTCGTCCGCGATCAGTTCGGCGGCCTGAAGCGGAAGGGCTTTCGCCTGTGAGTAGTCGGGCGTTTCCGGAGTATCGGGCGTCGGGTCGGTCATCAGCCGGGATATAGGCTCAGCCGCGCCGGACCAGAAGCACCCCGCCGATCACCAGCAGCACGCCGGCGATGCGCGTCAGGCTGATCGGTTGCTGCGGCACGCCCATGACGCCGAAATGATCGAGGATCAGGCTCAGCGCCAGCTGGCCCGCCACCATCAGGGTGATGGTCAGCGCCACGCCGATCTTGGGCACGCCCCAGGCGGCGGCCACCACGAAGACGCAGCCGTAGAGCCCGCCCAGCCACGCCCATGCAGGCAGGGCCTTCATCGCCTGCACATCCGGCCGCGTCTGCAACGCCATCGCCAGCACGCCCAGCGCCACCGTCCCGACGAGAAAGGAGATGAAGGCCGCATTGACCGGCGAGCCCACCGCGCTGGCCAGCCGCGCATTGGTCGGCCCCTGCAGGGCGGTGGCGGCGCCGCCGATGATCATGGCCAGCAGGGCGAGGACGGGTAACTGCATCGGCTGTCTTACCAATTCGGGTCGGGCGCGGCGCCGCCGAAAATCTCGGCCAGTCGGTCGCGGGTGGCGCGGGTCGCATCCTCGGGCAGGGCGTCGGGGGAAAACCAGCCGATCTCGGCGATCTCGCCGTGACTGGTCCGTTCGGTCATGTCGAAGGCTTCGATACGGAAGACCAGCACATGATCGCCCGGAAAGAAGCGCTCATTGGAATGAATCGACAGCAGGCGCGGCTCGCCCCTGACGATCAGTCCGGCTTCTTCGCGCAGTTCGCGGATGACGGCTCCTTGCGTCGTCTCGCCCTTGTCCACCCCGCCGCCGGGCAGCCACCAGCCCTCCAGATAGGTGTGCTTGACCAGCAGCACCCGGCCCTCGCCATCGACCGCCGCACCGCGCACGCCCAGCGTCATGCCCCGGCTCATCCGCGACCAGGCGAAGAACAAAGGCCGGGTGAAGGGTTCGATGCGGGTGCGCCAGTTCGCCATGCGCAGACGATAGGCCGCGGTCGGGCGGCTTGAACAGGGGCGCGCTTGCCCCTATTCGGGGACAAAATCAGGAGCTGCCCCATGTTGGCCATCGCCACCATCTTCGTTTTCATCGCCGTCATCGCCGCCGTCAACTACTACGAGTTCGGCCGGGTTGACTGAGTCCGGGCGCGCCGACGCCTCTTCGCGGGGCGCAGCGCTGGTCACCGCCGCCTCGGGTCGGATCGGGGCGGTGCTGGCCAGGGCGGCCGCTCAGACTGGCTATGACGTCGTCGTCCACTATCGATCCGACGCGGACGGCGCGCAGGACGTGGTTCAGGCCATCGAGGGCATCGGACGGCGCGCCATCGCCGTTCAAGCCGAACTGACGGACCCCGACGCGCGCGCCGCCCTGATGGATCAGGCCTTCGCCTTCGGGCCGCTGCGGGCGCTGGTCAACAACGCCTCCCTGTTCGTCTATGACCAGTTGCAGACCTTCCAGGAAGCGGACCTGCGCCTTCATCACGAGGTCAACGTCCTGGCGCCCCTGGCCCTGATCCGCGACTTCGCCGCGCGCCTGCCCGACGGGGATGAAGGCGTGGTGGTCAATATGCTGGACTATAAGGTCACGGCGCCGAACCCCGACTTCTTCTCCTATACCGTCAGCCGCGTGGGCATCGCCCATATGACCGGCGCCCTGGCGCTGGCCCTGGCGCCGCGCATCCGCGTCTGCGGCATCGCGCCGGGCCTGACCCTGCCCTCGGCCGGATGGCCCGAGGCCGATTATCAGGCGGGCGCCGAGGCCACGCCGCTGAAACGGCCCGTGGCGGTCGAGGACCTGGCGGCCGCCCTGACCTTCATCCTGACGGCGCCCAGCCTGACCGGACAGAATCTGGTGGTCGACGCCGGGGCCGCCCTGACCCGCCGCGACCGCGATCTGGAGTTCGCCTGAGTCGCCACGACCGGCGTTGTCGCCGCCACATGACCTTTATTTGTCGATAGGTTGGTGCTTTAGCTGCCGCCGTTCACCCTGAGACCCTCATGCCCGCTGTCCGTTTCACTCGCCGCTTCTCGATGGCGCACCGGCTGATCGCCGATGCGGGGTCGAAATGCGCCGTGCCGCATGGGCACAATGAGTTCGTGACGGTGACGCTGGAGCCGACGGCCGAGATCGACTTCGGCGGCGCCAACTATGCGGCCTCCTTCGAGCGGCTGAAGGCGCGCTGGCACGGCTTTGTCGACCGCAGCCTGGACCACGCCTTCCAGCTGAACCGCGCCGACCCCCTGCTCACCTGGTTTCAGCAGCATGAGCCGCATCGCCTGAATCAGGTGCTGACCGTGGACGGCGATCCGACGACCGAGGCTCTGGTCATCGCCCTGTGGCGCAAGCTGGAAGCCATCCTCTCGGCCGAAGGCCTGCCCTTCCGTCTGGCCGAACTGGCGATCGAGGAGACGCCGACCAACACCGTCCTGACGCGCGGCCTGACCGAGGCGGAGCGGGCGTGGAGCCTCGGCGCCTGGTGCGATCGGGCCGATTTCAGCATCAATGATCTTCTGCCGCCGGAGACCTGGTCTTGAGCGCCGTCGTCACCCCCCTGCCCTCCGCCGAGCCGCGCCGCCTGGGCCTGAAGGTCATGGTGCGCGCCCTGAAGGTCGAGGCCTCCATCGGCTTCTATGATCATGAGCATGGACGCCTGCAGCCGCTGTCGGTGGACGTCGAGCTGGATCTGGGCGCCGCGCCGGTCGAGCGGCTGGCCGATACGCTGGACTACGACGGCGTCGCCCGCATTGTGCGCGAGCTGGCGGCGGGACCGCACATCGCCCTGATCGAAACCTTCGCCGAGCGCACGGCCGTCGCCTGTCTGGCCGATCCGCGCGTGCTGAGCGTCGTGGTGCGGGTCGAAAAACCCGGCGCCATTCCCGATGCGGCGGCGGCCGCCTGCGAAGTCTCCTATTCGCGCTGAGGCTGGTTGCGCGGGGCCGTCCGTCCCGCCATCATCTTCCCCTGACAAGAGGTTCCGATGGTTCAGCCCGGCGATTACACCAGCAACAGCGGCGAGGCTTCGGCCGAGCTGACCGGAATCTATGCTGGCTATGCGCTGATCCTGCTGGCGGCGCCGACGTTCGGCGTGGCGGCGGCCATCGGCCTGTTGCGTGTATGGGGGCGCTCAGCGCCGGTCGATCCGATGCTGCGCAGTCACTTCATCTTTCAGCAGCGGACCCTCGTGGCGGCGGTGTGCGCCATCGTCGCCGGCGCGTTGCTGATCCTGGTCAATCTGGGCGTCTTCGTCCTGTTCGTCATGGCCGTGTGGACCATTGTGCGCGGCGCCCTGGGGCTCAAGGACCTGCTGAACGGGCGCCCCATCGCCGCGCCCCGTCGCCTCTTCTACTGAAAGGACGCCCTTCATGAGCGGTCAGAATCCGGCCGCCCCGATTGCGGGCCGCGACGGCGCCGTCCTGGCGTGGATCCTCTACATCCTGTCGATCCCCAGCGCGAACGTGCTGGTGCTGGTCGGACTTGTCCTGGCCTATGTGAATCGCGGCTCGGCCACGGGCTTGGCGGCTCAGCACGTCGAGGCGCAGATCAAGCTGTTCTGGTCCGTCTTCTGGGTCAGCGCCATCCTGTGGGTGCTGGTGGCGATCAGCGCCGTGGCCTCGGCCTTCCTGATCGGCATTCCCTTCCTGCTGCTGTTCGGACTTCTTTTGCTGCTGGTGTCGATCTGGTTCACGGTCAAAAGCGTTCTGGGTCTGCTGGCCCTGTTGAACGATCGGCCGGCCTGATCTGAACCTTTCAGGAGGAGCCGCCGTGTCCGCCTTCAAAGACCACGCCGCCGACCACCGTTTCCAGCAGATGTTCGCCGATTCTGACGGCGCCGAGCATCCCGTCTGGGCCGAATACGCCGTGCGCGGCCATGCCCGCGTCATCCTGCACGTCGAGGCCCACCCGGCCCTGCGCGGCACGGGCGCCGCCGGTCGCTTCATGCAGGCCCTGGCAGAACACGCCCGCGCCGAGAAACTGACGCTGATTCCGCACTGCAGCTACGCCGTCGCCTGGTTGAAACGCCATCCCGAGTACAAGGATGTGGTGGGGTCGTAGCCCCGCGCTTGCTTCATCCTCGGGTCAGCCCGAGGATGACGGCTCGGATCAAACGGCCCGGCGCGCAGCGCCCAGGCCGCGTCGGGTCGAGAAGGCGGAGCCTTCTGACCGCGGCCGACTAAGGATGACTCTTGGCGACGATGGCCTTCATAGTCTCGGCCTTGGACGGCAGGTCGGCGACCAGGCGGGCGGCCAGTTCGCGGGCGCCGACCGGATAGGCGTCGCCCCCGTCGGCGATTTCCTTGGCCATGTCGGCGGCCTTGCACAGGGCGGCCTCAAGCGCCTCGACCTGCTCGATCGCCAGGGCGCGAGCCTCGGCCTGCAGGCGCTTGACCCGTTCAGCGGTAGTTTCGGGGGCGCGCATCAGGTCGTAGACCTCGGCTTCCGGCGAGGAGACCACGCGCAGGGCCGCGCGGGCGTCGGATTCATTGCTGGACTTGGTCATCGCATCATCTCCTGGCCGCACCATGCCTCATTTTCGCCCTAAGGTCGCATCCCATCTGCAGCCAAGCTGCAAGGACGGCGCCGGATGTTGCGCCAAGGCCGCATCAAGCGCGGATGGGTTGCAACCGTTCCCCGCTGTGACGCTTTTTGACAGTTTGGTCCAGCCGCGCTTTCCTGCCTGTCGTTGAGGGAGACGCCGATGAGCCAGACCGTTCCGCCGCCCCAGCCGCCACAAGGAGAAGACGGCGACTGGACCCTGCTGCAAAGCCGGGTCGATCGCGTTTTCTGGCAGTGGGACCGCCGCCCCGAGCCGACAGCGCCGACCCTGACCCGGTTCGTCATCGTCCGCCCGCCCGAGCGCCTCGACTACGACACCTTCGACGAGGCCGAGTCCATGTTCGAGGCGATGGAAGACTGAGCGCTCAGTCTCCCTGCGCCTCCCCGCCCTGGACAATGCGCACCACGGCCAGATCGGCGGTGACGTTGCCCAGGGTGCGGAAGATGTCGGGCACGACCTCTACCGCCAGCAATAGCGGCAGCAGCTCCAGCGGCACCCCCATGGCGATGCAGATCGGGGCGATGGAGGCGAAGAAGCTGGCCTGACCGGGCAGACCCACCGTGCCGATCGAGATCAGCACCGCCGTCAGCATGGCGGCGAACAGCTGGCCCGCCGAAGGCTCCAGCCCGAACAGATGGGCGCAGTAGATGGCCACCCCCAGATTGGCGACCGGGCTGGTGATGCGGAACACCGCCACCGCCAGCGGCAGGACCAGACCCGCCGTGGCTCGTCTGACGCCCAGTTCGTCGACCGCCCGCTCGACCATGACGGGCAGGCTGGCCAGCGACGACTGGGTGGAAAAGGCCACCACCTGCGCCGGGGCCGCCGCCCGCGCGAACCGGCCCAGCGACACCCGACCGAAGACGACGGCCAGCGGATAGAAGATCAGGCCGATGCCGATGCAGGCGAGCGAGATCAGCGCCACATAGTGCAGCAGCACCCCCGCCGCGCTGGCCCCCGCCGTCAGGCCTACCCCGACCGACAGGGCGAAAACCCCCAACGGCGCCGCCTTCAAGACCCAGCGGACGATGACAATCATCGTCTCGCCCACCGCCTCGAAGAAGGTGATCAGCGGAACCCGCAGCCGCTCGGGCAGCCCGGAGGCCGCAAAGCCGAAGAAGACGGCGAACACCACCATGCCCAGAATGGCGTCCTCAGCCGCGGCACGGATCGGGTTGGAGGGGGCGATGGTCTTGACGAACTCGCTGAACGGCGCGCCGGCGCCCAGACCCTCGGCGCCCTCCGGCTTGATGGCCAGCAGCAGGCGCGCGCCTTCGGGATCGATCGGCCAGACGGCGTGCAGGCCATAGGCCGCCGCCACGGCGTAGATCGTCGCAAAGACGATCAGCCCCCCGAACCACGCCACGGCCTTCAGCGCCAGCCGCCCGGTCCGCGCCGCATCGGCGATGGAGGCGATGCCCGTCACCAGCAGGCTGAACACCAGCGGAATGATCGTCATCCGCAGCGCATTCAGCCACAGCTGGCCCAGCGCCTGAACGAAGTCCGCCGTGATATGGCCCCCCGGCAGGCCCCAGCGCTGCGCCGCCGCCCCGGCCGCCAGGCCCAGCACAAGCGACAGCAGGACAAGCGTGCTGAGAGAGGTCAGAAAGGAGCGCGCCGATTTCATGCCGCCACGCTAGCAGCCGCCGCGCCGTGCGCCAGCGGAAATCACCGGACGGTCCCGCTCCCTACTTCGGCGTGCCCGAGTTCGCCGGGTCCAGCGGCAGGCCCGCCGCCTGACGCGCCTTCATCACCCGCAGCCAGCCGTGCATGGCCTCTGAATCCAGCCCGTGCATCATTAGCCGATAGCCCGCCTGCAACGTCGACAGCGCCACCAGCGGATGGCCGTTCTTGACGAAGGCCATGTGGTAGCTCGTGCCCAGAATGCGGGCGATATAGATGGCCATCACCTCATCCAGCTGCAGCGAACTGGACGCCCGCACGAAGTCGTCTCTCGGCAGCATCAGGGCGTAGATCGGGGTGTAGAACTCCACCGCCGTCTGCACGTCGACGAAGTTGTGCCACTTGCGCGGAAACTCTTCGAACGGCGGGAATTCATCCGAGATCATGGAGAAGTCGATCCGCTCGGGCGGCATCAGTTCCCGCCCCTCGGCGCGCAGGGCGGCGTTCATCTCGATGACGAAGTTGAAGATGTTCAGGTCGTGCTGAAGGAACAGGTCCGGCTCGATGTCCTTCAGCCGCGTCGGCCTCAGCGGCCACTTCGTCACCTTGTCGCCCACCCCGGCGTTCTCGCGCACGAAGGCGGTCAGCTCGGACCCGACGTGGAAGTGCCGCAGGATCACCCGATTGCCCTCGGGCGTCACAAAGGTCCGAAGGCCCCAGTGGATGGTCTTGTGCAGCAGGCCGTTCAGGTTCGGGTATTTCGGCGAAATGACCCGCAGCACCTTCACCAGACAGAAGAACAGGAACACCAGCGGCCGCGCCACCGGAAACAGCCAGCGCCGCGACCGCGACCGCGCGCCCAGCAACAGGTCGCGCTTGGCCCCGTCGTCGATCGGCAGGCTGTGGTCCAAATAAAGGGCCATCCACGGATCGGGATCCTTGGGGTCGAACCGCGCGGGGTCGAACGGATCCTCCCCCGGCTTGTAGTATCTCACGCCGCGATCTCCTCGATCTGCAGGGCGTAGAGGCGGGCCGTCACCCTGGCCGTCATCACGATGCGTTCGGCGATGAAGGGATCGGGCAGGACCATGCCCAGCATCTCCTCGAACTCCTTCATGTGCTCGGCGTCGTTGTCGCCGTGATACAGCAGGAAGCGCACCGCCTCGTCGGGCAGGGCCAGCCGCTCCTGCACCTTCAGGCCCCACGGCCGCGCCTTGATCGACCCCAGCCCCTCAATGATGAACATGGCGCCCAGCAGGGCGAACGGATCGGGCTTGGACGCCTCATGGAACATCCAGGCCGACAGGGCCTCTGACCCGACATTCTTGGGCGCCGACTGGATGTCCTCCAGCGCCCCGCCCGAGGCCGTGAAGTCCGCCTCCAGCAGGCGGAAGTCGCGATGCTCGGTCACGGCATGGCGCATCAGGGTCGAGCGCAGTTCCAGATGATCCTCGCCGATGTTGGACGCCGCCCGGCTCATCCACAGCGCCCCGTCCTTCACCTGCTGGCGCAGGTTGATCAGGAAGGCGTGGTAGTCGGCGGTTTCGAACCGCCCCCGCGTCAGCTTGCGGATCAGCGGCGTCGCCTCCAGCCGCTGCTCGAAATCGGCGAAGACCACCGCCAGCTTCCGCAAGGTCTCGGCCACCGCCGCCTCGGCTTCGCGTTCCGCCATCACACAATCTCCAGCATCATGAAGCCGATCATCGCCCGCCCGCTCTCGGGCACGATGCACAGCACCCTGTCTCCACGCTTTGCGCGCCCCGACTTCAGGAAGGCGTCCAGCATGACCCAGATCGAGGCCGAGCCGACATTGCCGCTGTCGGCCAACGTCGTGAACCACTTCTCTTCCGGGATCATCGCGGCGGTGCTTTCCAGCAGGCCGACGATCTCCTGACGCAGCGACCGCGCGGAGTAATGGCACAGCAGATGATCGACCTGATGCGGGACGATCCGCCCGGCGTCCACCTTCTCCAGCCAGACGCCGATCCAGGCGCGAATGACGATCTTCAGCAGCTCGAAATCCTGCAACAGGGCCACCGCCCCCGCCGCATGGGCGGCTGCAGGGCCGGCGTGGCTCCAGGCGCTGGTCATGTCGGCGCGCGCCTGTGGCGTCGATCCGGCCCACATGCAGGGATCGAAACGCCCGGCCAGCGAGGTCATGTCGATCCACTCCACCTTCAGGCTCAGCCCCTCGGGTTTCGGCCTCGGCTCCATCACCACGGCGCCCGCCCCGTCCGACAGGGTGAAGCGCAGGAAGTCCGCCTCGATCCGCGCCCGACCCTTCTCATCCACCAGCGCCGCGCCCTCATAGAAGTGAGGCCGGAACCAGCGTGAGGAAAACTCGCCCGCACAGGCGGCGGCGACCTCCGCCTCGCCCGCCCGCACGCTCAGCCACGCCCCCTTGGCCGCCATCAGGGCGCTGGCGCAGACCGACTGATAGCTGAACGCCTCCAGCGGCCCCGCGCCCAGTTCCGCCTGAACCGCGCTGGCGTGGCCGGGCACCAGATAGTCGCCCTGCGTCGCCGCCGCGCCCAGATGCTGCAGATCGCCCAGGCTTAGACCCGCCTCATCCAGCGCCGCCCGCACAGCGTCCGCGCACATGGAGGCGTTGGAATGCAGCGGCTGTCCGTCCGGCGTCAGGGCGTAATGCCGCCCCTCGATCCCGTTCCAGCGCAGGGCGCGCCGCCCGACGGCCGACGGCCGCCCGCCGATGCGGCCGATGAAGTCCTCCATGCGATCGTTGCCGATCCGCTCGCCGGGCAGGACGGCGCCGGTCCCGGTGATGAAGACGTCGCGAAGCATACTCATGGCGCGGACCTTGGCGACGCGCCCGGCGCCGCACAAGCCGGAAATCATCGGTTCGGACGCCGCATTTTATCGGAATCGCCGATCCGCTCGCCCTAGCGCCGCGCAGGCGCACGCATTACCTTGATGTTCATGGCCCGTTCTCCTGCGACACCGACCCCGAAGCTGGCGAAACCCGTCCACACGCCCAATCCCGGTCTCAGCGAGGCGCCCGTCGCCTTCGACCACGGCCGTGCGCCCATGTTCGCGCCGGTGAGCGGCCCCCGCCTGACGCCGGAGGAAGCGCCCGCCGCCCCCGCCGACTGGGTCCCTCACCGCCCCGACCGGCCGACCAACAAGAAGCGCATTCCCTTCCGGCTGGAGACGAAATACCAGCCCGCCGGCGACCAGCCCGCCGCCATCGCCGAGCTTGTGGCCCAGGCCGACGAGGGTGATCGCGAACAGGTGCTGCTGGGCGTCACCGGCTCGGGCAAGACCTTCACCATGGCCAAGGTGATCGAACAGACCCAGCGCCCGGCCCTGATCCTGGCCCACAACAAGACGCTGGCGGCCCAACTCTATTCCGAGTTCAAGGCCTTCTTCCCCGACAATGCGGTCGAGTATTTCGTCAGCTACTACGACTACTACCAGCCCGAGGCCTACGTCCCGCGCACCGACACCTATATCGAAAAGGACAGCTCGATTAACGAGCAGATCGACCGGATGCGCCACGCCGCCACCCGCGCGATCCTGGAGCGGGACGACGTCATCGTCGTCGCCTCGGTCAGCTGCATCTACGGCATCGGCTCGGTCGAGACCTACACCGCCATGACCTTCGGCCTGAAGGTCGGCGACCAGATCGACGAGGCCAAGCTGCGCGCCGACCTCATCGCCCTGCAGTACAAGCGCAACGACCTGCATTTCGAGCGCGGCATGTTCCGCAAGCGCGGCGACACCCTCGAAATCTTCCCGGTCCACCTCGAGGACCGCGCCTGGCGCATCAGCCTGTTCGGCGACGAGATCGAGGCCATCGACGAGTTCGATCCCCTGACCGGCAAGAAGACCAATGCGCTGGACGAAGTCACCGTCTACGCCGCCAGCCACTACGTCACCCCACGCCCGACGCTCAATCAGGCGATCACCGGCATCAAGGCCGAGTTGAAGGAGACGCTCGACTGGATGGTCGAGAACGGCAAGCTGCTGGAGGCTCAGCGGCTGGAGCAGCGCACCCGCTTCGATCTGGAGATGATGGAGGCCACCGGCTCCTGCGCCGGGATCGAGAACTACAGCCGCTGGCTGACCGGCCGCGCGCCGGGCGAGCCGCCGCCGACCTTCTTCGAATACATCCCCGACAACGCCCTGCTGTTCGTGGACGAGAGCCACGTCACCGTCGGCCAGATCGGCGCCATGTTCCGCGGCGACTACCGCCGCAAGTCGACCCTGGCCGAGTATGGCTTCCGCCTGCCGTCGGCCATCGACAACCGCCCGCTGAAGTTCGAGGAATGGGACGCCATGCGGCCCCAGACCGTCTTCGTCTCGGCCACCCCCGGCGCCTGGGAGCTGGACAAGACCGGCGGCGTCTTCACCGAACAGGTGATCCGCCCCACCGGCCTGATCGACCCCCCGGTCGAGATCCGCCCCGTCTCCGGCGCGACCCGCAACCAGGTCGACGACGTCATCGACGAGGTGAAGGCGACCAGCCGCGCGGGCTACCGCTCCCTGGTCACCACCCTGACCAAGAAGATGGCCGAGGACCTGACCGAATACATGCACGAACAGGGGGTGCGCGTCCGCTACATGCACTCCGACGTCGACACTCTGGAGCGCATCGAGATCCTGCGCGACCTGCGCCTCGGTTCATTCGACGTGCTGATCGGCATCAACCTGCTGCGCGAGGGCCTCGACATTCCCGAGTGCGGTCTGGTCGCCATTCTCGACGCGGACAAGGAGGGCTTCCTGCGCTCGGAAACCTCCCTGATCCAGACCATCGGCCGCGCGGCGCGCAACGTCGACGGCCGCGTCATCCTCTACGCCGATCGCATGACCGGCTCGATGGAGCGCGCCATCGCCGAGACCGACCGCCGCCGCGAGAAACAGCAGGCCTACAACCTCGAACACGGCATCACGCCCGAGACGGTCAAGCGCGACATCAAGGAGATCCTCGAGAGCCCCTATGAGTCCCGCGACCTGGACCGCCTGACCCGCCCCGGCGTCGCCGAGGAGGCCAAGCCCTTCGTCGGCTCCAACTTCCAGGCCGCTCTGAAGGATCTGGAAGGCCGCATGCGCGAGGCCGCGGCCAACCTCGAGTTCGAGGAAGCCGCCCGCCTGCGCGACGAAATCAAGAAGATGAAGCTCCTCGACCTCGAATTCGCCAACGAAGCCCTGACCGGCGCGGGCGAGGAGGTCGACAAGGCAGCGCCGAAACGCTGGCGCGCGGCGGCGGCGGCCGAGAAGGCGGAGGCGTTCAGGAAGGGGCGCTGACGCCCCTCCCCTTCGCCGCGTCAGTTCCCCTTGGTTCCCGAGGTGTGGGCCGGGCCGCGGAAGACGGCGTTCAGGAACAGCGGCTTCAGCCCTTCAAGGAAGGCGCGCATGGTCACGTCCTGAGTGAAGGCGACGACCTGGCCGCGACCGACCTCGGACGCCATCGCGACCGGCTTGTAGGCCAGCTGGCGGCGATTCTCGGCCCACAGCTGACCGGACGCCAGCACCTGATCCGGGCCGGCCAGGCGCACGACGTTGGTCCCCTGGTCGCGGCTCAGCGGGGTGTAGATGTCCGAGCCGCGCACCATGACGCTGAGGGTCGGGGCGACGCCCGCGCCGAGCCAGTGTTCGTTGTCGACCACGGCGCTGGCCAGGACGCCTGCGACAGGATCGGGCGCGCCGCCGTGATGGCCGGTCAGGGCCAGGTATTCGGCGTCGGTGGCGATCTCGCTGCCGCCGTTCTTCTTGTCCTTGTCGCCGTCGCCGGAGACGGCGCTTTCGCGGCGGCTGTCCAGCAACTTGGAATCGGGATCGGTCAGCAGGCGGCTGGCCGAGCCGACGCCGATCAGAACGCCGCCCGCCTGAACCCAGGCGCGCAGGTTGGCGACGCCGCTCTCGCCGAGGATCTGCCCATAGTTCCCGCCCGAGGGCAGGATCAGCACCTGGTAGCGGGACAGGTCGGCGTTCGCCAGTCGGCGGGTGCGGACGGCCGTGACCGGCCAGCCGTACTCGCGCTCCAGCACATGGCGGATGGAGCCGGCGGATTCCGGCTCGGTCGGGTCGTCCCAGGCCATGGCGACGCGCGGGGCGGCGATGACGGTCGCCTTGTCGGAGCCGACGCTGGGTCCGCTGGAGACCCACGACGTCGCCAGCGGCGTCACCTGAGCGCCGCTGCCTGCGGCCAGACGGCGGACACGCTCGTCCAGGTCGGCGGGCGACCCGGCGCGCGGCACGATGAAGGTGCCGCCCGGATAGGCGCGGCCGTCCAGGGTGAAGGGCTCCTCGACCGAGCGGACCGGCAGCTTGTCGGTCAGGGCGGCCGTCAGGAAGCGCATCCCGGCCGTGCCTGGATGGATGGCGTAGCCATAGGCCGCGTCGCCGGAGGCCACGGCGGCGGGACGGATCAGCTCCGGGCCGACGGCGGCCGTCTGCACCGACGGAGCGCCGGTGCAGCGCTGGCTCGGCACGTTGAAAAGAAGCGGCAGGGACCAGCCGGTCAGGTCATAGATCTCATCGCCCAGGCCGCGCGCGCGGCGGGCCTCCTGCTCGGCGAGGAATTTCGGGTCCAGCGGCACGTCCTTGGCCAGCAGGGTCTCGGCCATGCGGCGCTGGGGCTGGGACAGGTTCACGATGTAATCGCCCGCCTGATAGCTCTGGCCGCAGGCGGAGAAGGATGCAGTCGCGCGCCCGACCTCCAGCCCCGAACGGACCAGCAGGCCCGCCAGCTTGTCGGCGGCGGCCGGGTCGGCGGCGGCGGAGCGCGACAGGACATAGGCGCCGCGTCCGCCGGAAATCCCGTCGCGGTGGAAGGCGTAGAAGTCGCTGAGCAGCTTTTCGCGGTCGCGGGCGGCGGTCTCGATGGTCGACAGGGTGGCGGTCAGATGGCCTTTGACCGTGTCGGCGTAGGTCAGCATCTCGCCCGACGACCGGCGCGCCAGCAGACCGCGCGACGATCCCTGTTCATAGGTCATGGAGACGGCGCCGAAATAGGCGGGCCAGCCGTCGCCGTAGCCGGGATAGAAGGCGTCGAACGTCTCCCGCGTGAAATAGTCCAGTCCGGCCTGGTCGAAGCGCCCGGCGGTGTTGCGGCCGAACCGCTCGCGCGCGTCCAGGATCGGCGGATAGATCCACGGGTTCAGCGGCTGGGCCTCGGGCGGGAAGAAGAAGCTCGAGTCCGTGCCCATCTCGTGGGAATCGACCACCACCTGCGGGCGCCATTCGCGGATGAGGGCCGAGTGGCCCTGCGTCTCCGGCTGGGACTGGATGAACCAGTCGCGGTTCAGGTCGAACAGATTGTGGTTGTAGCGGCCGGACGGCCACGGCTCGGCCCGCTCGGCCGACAGGGGGTCGCCGTTGGGCTGGGCGCCCAGACCTGCCTCGAAGCTGTTGATGAAGCGCTCGCGTCCGTCGGGATTCTGGGTCGGGACGAAGACGACCACGACGTTTTCGAGCCAACCCTGCGCCTCGGCGTCGAGGCTGTCGGTCAGGCGGCGCGCGGCGGCCAGGGCGGCGTCGGCGGGGCTGATCTCATTGCCGTGGACCGAATAGGCCATCCAGACGATGGCGGGCGTGTCGTTGATCAGGGCGCGGGCCTGCTCGGGCGAGGTCTTGCGCGGATCGGCCAGGGCGTTGGTCGCAGCCTTGATCGCGTCCAGCCGGGCGATGTTGCGCGGCGAGCCGACGGCGGCCCAGAACAGGGGGCGCCCTTCCCACGACTGGGCGTAGTCGCCCATGACCATGCGGTCGGGATTGGCGGCCCGCAGCGCCTCGAAATAGCGGCGCACATCGGCCGAGCGGGTGATGCGCTCGCCGCTGTCATGGCCGACGACGGCCTGAAGCGCGGGCGGCGTCTGTTGCGCCAGGGCGGGCGCGGCGCCCACGGCCAGGCTGAGCGCCAGCAAGGAACAGGCGGCGCGGCGACGATACGACATTTGAAATACTCCCCCTACAGACCGACGACCTTAACCGTGCAGCCCAGACGAAGGAAGCGGCGACGACAAAACCGCAGGATCATCGCGCGGCGCCGTCATGTCCGAAAACCGCGAGACAGGGCGGCGTCGAAGGCGCAGGGTGCGGGCATGGACACCACTCGGGACAACGCCCGCGACACGCTGGATCAGGAGGCCTGTTACCGGGCGGTCCTGACGCGCGAACCGCGTTTCGACGGGCGCTTCTTCACCTGCGTGAAGACCACCGGGATCTATTGTCGCCCGGTCTGCCCGGCGCGGACGCCCAAGCGTGAGAACATGCGTTTCGTCATCAGCGCGGCGGCGGCCGAGGAGGCGGGCTTTCGCGCCTGCCTGCGCTGTCGCCCAGAGACGGCGCCCGATATGGGCGCATGGCGCGGCACCTCCAACACTGTCAGCCGGGCGCTGAACCTGATCGAGGCGGGGGCGCTCGATGAGGGCGACGTCGACGCCCTGGCCGCCCGACTGGGGGTGGGCGAGCGGCACCTGCGGCGCCTGTTTCGCCAGCACCTGGGCGCCGCCCCGGTCAGCGTGGCCCAGACGCGCCGGGTCCTGCTGGCCAAGGCCCTGATCCACCAGACCGACCTGCCGATGGCCGAGGTGGCGATGGCGTCCGGATTCGGCAGCGTGCGACGGTTCAACGAGACGTTTCAGGCCCTTTATGGACGGCCGCCGTCGGCGCTGCGGGCGCGGGCCGAGCGGCCGTGGGACGCCAGGTCGAACGAAGGGGTGCGGCTGAGCCTGCCCTATCGCCCGCCCTATGAGGTGGAGGCCATGCTGGCGGCGCTGAAAGCGAACGGCGAGACGGTCGAGGTTGGCGTCTGGCGCCGCGTCCTGACCCCGGCGACGGACGGGGCGACGGGCGAGGTTTCGGCCCGGTTCGAGACGGGCGACCGGCTGGCGGTGACGGCGGCGCTGGATGATCTGAAGGCCCTGCCGGGCGTGCTGGCGCGGGTGCGGCGGCTGTTCGACCTGTCGGCCGACCCAGAGGCGATCCGGCGGGATCTGTCGGCGGACCCTGTGCTGGCCCCGCTGGTCGAGGCGCGGCCGGGCCTGCGCCTGCCGGGCGACTGGCGCGATGAGGCGGCCGACATGGCCAGCGACCGGCTGGAAGACGAACGGCTGGCGGGGCGGGCCGAGCGGTGGCGGCCCTGGCGGGCCTATGGCGTGCTGCACCTGCGCGAGGCGGGGATCGACGGCGCGGACATCATGGAGAACGACGATGAAAAAGACGCAGCCAAAAACGCAGCCTGAAGCCTTCACCCTGGACCGCATCGCCACGCCGGTGGGCGAGGTGCTGCTGGTCACCGACGCGGACGGCGCCGTGCGCGCCTTCGACTTCACCGACTATGAGGCGCGGATGATGAAGCTGCTGGCTCGTCACTACGGCGAGGCGCGGCTGACGCCGGGACGGGCGCCGGAGGCGGTGCGGAACGCCGTGGCCGCCTATTTCGACGGCGATCTGACGGCGCTGGACGGCCTCACGGTGAAGACCGGCGGCACGGACTTCCAGCGCGCGGTCTGGGCGGCGCTGAGAACCATTCCGGCGGGGCAAACGTGGAGTTATCGCCAGTTGGCCCAAGCCATCGGCAACCCTGCCGCCGTGCGCGCCGTGGGCCTGGCCAACGGCGCCAATCCGATCGGCGTCATCGTGCCCTGCCACCGGGTCGTCGGCGCTGATGGAACCCTGACCGGCTATGCGGGCGGGCTGGAGCGCAAGCGGTGGCTGCTGGCGCACGAAGCGTCGCAGGAGGGAACAGGACAGGGGGCGTTTGCGCTGGACTGACAGCGCCCTCCCTTTCGGCGCTCATTTCTGGAGTCTGATGATGAACCTGCCCAACGGGGCCCTGGTCGCCGTCGCCGACGGCGAGAAGCTGAGCCTGTTCCGCAACACCGGCCACAACCTCGACATCCAGCTCAAGCCGATGGCGACGCCCGAGATCCCCGAACGCCTGTCCGGCGCCCCGGGCCGCCGCTCCAGCGACGCCAACCCCGACAACGACACCCAGGCCGAGGACGGCTTCGCCATGGGCGTGGCCGAGGCGCTGAACCACATGGCCCTGACCAACAAGTTCGAGGCCCTGGCCGTCGTCGCCGCGCCCAAGACGCTGGGCCAGCTGCGCAAGCACTGGCACAAGGCGCTGGAAGAGCGTCTGGTCGGCGAGATTCCCAAGGCCCTGGCCGGCCGACCGGCCGAAGAGATCGCCGAGGCGATCAGCCGGGCCTAAGCGTCAAGCGGAGCCATCCAGGAACAGGCGGCAGGCCGGGTTGTCGGTCTCGTCGACGTAAGGGTAGCCCAGTTCGTCCAGCGCCTCCGTCAGCGCCGCCGCCTGATCCGGCGGGACGCTGACGCCCGCCAGCACCCGGCCCGCGTCGTCGCCGTGGTTGCGGTAGTGGAACAGGGTCAGGGCCCAGGCGGGCTGCAGGCTGTTGAGGAAGCGCAGGAAGGCGCCCGGCCGCTCGGGGAACTCGAAGCGCAGCAGCCGCTCGTGCGGCAGGCCGATGGTGCGCCCGCCGACCATGTGGCGCACGTGCAGCTTGGCGGTCTCGTTGTCGCTCATGTCGACGACGGAATAGCCGTCGGCCGTGAGGCGGGTGATAAGACCTTCACGCTCGGCGGCGCCGTCGCGCAGGGCCACGCCGACGAAGATCTGGGCCGCGCCGTCGCCGGACCAGCGGTAGTTGAATTCCGTGATCGAACGGCCGTCCAGGCTCTGCAGGAAGCGGTGGTAGTCCTCGCGCCGGTCGGGCATGGAGACGGCGAACAGGGCCTCGGCGCCCTCGCCGATCTCGGCTCGCTCGGCGACGTGGCGCAGGCGGTCGAAGTTGACGTTGGCGCCCGAATTGATCGCCACAAGCGCCCCCGACCCGGGGTTGCGCGCGGCCCAGGCCTTGAGCCCGGCCAGGGCGACGGCGCCCGACGGTTCGGCCACGGCGCGCACGTCGTCGAAGATGTCCTTCACGGCGGCGCAGATGGCGTCGGTGTCGACCAGCACGATCTCGTCCAGCAGATCGCGGCACAGGCGGAAGGTCTCGTCGCCTGCGCGGCGCACGGCCACCCCGTCGGCGAACAGGCCGACCTGATCCAGATCGACGACGCGCCCGGCCTCGATGGCGCTCTTCATCGTCGGGGCCTCGGCCGGTTCGACGCCGATGAGGCGCGTCTCGGGCCGCAGGAAGCGGACGATGGCCGCCACCCCCGCCGCCAGTCCGCCGCCGCCGATGGGGATGAAGACGGCGTCGATGGGATCGGGGTGCTGGCGCAGGATCTCCAGCCCGACCGTGCCCTGCCCCGCGATGACGTCGGGGTCGTCGAACGGGTGGACGAAGGCGGCGCCTGTTTCCTTTTCCAGCGCGCGGGCGTGGGCGTAGGCGTCGTCGAAGCTTTCGCCGTGCAGCACGACCTGGCCGCCCAGGCCCTGAACCGCCGCCACCTTGATGCCGGGGGTGGTGGTCGGCATGACGATGGTGGCCGCCGCGCCGCGTTTGGCCGCCGCCAGCGCCACCCCTTGCGCATGATTGCCCGCCGAGGCGCAGATGACCCCGCGCGCCAGTTCGGCCTCGCTCAGCGCCGCGATCCGGTTGTAGGCGCCGCGGATCTTGAACGAGAAGACCGGCTGCAGATCCTCGCGCTTCAACAGGGCGGGCCGCCCGATCCGCGCCGACAGCCGCATCAGCGGATCGAGCGGGGTCTCCTCGGCCACGTCATAGACGCGGGCGGTCAGGATGCGGCGGACGGTGTCTTGCACGATGATCTCGGTCAGGCAGCGACGGGAGGAACGAAGCGTGCCCTCGTCTAGGCCAGACCGATCCTTATGAGAACGAAAATTGCGCGCCCCCTCCTGATCTAAAGCGGCTTCTCGAGAACGACGAAGGCGAGGTCGCGGGTGCGGGGCAGGCCGAAGCGGGGGTCGTCCAGCGGGAAGGGGCGGACCTCGCCAGTCAGGCGATAGCCGCGCCGTTCGTACCAGGCGATCAGCTCGGCGCGCTGGCGGATGACGGTCATCTCCATGCGCGTGGCGGCGAAGCGGGCGGCGGCTTCGGCCTCGGCGGCCTCGATCAACAGACGGCCCAGACCCCCCGCCTGACGCGCCGGATCGACGGTCAGCAGGCCCAGATAGGACAGGCCCCGGCCCTGATCGGCGACCTGAACGCAGCCGGTCAGGGCGCCGTCGACCACGGCCAGCAGGATGATCCGCGAGGCGTCGGCGAGGATGTCGCGCAGCTCCGCCTCGTCTGTGCGCTGGCCCTCCAGCAGGTCGGCCTCGTGGGTCCAGCCGGCCCGGGCAGCGTCGCCGCGATAGGCGCTTTCGATCAGGGCGCGCAGCGCCGGAACGTCGTCCGGCGCCGCAGGGCGAAAGACCGGGCCGCTCAACGGCGCGCCCGACGCGGGGCGGCCTTGGGCGCATCCACGCCCAGTTCGGCGATCAGGTGATCCATGCCGTAGACGTCGCGCAGGGCCGTGGTCACGGCCTGGGTGGTGACGATGACGCTGCGATTGACGTTGCGGTCATAGCCATAGGCGTTGCGCTGGGTCAGGACGGTGGAGTCGAAGTTGGCGCCGATGATCTCGCCCTTGGCGTTGACGGCGGGGGAACCCGACGAGCCGCCGATGGTGTCGGACGAGACGGCCATGTTCATCACCGCGTTGGGGTCGATGCGGTCCTTGGCGGCCAGCAGCTTGGGCGCGACGTTGAACGGCTCGGCGCCGGTCGCGCGGTCCCACAGGCCGGCGAAGGTGGTGAAGGCGGGGATGCGCTGGCCCGGCACGTCGGTGCCTTCGACCCGGCCGTAGGTCAGCCGCAGGGTGCCGGTGGCGTCCGGATAGACGGCGTCGCCGAAGACGGCGAAGCGGGCGGCGGCCAGCTGTTCCGAGGCGCGGTCGGTCGGCGCCTTGACCGTATTGTCCCACTGGGTGCGCACGGCGCGGGCGTCGGCGTCGATGGCCAGGACATACTGGATCAGCGGATCGGTCGAGGCCTGAACGGCGGGCAGGCCGCCTTCCCACAGGGCGCGGCGCACGGCCGGATCGGCTAGTTTGGTGCCTTCGACCAGACGGGCGGACAGGCCCTCGGGGCTCTCCTTGCCCAGCAGGGTGCGGACGTAGGGGCTGTCGACGGTCAGCCATTCGCGCGTCTTCGACAGCCACCATTCCAGACGGATCTGCTCCAGCTCCGGATAGGTCGGGCGCGCGGCGAACAGGCTGGACTGCACGCCGGACAGGCGGCTGTCGGCGAACTCGGGCAGGCGCTGGTCGGACGGCTTGGCGCGTTCCTGCGCCCCGCGCACGATGGCCCGCGCCCAGCTGAACAGGGACGAGCCGCCCGCGACCGCTGTGGTGCCCATGCCCGTGCCGCCTTCCAGCAGGGCCATCGGGGCGTAGAGCTCGCGCGCGATCGGCTGGACCTGCGCCAGCACGGCCCAGGGATCGCCGACCTCGGCCGACAGGGCCTCATTCTCGGCCACGCCGCGACGGAAGACGGTTTCCTGCCCGGCCAGCTGGTCCATGAAGGCCGGGTCGATCAGGGCCGCCATCCGGCCCCGCCCGCGCTTATAGGTGTTCTCGACGCCCGACAGCGGGTCCATGGCGATGAAGGCCTGATCCTCGCCCTCTTCCGAATAGCGGATCAGACGGCCGCGCAGTTCGGAGGCGATCAGTTGATCCAGCGGCAGGACCACGTCGCGGATGGTCATCAGCTGGGCCTGCGTCAGCAGGCGCTGGGTCGAGCCGGGGTTGCCGGTGACGAAGACGGGCTCGCCTTCGGTCGGCTTGTTCGGGTTCCAGGTGAAGTGGGTCGGCGTCGCGGCGGGCTTGCCGTCTTCATACAGGCGGATGAAAGCGGCATCGATGGCGAAGCGCGGGAAGGAGAAGTTGTCCAGATCGCCGCCGAAGGTCGCCGCGCGGTCTTCCGGCGCCCAGGCCAGGCGCACGTCGGAGTATTTGCGGAACTTGTAGAGCTTGAACTGGCCGCCGCGATACAGGCTGACGACCTGACAGCGGATCTTGCCGTCGTCGCCGCAGGCTTCGGTTTCGATGCGGCCGGCCTCGGCCTCGCGCGCCTGGGTGTAGGCCTGACCGTCCAGACCGGCGCCCGCCTTCTGGACCCGCTCGGTGACGTCCGTGATGTCGGTCAGGATTTCCGCCGAGGCGCCGGGGCATTGCAGCTCTTCCTCGCGGCTCTTGGGCGTGAATCCGGTCTCATTATACTGAAGCTGGAGCGTCGACAGATTGGCGACGCAGGACGAGACGCAGTGGTTGTTGGTCATCACCAGCCCCTCGGCCGAGATGACCCCCGCCGAACAGCCGCCGAACTTCACCGACGACAGGCGCACGCGGTCCAGCCAGGCCTGATCGATGTTGGTGCCCAGAGTCTGATTGGCGCGGGCGATGGGGAAGTTGTCATAGGTCCACATGCCCTCCTCTGCCTTGGCGGAAGAGGCGGCGGCGAAGGCCAGGACAGCGGCCGAGGCGAACAGCATGTGACGCATGAGAAGCTCCTGATTCAGACTCCGGCGAGGGAAAAACAGAGTCTAATTCGTCTGAATAGTCTGAAATCGGCGGGAAGAAAGCTAGCAGGCCGATGCGTCAGACGGGGGCGTATTTCCTTCTCCCCTTGTGGGAGAAGGTGGTCGCGCGAGCGACCGGATGAGGGGTGTGGACGCGACGTTACGAAAAAGGGGCGCAGGCGGCGAGGTTGAACTTCAACCCGCGCGCCGACACCCCTCATCCGTCATGCTGCGCATGACACCTTCTCCCACAGGGGGAGAAGGGGTCTTTTTGTTACGCTAACGCCTTGCGGCTGCTTGAGCGCAGGCCTTAGCGACGCACGCCCAGTTCGCGCAGCAGGCGCGGCTGGTTGTAGACGTTGCGCAGGGCCTCGGTGACGGCGGCGGTCGAGACGCTGACCGTGCGGTTCAGTTCGCCGTCGTAGCCGAACGAGCCGCCCAGCGAGTGGATGTTGCCGTCGAAGGCGGCGCCGATCACTTCACCCTTGGCGTTGATCACCGGCGAGCCGGAGTTGCCGCCGATGATGTCGTTGGTCGAGACGAAGTCGTAGACCACGTCCTTGTTGATCCGGTCCCTGGCGGCCAGGAAACGCTCGGAAGCGTTGAACGGCTCGGCGCCGGTGGCGCGCTCGTACAGGCCGCCCATGTAGGTGAAGGACGGCACGGTGACGCCGCGATAGGTCCAGCCCTTCACCTGGCCGTAGGACAGGCGAAGCGAGAAGGTGGCGTCGGGGTACAGGTTGTCGCCGTAGACGGCGAAGCGGGCCTGGGCGACCTTTTCGGCGGCGCGGGCGGTCGGGGCGTTGACCCCAGCGTCCCACTGGGTGCGGACGGCCTGGGCCGCGTCGTCATTGGCCAGGACGAAGGCGATCATCGGGTCGCCCGAGGCGGCCAGCTGTTCCGGCGTCATGGCCAGGGCTTCGGCGCGGAAGGCCGGGTCGATCAGGCGGCTCTGCACCAGACGGGCGGCGATGGTCTCGGGGCTTTCGGCGCCCAGCATGGCCTTCACATCGGCGCTGTCGACCGTCAGGTATTCGCGGGTCTTCAGCATCCAGTGCGACAGCTGGATCTCCTCGACGCCGACCGGGATCGGGGCGTCCGAGGCCAGGCGGCGGCCCAGGGCGGCGATGTCACTGTCGGCGTATCCGGCGCGGCGTTCGGCGACGGGCTTGGCGCGCTCCTTCGACGCGCGGACGATGGCGCGGGCGTAGGAATACAGGGTCGAGCCGCCGCCGGCGTTCGCCTCAAGCTGGCGATAGGGCAGATAGAGGTCGCGGGCCGTGGTCTGCACCTTTTCCAGATCGGCCCACGGGTCGCCGATGCGCTCGGCCACGGCCGGGTCGGCGGCGACGCGCTGGCGCAGTTCGGCCTCTTCCTGGCGCTTCTTGGCCATGAAGGCCGGATCGGTCAGGGCGCCCTGCTGGCCGTAGTAGACCTTGAAGCTGTTCTCCAGACCGAAGATGGGGTCCAGCGCGACCCGCTTCTCTTCCTCGCCCAGCGTCGAATATTCGACCAGACGGCCGCGCAGTTCGGCGCTCTGGATCAGGGTGATGGGGATCTGCTGGTCGCGCAGGCGCTCCAGCTGGCTCATGGTCAGCAGGCGCGAGGTCGAGCCGGGGTTGCCCGCCACGAAGGTGGGCTCGCCGTCGGTCGGGGCGTTGGGGTTCCACTTCAGGTGGTTGGGCGAGGCGACCGGCTTGCCGTCCTCATAGGCGCGCAGGAAGGCGGCATCGAGGGCGTAGCGCGGGAAGTTGAAGTTGTCCGGGTCGCCGCCGAAGAAGGCCGCCTGGAACTCCGGCGCGAAGGCCAGACGCACGTCTTCGTATTTGCGGAACTTGTACAGGGCGTATTTGCCGCCGCGATAGAAGCTGATGACCTGGCACGTCAGCTTGCGGTCGTCGCCGCAGGCTTCCTTCTGGATGGCGTCGATCTCGGCCGAACGGGCGGCGACGAAGGCGGCGCCTTCCAGACCCGCACCGGCGCCCAGGACGCGGTCGGTGACGTCGGTGATGTCGGTCAGGACCTCGGCCGTCTGGCCGGGGCAGGTCTTCTCTTCCTCGCGCGTGGCGGGCATCCAGCCGTTCTTGACGTAGTCGTTCTGGGCCGTGGACAGGTCCTGGACGCACGAGATGACGCAGTGGTGGTTGGTCAGGATCAGGCCTTCGCCCGACACGAACGAGGCCGAGCAGCCCTGCAGGCGCACGGCGGCGTTGCGGACGCGGTCCAGCCAGGCCTGGTCGATGTGCGTGCCGTACTTCTGATTGACCGTCTGGATCGGGAAGCTGTCGAAGGTCCACATCCCCTCGTCGGCGCGCGCGGCCGAAGCGGGGGCGTTGACCACCACGGCGGCCAGGCCGAGGGCGGCCAGCGAGGCGGTGAAGGAAAGGGTGCGGCGAAGCGACATGGGCGTCTCCGTGAGGCGGGACACCACGCCCACGCCTTGCTCTGTTGGTTCCGTCACTAGACCCGCAAGGGCCGCGCCCTCAACCCCGTAAAAAATCCGGCTGAGCCAGCCTTACCCCGATTTAACTTGGCCCCGCGCCCGCAGCCCGTCAGATAACGGTGCAAGTCAGGGGAATGAATACGCGTCATGTCGCTCGCGCTGTCCACGCTGCTCTTCGAGTGGCGCCGCTATATGGCCGCCGTCATGGCGCTGGCCCTTTCGGGGTTGCTGGTGCTGGCCATGACCGGGGTCTTCATCGGCATCGGCAAGGGCTTCACCGCCCAGATCGAGCGCTCGAGCGCCGACATCATGATCCTCCAGCCGGGCGCCAAGAGCCTGATCAGCGGACCGTCCGGCGTGCCACGCCGCTTCATCCCCCTGGCCTACAACCATCCCGAGGTGGTCGAGGTGCAGCCCCTGGACGGCGCCGGCGGCAGCTTCCAGTCGATCAAGGCCGTCGATCCGACACGCAGCCAGGCGGACAACGCCAAACAGGGCGCGCCGCGCATGAAGTATGTGCAGTCCAGCATCATCGACACCACGCCCGGATCGGTCACCATTCCCACCGACTATTCGCGCGAACTGGTCGACGCCTTGCGCCAGCCTTTCACCGTCGCGGTTGACGAGACGGCGCTGACGCCGCTCGGCGTCAAGCTGGGCGACAAGGCCCTGTACAACGGCCAGACCGTCACCGTCGTCGGCGTCACCCGCGGCTATCCCAACATGATGCAGCCCGGCGTGGTCATGTCGCGCGACACCCTGCGGATGCTGGGGCAGGCCGACACCGGCCCGCGCGTCGGTCCGTTGATGATCAAGATCAAGGATCCGGCCCGCGCGTCGATCGTGGTCGCCCAGTTGAACGCGATGGGCAACGGCCAGTGGAAGGCCTGGACCCGTCAGGACCTGGCCGACGCCAATGCCGGAGCCATGTTCGAAGAAGGCATTCTGGTCATCATCATCGGCGGTTGCGTGGTGCTGGGCGTCATCATCGGCGTGGCGATCACCTGGCAGACCCTGCGCGGGGCCATCATGGCCAACATCAAGGAATTCGCCTCGCTGCGCGCCCTGGGGGTCGGCATGGGCTCGCTGCGTCGCATCGTCATGGAGTTGAGCTTCTGGGTCGGGGTGGTCGGCGTCGCCGCCGCCATCTTCCTGACCTGGCTGGTGTCGCTGCTGGCCATGTCCAACGCCGTCATCATCGCCCTGCCCCTGCCCCTTCTAATCGTCGTCGGCGGCGGCCTGATCGCCATCTCCATGCTGTCGGGATTCCTGTCGATGGGCATCCTGAAGAAGAGCCAACCTGCGGATCTGCTGCGATGAACACTATGGCTTTTGGGCACACGAAAGTTCACGGCAAGCACGGCGAGTTCGCCATCGAAGCCAAGGGTCTGGTCAAGCGGTTCAAGTCCGGCCGCAACTTCGTCGAGGTGCTGAAAGGCGTCGATTTCGACGCCCGCCACGGCGACCTGACCATGGTCATGGGGCCGTCCGGCTCGGGCAAGTCGACGCTGATCGCCGCCCTGTCCGGCCTGTTGCGACCCGAGGAAGGGCGCGTCGACGCGCTGGACGTGGACGACCTGTGGAAGCTGTCGGGCGGCAGGATCGACAAGTTCCGGCTGGATCACTGCGGCTTCATCTTCCAGGGCTTCAACCTGTTCCCTTCGCTCAGCGCCCTGCAACAGGTGACGACGGTGTTGAAGTTCCAGGGCCTGACGCCGGATCAGGCGAAGAAGCGCGCCACCCTGGCGCTGGAGGAGGTCGGGCTCGGCCATCGGCTGCATCAGCGCCCGGCGGCCCTGTCCGGCGGCGAAAAACAGCGCGTCGCCATCGCCCGCGCCCTGGCCAAGGATCCGCAGATTCTGTTCGCCGACGAGCCGACCTCGGCGCTGGACGGTGAAAACGGTCAGGTCGTGATCCGGCTGCTGCGCCGGGCCGCCACCGAACACGGCGCCGCCGTCATCTGCGTGACCCACGACCCGCGCCTCGAAGCCTGGGCCGATCGGGTCATCCACATCGAAGACGGCGTGATCATCGACGATCAACGCCGAACCCCCAATCCCGACGCCATCCTGGCCTCGCACTGACACCGATCCTTTGAGGACTCCCATGCCCGCATTCCTGAAAAACAAATGGCTCTGGATCGGCCTGGCGCTGGTGATCGCCATCGTCATCGCCCTGAGCCTGGTGCAGAAGGCCGGCGCCGCCAAGAAGGCCGAGATCGCCAAGGCGGCCGAGACCAAGGTCGAAAGCCCCTACGCCGCCATCGCCAACGGCAAGATCGACATCGAGGGCGGCATCATCCAGATCGCGGCCCGTCGCGGCGGCGTGGTGCGTGAAGTCCTGGTGCAAGAGGGCGATCGCGTCACCGCCGGCCAGATTCTGGCCCGTCAGGAAGACGACGAGCCGCGCCTGTCGCTGCAGACGGCGACCGCCGATCTGGTCCAGGCCGAAAGCCAGCTGCGCCTGATCAACGTCGATATCGCCACGGCCCAGCGCGAGTATGATCGTCTTCAGAAGCTGGTCGCCACCAACTTCGTCGCCGCCCAGCGCCTGGACCAGGCCCGCGACGCCATCTCGTCCGCCCAGGCCCGCCTCGGCTCGCAGCAGGCCGCCGTCCAGACCGCGCGCGCCCGCCGCGATCAGGCCGCCTATAACGTCGAACTGACGGTGATCCGTTCGCCCGCCGACGGCCGCATCGTGCGCCGCTACGCCAATCCCGGCGCCGGCGCCTCGACCCTGAACGTGTCGAACATGTTCGACCTGGAGCCCGACGCCCCGCGCATCGCCCGCGCTGAAATCGTTGAGGCCGACATCCCGAACATCACCGCGGACCAGGCCGTCGAGATCACCCCGGAAGGCGATCCCAGCAAGGTCTATGTCGGCAAGGTTCTGCGCCGCGCCGCCGTCTTCGGCGCCCGCAAACTGGCCTCGGACGACCCGTCGCAACGCACCGACGAGCGCGTGGTCGAGGTGGTGGTCGCCGTCAACGACGCGCCGCTGCTGATCGGCCAGCGCGTGCTGGTCAAGTTCATGAAGCCGGGCGAGACCGCCGGAGCCAAGCGCGACACCAATGTGACCGGCGTCCCCGCCAGCCGCTCGATGCAGACCCCGGCCAAACGCTAAGGCCGACAACCCCGAACAGCGAAAGGGCGCCGCGAGGCGCCCTTTTTTGTTCTCCGTCAGGTCCCGGAGAACGCCCCCGCCCGCTTCTCAAGCACCGCCGTGACGCCCTCGATGTGATCATCAGTGAGGTGGGCGAGCGCCTGCATGGCGGCGGACAGCTCCAGCATCTGGTCGAAGTTCATGTCGCGGCCTTGACGCAACAGGGTCTTGGCCATGCGCAGGGCCTGGGGCGGCTGGGCGGCGATCTGGTCCGCCGTCTGCATCGCCTCGTTCATCAGCGTCTCATGCGGAACGACGCGGTTGACCAGGCCCCACTGCTCGGCCGTCGCCGCGTCGATCGAGCGGGCGGTGAACAGCAGTTCGGCGGCGCGATTGTAGCCGATGTTGCGCGGCAGCAGCCACGAGCCGCCGTCGCCGGGAATAATGCCCAGCTTCATGAAGGGCACGCCGAAGCTGGCGCGATCCGAGGCGATGCGGACGTCGCCCAGACCGGCGATGTCGCAGCCCAGCCCCATAGCCGGGCCGTTGACCGCGCTGATCAGCGGGACCTCCAGCCCATAGAGGGCGCGCACGATGCGGTGGACGACACGGCGATAGCGTTCGCGGATGGCGGCGCCCGAGCCCTCGAACAGGTCGCGGCGGTCCTTCATCGCCTTCAGGTCGCCGCCCGCCGAGAAGGCGCGTCCGGCGCCCGTCATCACCACGCAGCGGATCGAGGGGTCGGCGTTGACGGCGGCGCAGGCGGCGGCGAAGGCCTCGCCGTCTTCAAGGTCCGGCAGGGCGTTCAGCCGGTCGGGCCGGTCCAGCGTCCAGACCATGACCGCGCCCCTGCGCTCTTCGACGATCACACCCATGCCGCGCTTCCTCTTCTGAAATAGAGGGCTGGATGTCGGCCACGGGGCGGCGTGATGGCAAGGGCGGAATTGAAAAACCCCGGTCGTTCTGACCGGGGCTTCTGTCTGGATCATCCAGTCTCGCGACTACGCGCGCGGCCGTTTGATCGTTATGGGTACGAAGTTGGACGGGTGGCTGACCACGCGGTCGGCGGCGCCGTTCATCTGCTTCGTGTTCACCAGCATCCCGCCGAACAAGGCGAAGGACATCATGGCGTGCTGGAGATTGCGCTCTTTGTTTTCGTTCATTTTTGGCGTCTCCTTTCGTTGAACGATGAAAGAAGACACGTCGTGCTTTTTGGGGCTCTCACCCTGTCAGTCGTTTCGCGTCGAGGGTGAACATAGTCGCCCGACGCGAAAAGTCAAGAAATTATAGTCCGTCTTCAGACTCATTGTTGCGATACCGTCACGAACCATGTCCGACACGCCCGCCCCCGCCCCGCCCCGCTCCATCGCCAGCCCCTGCGTCATGGTCTGCACCGTCGACGGCGCCTCGGGCCTGTGCCTGGGCTGTCTGCGAACGCTGCAGGAAATCGCGACCTGGAGCCGGATGACGGACGAGGGCCGCGCCGCCGTCATGGCCGACCTGCCCGGCCGCAAGAGCCAGATCGACCCCAGGCTGCTGGGCGAGTGAGCCGCGGCGATCAGCGGTCCGGCGTCAACCTTTCGTTCGCCACGTCGCTTCACCGCATGGGAAGACCCGGGCGGCATAGTCCGATTCATGATCCGCTTTGACCCGCGCTCCGCCGTCGTTTTCGCCGCCGCCCTGGCGTCGGCCTGCGCCTGCGCCGGCGCCCTGATGTGGTGGGAAGGTCCGGCCAAGGCCTACGCCGCCGTGGCGCTGAAGGAGGCGCCGTCGGTGACGCGCGCGGCCGACGGCCACTACTGGGCCGAGGCGACCGTCGAAGGGCGGCCGATGCGGATGCTGGTCGACACCGGCGCCAGCGTGGTGACGCTGAGCCGCGCCGACGCCGAACGGCTGGGCGTGCGGCTGAAACCGCACGACTTCAACCAGACGCTGAACACCGCCTCGGGCCAGATACCCGCCGCGCGGGTGCTGCTGACCTCCCTGTCGGTGGCGGGGGTGGAGATGACTTCGGTCGAGGCCCTGGTCATCGACCGCGACATGCCTGCGGCCCTGCTGGGCATGAGTTTCCTGGGCCGTCTGTCGGCCTTTGAGGCGCGGCCGGACGGGCTGATCCTGAGGGGCTGATCCAGAAGGGCTGACTGGGCTTCAGGCCCGCGGGCCGAACGGCACGACCTTATTGTCCCGGTCATGGCCGATATCGGCGGCGCCCAGATAGGGAATGCCGGAGCGCACGCACCAGTGACGCACGATCTCCTCCGCCGTCAGGCCAAAGTCGGGATCGTTGGCGGTGACGTCGGACACGCGGCCCAGACGGATGCCCGCCACGCGGCGGATCGAGGCCTGCCCCGTCAGGTGAAACATCATCCGGTCGACGCGATAGAGGGCCTCGGACACCTCTTCCAGCATGACGACGTGGCCGGTCAGATCCGGCTCGATCGCCGTGCCGACCAGTTCGTTCAGGATGGTCAGGTTGAAGCCGACGGCGGGCCGGGGGTCGCTCAGCAGGGAGGGCTCCAGCGAAGCCGGATCGCCGTTCCGCAGCCAGTTCACCGCGCGCAGCCCCGTGGCGTCATGGCGCGATCCGTCCGAAGCCATCGGCCCGTGCGCCACATGGGGAAAGCCCGCGCGATACAGCGCCGCCAGCAGGCTGCCCGCGTCGGAATAGCCGAGGTAGCGCTTGGCCCAGGCGCGGGCGTTCAGTTCGGGGATCACCGCCTCGGCGATGCGGCAGGCGCCGTAGCCGCCGCGCGCGAACCAGACGGCGTCGATGTCGGGGTCGTTGGCCGTCTCGACAAAGGCGCGGGCGCGGGTGGCGTCGTCGCCGCCGAAGTGGCCGTGGGCCTCGTGTAGGGCCGGATGCATGACCAGTTCGACCGACCCGTCCGGCCAGTTCGCCGCCGCCCACGCCCGGATCGCCTCGCCCCGCGCCGGATCGAGGCGGGAGCTGGCGTTGACGACGCCGATTCGGAACGGTCTGGTCTGCATGGACGGGGTGGCCTTGAGCGTCTTGCGTGCTAGTCAGACCGGACATTCCCCGCTTTCCCGCATTGAAATCAAGCCGATGAACAAAGACTACTTCTTCTGCGGCGTCGGCGGCTCCGGCATGATGCCGCTGGCCATGATCGTTCAGGCGCAGGGGAACCGCATCTCAGGCTCCGACCGGGCGCTGGATCAGGGGCGCACGCCCGACAAGTTCGACTGGCTGCGCGCCCACGGCGTGACCCTGCACCCGCAGGACGGGTCGGGCGTGGTCAGCAAGGATCAGGTGGTCGTCGCCACCGGCGCCGTCGAGGACACGGTGCCCGACATCGGCGCGGCCCGGCGCGTCGGCGCCGTCATCAAGACCCGGCCCCAGCTGCTCAGCGAACTGTTCAACGCGGCCCCCACCTCGGTCGGCGTGGCGGGCACCAGCGGCAAGTCGACCATCACCGGCATGGTGGCGTGGATTCTGGATCATGCGGGACGCGCGCCCACCGTGGTCAACGGCGCGGTGATGAAGAATTTCGCCACGCCCGATCAGCCCTTCGCCAGCGCCCTGATCGGCGGACCAGACCTGTTCGCAGCCGAGGTGGATGAGAGCGACGGCTCCATCGCCCGCTATGACCCGACGGTGGCGGTCGTCTCCAACATCTCGCTGGACCACAAGTCGATGGAGGAGTTGCGCGACCTGTTCGGCGGCTTCGTCGGCCGGGCCACGACGGCGGTGCTGAACCTCGACAATCCCGAGACGGCGGCGCTGGCCCAAGAATTGGCGCAGGAACTGGCGCCCGGCAAGGTGATCACCTTTGCGCTGGGCGAGGAAGAGGCGGACCTGTCGGCGCACGACCTTCAGCCCCTCCCGACCGGCATGACCTTCGAACTGCGCGTGCGCGGCGAGGCGACGCGGGCGGCGAGGCTGAACGTGCCGGGCGCGCACAATGTCGCCAACGCCCTGGCGGCGCTGGGCGCGGTTCGGGCGTTGGGCGTCGACATGGATCAGGCGGTCGCGGCGCTGGAGAGCTTCAGCGGCATCCGGCGACGGCTGGAGGTGGTGGGGACGCGAAACGGCGTCACCGTCATCGACGACTTCGCCCATAACCCCGACAAGATCGCCGCCACCCTGAAGACCCTGCACGCCTTTGACGGACGGTTGCTGATCCTGTTCCAGCCGCACGGCTTCGGCCCGCTGAAACTGATGCAGCAGGAGTTCATCGAGGGCTTCGCCGGTCTGATGCGATCGGACGACGTGCTGCTGATGCCCGAGCCGGTCTACTACGGCGGCACCACCGACCGCAGCGTCGGCAGCGAGGACATCGCGGCCGGCGTGCGCGCGGCCGGGCGTCAGGCGCAGGCGCTGGCGACCCGCGCCGACTGCGGCGACCGCATCGTGGACATGGCCCGCCCCGGCGACCGGGTGGTGGTCATGGGCGCGCGCGACGACAGCCTGTCGACCTTCGCGGCGGAGCTGCTGGCGCGGTTGTGAACGCGCCGAGGCGTCACACCTCGGACCAGCGCCGCAGAAGGTTGTGATAGACGCCGGTCAGTTCGATCACGGCCGGATCCTTGGGCCCCTTGTCGAGGTTGACGCGCTGGATCGCCACGTCGAGGCGGAACAGGGTCTCGCGGTCGGCGTCGTCCCGGATCAGGCTCTGCAGCCACATGAAGCTGGAGACGCGCGCGCCGCGCGTGACCGGCGTCACCCGGTGCAGGCTCTTGGAGGGATAGAGGACCAGATCGCCCGCCGGCAGCTTGATCGACTGGGCGCCGTACATCTCCTCGATGATCAGTTCGCCGCCGTCATAGTCTTCGGGCTCGGACAGGAAGAGGGTGGCCGACAGGTCGCTGCGGATGCGATGGCCGTCGCGCTGGCGAATGGCGTTGTCGACGTGGGTGCCGAACTCGCCGCCGCCCTCATAGCGATTGAACAGGGGCGGAAAGATCGTGTGCGGAAGGGCGGCCGAGACGAACATGGGGTTGGCGTTCAGCGCCTGGACCACCAGAGCCGAGACCTCGCGCGCCGCGGCGCTGTCCTCGGGCAACTGCTGATTGCGCTTGGCGCTCGCCGACTGATGCCCCGACGTCATGTTGCCGTCGGCCCACGGACCGGCGTCCAGCGTCCGGCGCAGAGCCTGCACCTCGGCCTTGGTGAAGACTTCGGGGATGTGCAGCAGCATGGCTCTCTCACCGTCTGGAAACGCATCGGCCCCGCTGCCTGACGAAGCGCGGGGCCGACATGATGACGCGAAACGCGGCCTCTTAGTAGCGGACGTTCAGCGTCAGGATGGTCTGACGCGCCGGGGCGACGTCGGCGTGGTGCACGCCGTTGGTGCGGATGATGTATTCCTCATCCCCGGCGTTCTGGACGTTCAGCTGCAGCGAGGCGCGCTCGCTGACGGCGTAGGAGGCGAACAGGTCGACGCGCGTATAGTCCGGCGCATAGACGCGGTTGGACCCGCCGCCGGCCCCGCCCTGATTGCCGCCCCAGGATTTCGACACATAGTAGACGCCGCCGCCCAGGCTCAGTTTCGGCAGGACGCGATAGGTGGTGAACAGGCTGGCGCTGTGCTCGGGCGTATTGGCCAGGGCGTCGCCCAGATTGATGCTGTTGTAGGCGCCGCGCACCAGCTCGGAGTCCATCCAGGTATAGCCGCCGAACACCTGCCACTTGTCGGTGATGTTGCCCGACACGCCCAGTTCCAGACCCTGCACCCTGGCCTCGCCCGCCTGCTCATAGCGGTCCGGCGCCACCAGAATGGCCGCGTTCTTGCGGGTCAGGTGGAACAGGGCGCCGCTGAGCGCCAGGCGATCGCCGAACAGATTGGCCTTGGCGCCGATCTCGAAGCTCTCGGTTTCCTCAGGGTCGAGAACGGTGGCGACGAAGTTGGCGCTGCCGTTGGTCGTGCCCGTGTTCTGATCCCCGGCCGAGATGGTCGGCGGCGTCGAGGCGGTGGACCAGGAGGCGTAGACGCTGCTGTTCGCCGTCGGCTTGTAGACCAGGCCGACCTGATAGTTGACGAAGTCCCAGTCGCCGCGCGTGGCGGTGTAGACCGGCGCCGCAACCGTGCCCGAGGCGTTCAGCCCCTCGACCGAATAGTCGTCCCAGCGTAGGCCCAGGTTCAGGATCAGCCGGTCGTTCAGGCGGATGGCGTCGAAGGCGTAGACGCCCACGGCGTCCGTGTCCGAGCGGCTGACCAGACCGCGCGTCTTCGCGCCCGTCCACGGATCGTTCGGATTGGGGGCGTAGACCGGGGTGCAGTCCAGACCCGTCAGCGGCGCCGGGCAGGCCGTGCCGGTCAGGGTCGTGACCGTATAGGAGGCGTTCCGGTTCTTCTCGCGCGACAGCTCAACGCCGACGTCGAAATCGTGCTTGATCGACCCGGTCAGGAACGAGCCGTGCAGGTCGGTGACGTTGGCCAGGGTCTCGGCCGGGTTCCAGCGCGACTTCAGGCCCCGCTTCATCCACCAGACGCCGTTGATCTTCTGCGCTGCGCCGCCGTCGCCGGGGTTGGTGACGACGTAGTCGTTCAGCGTCTGCGAATAGCGGGTGACGTTGCGCAGGGCCAGATTGTCGCTGAAGCGGTGCTCGACCTCCAGCGTCAGGCTGTCGACCGTATTGTTCAGATAGTCGCGCGCCTTCAGGCCGTAGAAGCTGTCGTAAGGCACGTCCAGCACGCCCGAGGCGTCCGGACGCGGCGCCGTCGCCCCGCCCAGCTTGGTGTAGAGCGGGATGCCGTAGTCAGGCAGTTGGTTGCTGTCGAGGTGGTAGTAGCTGGCGGTGATGGTCGTCGGCGTGCCCAGGCCCGCCGCGATCGCGGCGCCGACGCCCCATTTGTCGAAATCGGCGCCGTTGCGGCCCGGCACGTCGCCCTGCGAGGCCATGAGGTTCAGGCGCATGGCGGCGGTCGGCCCCACCTGCCAGTTGGCGTCCACCGTGCCGCGCAGATAATCGTCCGTACCGGCCCCGGCCGAGCCGTTGACGAAGTTGGTCAGGCGCGGCGCCTTGGACGACAGATTGATGCTGCCGCCGCCCGAGCCCCGGCCCGAGTAAACGGAATCGGCGCCCTTGATGACCTCGACCTGCTCCAGGTTGAAGACCTCGCGCTGCTGGCCGCCGGTGTCGCGCACGCCGTCGACGAAGATGTTGTTGCCCGAGGCCTGGCCCCGGATGAAGGGCCGGTCGGCCAGGGGCTGGCCGCCCTCGCCCGCGCCGAAGGTGATGCCCGGCGAGGTGCGCAGGATATCCTGCAGCGAGGTGGCGGCGGTCTGTTCGATGATCTGCTGCGGAATCACCGTCACGGCGCGCGGCGTATCGACCAGGGGAGAGACGAACTGCGGGTCCTTCGGTTCGCGCTTCACGCGATGGCCGTTCACGTCCACCGTGCCCAGATGGGTGGCGTCCTGGCTGATCACGCCGTCGGCGGGCGCGGCTTCGTCGGCAACCGCCGCCATCGCGGGCGCGGCGCACAGCATGCCGGCGGCGCTGGACGCGAACAGAAGCGCCTTGAGGGCGGAGGAGCGAGTGTCAGAGCGGGCGTCGGACATTGGGGGAGGAACCGATCTATGATTGAGACCGGCTCGCATTAGCACCATTTCAGGGTGCGACAATCTGACTCCTGCGACTAAATCGCACTTGCGACTTCAATGTCACACGCAGGTCACGCCTGAGGCCTGGCCACCGCCTTGATCGAGACCGCCGGGTCGGCCAGCAGGACGTCGTCGACCGGCGTCCCCTTGCCGATCAGCAGGCGCCCGCCCATGAAGTCGGCCGGGGCGTTGACCGCCTCCACCGCCACGATGCGCTCTCCCGCCAGATGGAAGACCGAGAAGGCGCCGCTAGCCGGGTCGCCGCGCACCAGTTGGCGGTCGGCGTCGAAGGGCACGCCCGCGATCTGCAGCTTGACGTCGTACTGGTCGGACCAGAACCAGGGGACCTCCGGCGCCGGGGCCGCGCGGCCGACGATGGCGCTGGCCGCCTGCTTGGCCTGTTCCAGCGCGTTGGGCACGCTCTCCAGCCGGTGCATGACGCCGCCGTGGACCGGAATGGGCCGCCGCGTCACGTCGCCGATGGCGTAGATGTGGGTGTCGCGGGTGCGGGCGGTCTCGTCCACCACCACGCCATTGTCGCACGTCAGTCCCGCCGTACGCGCCAGGGCCTCGCAGGCGAAGGCGCCGACGCCGACCAGCACCGCATCCGCCGCGATCAGCGTCCCGTCCGCCAGACGCACCCCCGCATCCTCGAACCCCGCGACCTCGGCCCCGGTCAGAATCTCGACGCCGTGCTTTTTGTGCAGGTCGGTGAAGAAGGCCGACAGGGGCTGCGACGCCACGCGGGCCAGCACCCGGTCCATACGCTCGATCACCACCGCCTCGGCGCCCAGCGCGCGGGCCGAGGCCGCCGCCTCGAGCCCGACATAGCCGCCGCCGACCACCGCCAGCCGCTTGCCCGGAGCCAGAACCGCCTTCAGCCGCTCGGCGTCCTCCAGCGTGCGCAGCTCCAGCAGGTCGGGCCGGTCGGCGCCGGGAAGGCTCAGCTTGCGCGCCGTCGAGCCGGTGGCCAGGATCAGCGTGTCATAGGTCTCGACCGCGCCGTCGGCGAAGGTCACGGTCTTGGCGCCCGCGTCGATGGCGGTCGCCGTGACGCCGGTGCGCAGCGCGATGTCCTGCTCCGCGTAGAAGCTTTCGGGGCGCAGCAGCAGGTCCTCCAGACCCGCCTCCCCTTTCAGCCAGGCTTTAGACAGGGGCGGCCGCTGATAGGGCGGCGCCGTCTCCTGCCCCGCCAGGACGATCTCGCCCTCGAACCCATACTGCCTCAGCAGCGCCGCCGCCGAGCCCCCCGCGTGTCCCGCGCCGATGATCAGAACCTTGCTCATGGCGGACAGATAGAGCGGCGAAGCTCGACTAGCGAGTGGTCGCCCTCTTTTTCCTCCCCACGCCAGTGGGGAGGAAAAAGAGGCGACGTCAACTCACCTCCCTTGACCGTTTCATTGTTACATCATAATGGAACGCACCATGAGCACCGACGCCGCCAAGATCGCCCTGCTGGACGCCCTGCTTTCGCTGAAGACGCGGGAGGAGGCAGACGCGTTTCTGGCCGATCTGTGCACCCCGGCCGAGCTGCGCGCCATGGCCGAGCGGTGGCAGGTGGCGCGGATGCTGGACGCCGGGGACAGGACCTATCGCGAGATCGCCGCCGAGGCCTCGGCCAGCCCGACCACCGTCGTGCGCGTCGCCCGCTCCCTGAAGGACATGCCGCACCAGGGCTATCGGCTGGTGCTGGACAGACTGAAAGCCTGAGTTGACATCATGAGTACGGTTCAGGGGCGGCTGCGCATCGCCGTCCAGAAATCCGGCCGTCTGGCCGAACGCAGCCTCGATCTGGTCCGCGATGCAGGCCTGCGCGTGATCAAGGGCAACAATGACCTGCTGTATCGGATCGAGAACTATCCGATCGACCTGCTGCGGGTGCGCGACGACGACATTCCGACCTTCGTGGCGGACGGGGTCTGCGACTTAGGGATCGTCGGCGAGAATGTGCTGGAAGAGGTGAAGAACGGCGGGCCGAACGCCGAGGTCGTCATGCCGCTGGGCTTCGGGCGCTGCACGCTGAAGATTGCCACCCCGCCCACACTGGATTACGCCGGGCCGTCGTCGTTGCAGGGCCTGCGGATCGCGACCTCCTACCCGAAAATCCTGCGCCGCTTTCTGGATGAGGCGGGCGTCGACGCCGACATCGTCACCATGCGCGGCGCGGTCGAGGTGGCCCCGCGGCTGAAGCTGGCCGCCGCCATCTGCGATCTGGTCTCGACCGGGGCGACGCTGGAGGCCAACGGCCTGAGCGCGCGCGAGACGGTGCTGGACAGCCAGGCGGTACTGATCAAGGCGCCGACCGCGCCCGAAGCGGGTCTGCAGCACCTGCTGGACTCCATCGTCGAGCGGATGGCGGGCGTGGTGTCCTCGCAGGGGGCCAAATACGTGATGCTGAACGCGCCGCGCGCGGCGCTGGACCGGATCACCGCCCTATTGCCCGGCGCAGGGTCTCCGACCGTCATACCCCTGTCGGGCCGTGACGACGCCGTGGCCGTCCACGCTGTCTGCCAGGAGGCGGTCTTCTGGGAGACGCTGGAGAAGCTGAAGGCCGAAGGGGCGTCGGCCATACTGGTCCTGCCCATCGAGAAGATGATGTGATGAAGCGTATCGACTGGAACCAACTGGACGCCGCCGGCCGCAAGGCCGCCCTGGCCCGCCCGCAGCGCCGCACCGAGGGCTTTGTCGCCAGCGTGGTGCGCGAGATCTTCGACGACGTGCAGGCGCGCGGCGGCGAGGCCGTAAGCGACTGGGCGACCCGGCTGGACGGCGCCGCGCCGCGCCGCATCGAGATCAGCGAAGCCGCTGCGACCAAGGCGCGCCGCGACCTGCCGCCCGCCGCCGCCCGCGCCCTGCGCGTCGCCGCCGACAATGTGCGCGTCTTCCATCAGGCGACGAAGCCCGAGGACACGCCCTTCATCGAGACGACGCCCGGCGTGAAGTCCAGGCTGGTCTGGCGGCCGATCGGCTCGGCGGGCCTCTATGTTCCGGGCGGGACGGCGCCGCTGTTCTCGTCGCTGTTGATGCTGGCCATACCGGCGGGCGTGGCCGAGGTCGGACGGCGTGTCGCCGTGACGCCGCCGTCGAAGGACGGCTCGGTCCACCCGGCCATGATCGCCGCCGCCGCCGAGGCGGGGCTGGAGGAGCTATGGCTGCTGGGCGGTGCGCAGGCCATCGCCGCCCTGACCTTCGGCGTCGAACTGGAAGACGGCGTCATCGCCCGCGTCGACAAGCTGTTCGGCCCCGGCAACGCCTATGTGGCCGAGGCCAAGCGATACGCCTCCGCCCTGCCCGGCGGCCCGGCGCAGGATCTGCCGGCGGGGCCGTCGGAGCTGCTGGTCATCGCCGACCGCGACGCTGATTTCGAGATCGTCGCGGCGGATCTGTTGAGCCAGGCCGAACATGACGCGGACGCGCAGGTTATCCTTGTGTCGGACAGCGGCACGGCCCTGAGCGAAATCATCGCCGAGGTGGAGCGCCAGGTCGAAAGCCTGCCCCGCGCCGCCATCGCCCGCGCATCTCTGGCCGAGGCCCGCGCCATCCGCGTGCGCGACATGGCCGAGGCGTGCGCGGTGGCGAACCTCTATGGCCCCGAACACCTGTCGATCCAGACGGAAGAGGCCGAGAAACTGGTCGAGCGCATCAGCGCGGCGGGCGCCGTCTTCGTCGGGCGCTGGGCAGCCGAGACGCTGGGCGACTACGCCGCCGGGCCCAGCCACGTCCTGCCGACCGACGGCGCGGCGCGGACGATGGGAGGCGTCACCACCGCAAGCTTCATGACTGCGATGTCGGTGCAGACCGTCAGCGAACCCGGCGCCGCCGCCTTGGCCCCCGTCGCCGCCGCACTGGCCCGGCTGGAGGGGCTGGAAGCCCACGCCAGAGCCGCCGATCTGAGGAGCGCGGGATGAGCAACGATCTCTTCCTTCTCCCCTTGAGGGAGAAGGTGGGCGCCGGAGGCGCTCGGATGAGGGGTGTGCTGGCTTCGCCTTCATCCCTCTTGCCTGCGGATACGCCCCCCTCATCCGACCTGCTCCGCAGGCCACCTTCTCCCACGAGGGGAGAAGGCTCATGAGCCTGCCCGCACCCTATCCGCCCCTCGTCTCCGGCGGCGATGGTCTGGATCGCTATCCGGCCGACCCGACCGCGCTGACGGCTCGCATGGCCGCACTTTACGGCGTCGGCGCCGATCAGGTGCTGCCGACGCGCGGACTGACGCACGGGCTGGAGCTGGTCTGGCGTCTGGCCGCGCGCGACGGGCAGAAGGTGCAGGCGCCAGACGCCGAGCCCTATCAAGCACTGGCCGCCCTCTACGCCCGACCGACCGACGGCGCCGACACCGCCGCCGTGGTCGTCCGCGCCCTCGGCTCGCCCGAGGCCGTGGCCGAGATGGCCGAGCGCGTCGCCCCCGCCCTGCTGGTCGTGGACGAGGGGCTGGTCGAGTTCGCCGAAGCGCCCTCGGCCGCCGCCGTGGTGAAGGACCACGCCAATCTGATCGTGCTGCGCAGCCTGTCGCTGGCCTATGGGCTGGCCGGGGCGCGGGTCGGGGCGGCGGTGGCGCAGGCGCAGACGCTGGCGCGGCTGACCGGCGTGCTGGAGCCCTACGCCCTGCCCGAGGTCTCGGTGCGGCTGGCGATGCAGGCGCTGGACCCGTCGCGGATGATGGAGACGGCCGAGCGCATCAGCGGCGTGCGCCGCGAGCGCGCCCGCGTCGCCGAGGCCCTGTCGCGCATCATGGCGCTGGAGGCCGGGGTCGGGCCGGTGATCATCGCCAGACCCTCCGACCCGTCGGGCGCGGTCGAGGCGCTGCGCCGCTATGGCTTGAACGCCGATCCGGCGGGCGAGCGGCTGCGCCTGCCCGTCTCGCTGAAACCCGAGGTCAATGATCGCCTGCTGACCGCTCTGGGCGCCGCCAGCCCCGGCGGACGCCGCAACCGCATCGGTCAGGCCATCCGCGACACCAGGGAGACGCGCATCGTCTGCGCCGTCGATCTGGACAGCGCCGGGCCGGTCAAGATCGAAACCGGCGTCGGCTTCTTCGACCACATGATCGAACAGGTGGCGGCGCACGGCGGGTTCTCCATCCGTCTGGCGTGCGAGGGCGACCTGCACATCGACCCGCACCACACGATCGAGGACTGCGCCATTGCTCTGGGCCAGGCGTTGAAACAGGCGCTGGGCGAGCGGCGCGGCATTGGCCGATACGGCTTCGTCCTGCCGATGGACGAGGCCGAGGCGTCCGTCTCCATCGACCTGTCGGGGCGGCCCTATCCGGTGTTCGAAGGGACGTTCGCCACGCCGATGCTGGGCGATTACCGCACCGATCTGACGGCGCACGTGGTGCGGTCGCTGGCCGAAAATCTGGGCGCGGCGGTCCACGTCCGCGTCACCGGCGACGACGACCACCACAAGACCGAGGCCGTGTTCAAGGCGCTGGGCCGCGCCCTGCGTCAGGCGATCCGGGTCGAGGGCGACGTGGTTCCCAGCACCAAGGGCGTGCTGTGATGGCGGCGGCTGCTTCCCTTCTCCCCCTGTGGGAGAAGGTGGCCTGCGGAGCAGGTCGGATGAGGGGTGTGCTGACTTCGCCCTCAACATCTGCTGTTCTGCCTGCGGCCACAGCCCCCTCATCCGAGCGCCTTCGGCGCCCACCTTCTCCCACGAGGGGAGAAGGATGAGAGAGGTCACCCTGATCGGTTACGGCGCGGGCAATGTCGCCTCGGTGCGGTTCGCGCTGGAGCGGCTGGGCGCGCGGGTGCGGATCACCGACGACCCCGCCGATGTGGCCGAGGCCGAGCGGGTGATCCTGCCGGGCGTCGGGGCGGCGGGCTATGCGATGCAGCGGCTGAAGGCGCTGGATCTGGTCGAGCCGCTGCGCCGGTTCACGCGCCCGCTGCTGGGCGTCTGTCTGGGCCAGCAGCTGCTGTTCGAGACGAGTGCGGAAGACGGCGACGTCGAGCTGCTGGGTGTGATCTCCGGCCGGGTCGAGGAAATTGCACCGGCGCCGTCGCGCCCCTCGCCGCACATGGGGTGGAGCCGTCTGAGCATCCGGCGCGAGGACCCGCTGCTGGACGGCGTGAAAGCCGGCGACTGGGCCTATTTCGTCCACGGCTTCGTCTGTCCCGACGGCCCGGCGACGCTGGCCGCCGCCGACTATGGCGCGCCCGTGCCCGCCGTGGTCAACAGCGCCAACCGCTGGGGCTGCCAGTTCCACCCGGAACGCTCGGCCGCGCTCGGCGCGCGTATTCTGAAGAACTTCCTGGAGCTGCCCGCGTGATCATCTATCCCGCAATCGACCTGATCGACGGCCATGCGGTTCGCCTGCTGCACGGCGATTTCAATCACGTGACCCGCTATGACTCCCATCCCGCCAACCGGCTGGCGGCCTTCACCGCCGAGGGGGCCGAGTGGATCCACGTCATCGACCTGGACGGGGCCAAAGCGGGCGAGGCGCGCCAGTATGCGCTGATCGGCGACATGGCCCAGGCCGTGGACATCAAGGTCCAGTCGGGCGGCGGCGTCCGCTCGGAAAAGGATATCGAGCACCTGCTGGGGGCCGGGATCAGCCGCGTCGTCGTCGGCTCGCTGGCCGTCACCGATACGGATCAGGTGCTGAAATGGCTGGAGCAGTTCGGCCCCGAAGCCATCGCCCTGGCCCTGGACGTCCGCTACGAGGACGGCCTGCCCGTGCCGGCCCTGAAGGGCTGGACCCAATCGTCGGGCGTCGATCTGTGGAGCGTGCTGGACCGCTATCCGGTCGGGATGCTGCGCCACATCCTGATCACGGACGTGGGCCGCGACGGCGCCCTGACTGGGTTGAATCAGGACCTGCTGGCCGAAGCCATCCGTCGTCGGCCTGAGCTGGCGATTCAGGCCTCGGGCGGGGTGGCGGATCTGGACGACCTAAGGGCGGCCAAGGCCATCGGCTGCGCGGGCGCCATCACGGGCCGCGCGCTCTATGCCGGTCGCTTCACCGTGGCCGAGGCGCTGAAGGCCGTCGCGGGATGACGGCGAGACGCATCATCCCCTGCCTCGACGTCAAGGACGGCCGGGTGGTCAAGGGCGTGCGGTTCGAGGGCCATGTCGACATGGGCGACGCCGCTGAACTGGCCGCGCGCTATCGCGATCAGGGGGCCGACGAACTGGTCTTCTACGACATCACGGCCAGCCCCGAGGGGCGGACGCTGGACTATGGCTGGGTGCAGGATATCGCCCGCCTGCTGGACATTCCCTTCTGCGTGGCGGGCGGCATCCGCAACGTCGAGCAGGCGGCGCGCTGCCTCGATCACGGGGCGGACAAGGTGTCGATCAACTCCCCTGCGCTGGAGCGGCCCGAACTGATCGGCGAGATGGCCGCGCGGCTGGGGCGCCAGTGCGTCGTCGTCGGCGTCGACAGCGCCTTTCAGGACGGCGAATGGCGGGTGCATCAATACACCGGCGATCCGAACGCCCGGCGCGGCGCGGGGCGGCTGACGATGGAGTGGATCGTCGAGGCGCAGAGGCTGGGCGCGGGTGAGATCGTGCTGAACTGCATCGATCAGGACGGGGTGCGGAACGGGTATGACGTGGCTCAACTGGCCGAGGCGCGGCGGCGGCTGACCATTCCGCTGGTGGCGTCCGGGGGCGCCGGGGCGGCGGAGCATTTCCGCGAGGTGTTCGTGGAGGCGGACGTGTCGGGGGCCTTGGCCGCGAGCGTGTTTCACTCAGGCGCGATCACAGTGCCGGAGTTGAAGCGTTATCTGCATGAGCAGGGCGTGGAGGTGAGGATATGACGGCCATCGGTTCCCTTCTCCCCTCGTGGGAGAAGGTGGCTCGCGCAGCGAGACGGATGAGGGGGCTGCCTGCCTCATCCTCCGCCGTCTCGCGTGCGGACACAGCCCCCTCATCCGAGCGCCTCCGGCGCCCACCTTCTCCCACGCGGGGAGAAGGACGATGACCTTCGACCTCTCTTCTATCGACTTCGCCAAAGGAAACGGCCTGATCCCCGCCGTGGTGCAGGACGCCGACACCCTTCAGGTGCTGACCCTCGCCTATATGGACGAGGCGGCGCTCAAAGAGACTCTGGACAGCGGGCAGGCGACCTTCTTCTCACGCTCGCGCGGAGGGCGGTGGCGCAAGGGCGAGACGTCAGGGGACTTCCTCAACGTCGTGTCGGTGACGCCGGACTGCGACGGCGACGCCGTGGTGGTGAAGGTGCGCCCGGTCGGCAACGCCTGCCACCTGAACCGCATCAGCTGCTTCGGCGAGGAGGACGCGCCGGGGCTGGGCCGCATCGGACGACTGGAGCGCACCATCCACGTTCGCGCCCAGGCTGATCCGAACGACAGCTGGACCGCCCGCCTGATCGCGCAAGGCCCCAAGCGCGCCGCGCAGAAGGTCGGCGAAGAGGGCGTGGAGACGGCTCTGGCCGGGGCGGCGGGAGATAATGCGGAACTCGCCAGCGAGGCGGCGGATTTGATCTATCACCTGCTGGTGCTTCTGCACGCGCGTGACATGGTGTTTCAGGACGTGCTGGACGTCTTGGCCCGGCGGGCGGAACCGGCCACGATGAAGGCCGACGGCAAAGGCTGACGGCCCGCTGGTCGGGTCGGCCTCAAGCGAAGGAGACCTGAATGGCGGCGCTGATACTGTTCGGAGGCGGGGGCGACCTCGCCATGCGGATGCTGCTGCCGTCGCTGTATTTCCTGGATCACGACGGCCTGCTGCCGGACGGGCTGAAGATCATCGCCGCCGCCCGCACTGAAGAGACGACCGAGGCCTATCGGGAGAAGGTGCGCGCGGCGGTTGAGCCCCGCGCCGAGCTCGACGACGCATGGAGCGAAGACAGCTGGCGCCGTCTGGCCGGGCGGCTGGACTACATGGCGGTCGACGCCACGGACGCCCAGAGCCTGAAGCCGCTGAAGACGCGCGCTGGCGAGGGCGCGATCACGGCCTTTCTGGCGGTGTCGCCGTCGCTGTATGGCCGCATCGTCACGGCGATGAAGGCGGCCGGTCTGGCCGGTCCCGACGACCGCATCGTGCTGGAAAAGCCGGTCGGGCGCGATCTGGAGAGCTTCCGCGAAATCGACGATGCGGTGGCCCACGCCTTTGACGAGCGGCAGGTGTTCCGCATCGACCACTATCTCGGCAAGGAGACGGTGCAGAACCTGATCGCCCTGCGCTTCGGCAACGCCATCTTCGAACCGCTGTGGAACAATCTGACCATCGACCATGTGCAGATCACGGTCGGCGAGACGGTCGGCGTCGGCGACCGCTGGCCCTATTACGACGAATACGGCGCCCTGCGGGACATGGTGCAGAACCACATGCTGCAGCTGTTGTGTCTGGTGGCGATGGAGCCGCCCAGCGATCTGGATCCCGACTCAGTGCGCAATGAGAAGGTGAAGGTGCTGCGTTCGCTTCGCCCCGTCATGGCCGAGGACGCCGAGCGCGTGACCGTGCGCGGCCAGTATACGAGCGGAGAGGTCGAGGGCAGAGCGGTCGAGAGCTATGAAACCGAACGCGGGCAGCCGTCGAACACGGAGACCTTCGTCGCCCTGCGCGCCGATATCGACAACTGGCGCTGGGCCGGCGTGCCCTTCTTCATGCGGACCGGCAAGCGGCTGGCGGAAAAGCGCACCGAGATCGTCATCCAGTTCAAGCCGGTGCCCCACTCCATCTTCGGCCACGGCGAACGGGGGGCCATCTACGACAACCGGCTGGTGATCGAGCTGCAGCCGGACGAGGACATCTCCCTGTCGGTGATGAACAAGAAGCCGGGGCTGGAGCAGCGGATGCAGCTGCAGCCGATCCAGATGAGCCTGTCGTGGGGGCAAGACGGGAAAGACGGCGCGGCTCCGCGCCGACGCATCGCCTATGAGCGGCTGCTGCTGGACGCCCTGCACGGCGACTCCACCCTGTTCGTGCGGCGAGACGAGGCCGAGCAGGCTTGGAAATGGGTGGATGAGGTGGCCGACGCCTGGTCGTGCAGGGAATGTCGGCCGCTGGACTATTCGGCGGGGACCTGGGGACCGGAGGCGGCGGAGGTGCTGCTGTCGCGCACGGGCAGGAAGTGGAACGCGAGATGAAAGATGCCGACATTCTTCCTTCTCCCCTCGGGGGAGAAGGTGGCCTGCGAAGCAGGTCGGATGAGGGGGCTGTGTCCGCCCGCTCAACCTTTGACTTTAGGTCTGTATCCGGCCGCCCCCTCATCCGAGCCGCGCTGCGGCCCACCTTCTCCCCCGAGGGGAGAAGGAGCGTGTCGGCATGATCCAGACCCTCCCAACACGCGAGGCATGGGCCGAGGCCGCCGCCGCCCGATTGGCCGCCGCGCTGGCGGAGGCGCTGGCCTCTGACGGGCGCGCCCTGTTCGCCGGATCGGGCGGGTCGACCCCCTCGCCCATCTACGCGCGGTTGTCTGAAGCCGACCTCGACTGGGCCGGTGTTACGGCGACGCTGGTGGACGAGCGCTATGTGCCCGAGACCTCGCCGGATTCGAACGCGGCCCTGTTGAAGCGCGCCCTGCTGACCGGCCCGGCCGCCATCGCGCGGTTCATTCCGCTCTACAGCCCCGCCGTGACGGTGGACCGGGCGGCCGCCCTCGCCTCTCAGGCTCTGGCCGCAAAAGGCCGCCCGCTGGACGCCGCCCTGCTGGGCATGGGCGAGGACGGGCACATCTGTTCGATGTTCCCCGGCAGTCCGACGCTGACGACCCTGCTGACGCCGGGGCTGAAACCCGCCGTCTATGGCGTGCCTGCCGGGCGCGATGGCGCGGCGCCGCCGCAGGAGCGGTTGACGCTGAACCTGCCGTGGCTGGCGGCTGCCCGGCGCGTGGTGCTGGCCCTGTCGGGCGCGAACAAGCGCGCCGTTTTCGAGCGCGAGGCGACGGGCGATCCGGCCGTCAGCCCTGTCGCCGCCCTGATCGCGGCGAACGCCCCCCTTGAAGTGTTCTGGACGGAGGCCGACTGATGGCGCTCAATCCTGTGGTGGCCGAGGTCACCGACCGCATCGTCGCACGCAGCCGACAGACGCGCGCCGACTATCTGCGCCGCATGGACGCGGCGACCGGCTCCGGGCCGGGACGGGCCAAGCTGTCCTGCGCCAACTGGGCCCACGCCTTCGCCGGGCAGACCGTGGCCGACAAGCTGACGGCCATGACCGGCGCCCAGCCCAACCTCGGCGTCGTCACCGCCTATAACGACATGCTGTCGGCGCACCATCCGTTCGAGCGCTTCCCCGACATCATCCGCCAGGCCGCGCGCGAGGCGGGCGCCACGGCCCAGGTGGCGGGCGGAACCCCGGCCATGTGCGACGGCGTCACGCAAGGCCGCCCCGGCATGGAGCTGAGCCTGTTCAGCCGCGACGTCATCGCCATGTCGACGGGCGTGGCCCTGACCCACGACGCCTTCGACGCCGCCCTGATGCTGGGCGTGTGCGACAAGATCGTGCCGGGCCTGTTCATGGGGGCGCTGGCGTTCGGCCATCTGCCCGTCGTCTTCGCCCCAGCCGGGCCGATGCCCAGCGGCATCCCCAATGCCGAAAAGGCCCGGGTGCGCGCGCAATACGCGCAAGGTCTGATCGACCGCGCCGAACTGCTGAAAAGCGAGATCGCCAGCTACCACTCGCCCGGCACCTGCACCTTCTACGGCACGGCCAACTCCAACCAGATGATGATGGAGGTCGCCGGGCTGCACATGCCCTCGACCGCCTTCGTCCACCCGGACACCGGCCTGCGCGACGCCCTGACGGCGGCGGCGGCCCAGCGGGCGATCGAACTGGCGCGCGAGGGGCGTGGGCGCATGGCCGACGTCGTGTCGGAGAAGACCATCGTCAACATGATCGTCGCCCTGCTGGCCACGGGCGGGTCGACCAACCACGCCATCCATCTGGTGGCTATGGCGCGGGCGGCGGGGGTGCTGATCGACTGGACCGACATGGATCAGCTGTCCTCGGTCACGCCGCTGCTGGCGCGGGTCTATCCGAACGGTTCGGCCGATGTGAACGCCTTTCAGGCGGCGGGCGGGGTCGCCTTCGTCACCCGCGAACTGGTCGAGGCAGGCAACCTGCATCCCGATGTGACGACCATCATGGACCAAGGCCTTGAGCCCTATTTCAAGGAGCCCCGGCTGGAGGACGGCGAACTGGTCTGGCGCGACACGGTGAAGGAGAGTCTGGACCTGTCCATCCTGCGCCCCGCCTCCGACCCGTTCGACCGCGAGGGGGGCTTGCGGCTGGTGCAGGGCGACCTGGGCCGAGCGGTCATCAAGATCTCGGCGGTCAAGCCTGAGAACCGCATCGTCGAGGCCCCCGCCGCCGTGTTCGAGACGCAGGAAGACGCGCTGCAGGCCTTCAAGGACGGGAAGCTGGACCGCGACGTGGTGGTGGTGCTGCGCTTTCAGGGGCCGCGCGCCAATGGGATGCCGGAACTGCACAGCCTGTCGCCCGCGCTGGGCGTACTGCAGGACAAGGGCTTCAAGGTCGCCTTCGTCACTGATGGCCGCATGTCGGGCGCCAGCGGCAAGACGCCCGCCGCCATCCACGTCAGCCCCGAGGCGCTGGCGGGCGGGCCGCTGGCCTATGTGCGCGACGGCGACCTGATCCGGCTGGACCCCGAGGCGGGGGTGCTGACCACGGTGGGCGTCGGAGACCTGAGTGCGCGTCCGGCGGCGACGCGCTCACGCGCTCACGCCGAGGGTTCGTCCTGGGGTTATGGGCGCGAGCTGTTCGGCGCCTTTCGCCAGGCGGTTTCGACGGCCGAGGAAGGCGCCAGCGTCTGTTTCACCGCCCCCATCGGCGCCGACGGCCACGACGACGGCCCGCCCGATCCGAACGTCGTCGACCGCGCCGTGGACGCCTGACGGAGGACCGCATGACGCAGGAAAACCTGACTGCGGGCCCGCTTCTGGTCGGCGACGTCGGCGGCACCAACGCCCGGTTCGCCCTGGCCCGCGCCGTCGAGGGCCGCACGGTGCTGGAGCATTTCGACAGCTTTCCGGCCGAGACCTATCCGACCTTCCTGGAAGGGGTGAAGGCCTTCCTGGACGGCTGCGAGGTCAAGCCGACGGGCGGGGTGATCGCCGTGGCCGGTCCGGTTACGGACGGCGCCATCGACCTTACCAACTCGCCCTGGCGGGTGTCGGAAGGCGAGCTTCAGACGCTGGGCCTGCAGCCGGTGCGGCTGATCAACGACTTTGAGGCGCTGGCCTGGGGCGCGCCCGTCGTGCCGGACAACGAACTGGCCTCTCTGGGGGGACCGGCCGAAGGCGATCCGCACGCCGCCATCGCCCTGGTGGGACCGGGGACGGGTTTTGGCGTGTCCGCCCTGGCGCGCGACGCCCACGGCCGCGAAATGGCGCTGGCCAGCGAGGGCGGCCACGCCTGCTTCGCGCCGGGCGATCCGATTGAGGACGAGGTGCTGCGCATTCTGCGACGCCGCTACGACCGGGTCTCCATCGAGCGGCTGATCTGCGGTCCCGGTCTGCTGAACCTGCATCGCGCCCTGGCCGAGATCGACGGCCGCCAGACCCATATCGACGACCCCGCCCAGATCACGGCTCAGGCGCTGGCCGATCCGAACAGTCCGTGCGGCGCCACCCTGGCCCGCTTCTGCGCCATGCTGGGCGCCGTGGCGGGGGACATCGCCCTGACCACCGGCGCGCGCGGCGGGGTCTATATCGCCGGCGGAATCGTCCCGCGCATCCTGCCCTTCATTCAGGCCAGTCCCTTCCGCCAGCGGTTCGAGCGCAAGGGCCGGTTCCAGGACTATATGGCCGCCATCCCGACCAAGGTGATCCTGCACAAACACGCCGCCCTGCTGGGCGCCGCACGCGTGGCCTTTGTTGAGGCGGGTTGAAAATGTGATCACAACGGCGTGAACCGAATGGGAGATCAGGAGTTTCCAAGACTCAACTCTTTGGAGCATTCATCATGCGCAAACTCGTTCTCGCCGCTGTTTCCGTCGCCGCCATGGCTGGCCTCGCCGCCTGCCAGAACCCTGCCGAAAAGGAAGCGGCCGCCCGCGCCGACGCCGTTGAGGCCGAAGCCAACGTCACGGCGACCCAGCTTGAGAACCAGGCCGACGCCGCCCCCACCGCCGCTCAGGCAGACGCCCTGAACGCCCAGGCCGACGCCGTACAGAAGAAGGCCGACGCCAAGGCCGACGCCATCAAGGCCGAAGCCGGCAATGCGGACGGCGGCATGACCACCTCGAACACGCCGCCGCACCCCTAAAAGGCGCTGGCGCAGAACAAGGGCCCCGTCGCGATCGCGGCGGGGCCTTTTTCATGTCGTCAATCGATGCAGAGCGTGGCGTTCGCCTTGCCGTCCCTGATCGTGGTGCGGCAGCCGAAGGTGTTGCTGTCGGCGGCGCATATCCCGGCGGCAGGGGCGCCGGGGGCCGGACGGGACGCCGGGTCGGCCAGACAATCGCCTTGGCATTGAGTCTTGTCGGTGCAGCGCTGGCCCGCATCGGCGTATTTGACGACACAGCGCCAGGACTGCAGCTTGCCGACCTGACGCATCTCGCCGCCGCGGGCGGCGCAGGCCGAGGCCTCGGCGCTCTGCGTCGGCGCATTGGACGAGGCCTGCCCGGACACCGGCCCGCCCGGGGCGCAGGCGCAAAGCAGGAGAGCCCCGCTTAAACCCAACGCCGCCATCAGGGGCTTCAGCATCAGTCGACCCTGCCCTTTTCAAAGCCGGTCCAGCAGTCGTCGTAGTCGAGTTGCATCAGCGGCGTCTGCTCGGCCCATTGCGTCGTGCGGATCGGCATCCGCGTCTCGAACATGAAGGCCAGGGTGTTCTCGATCTTGTGCGGCTTGAGGTCCGCCCTGGTCGCGCCGTCCCAGCTGGCCTGATCGGGGCCGTGGCCGCTCATCCGGTTGTGCAGGGAGGCGCCGCCCGGAGCGAAGCCGCCGGCCTTGGCGTCATACTCGCCGAAGATCAGGCCCATGAACTCGCTCATGACGTTGCGGTGGAACCACGGCGGACGGAAGGTGTCCTCGGCCACCATCCAGCGCGGCGGGAAGATGACGAAGTCGCAGTTGGCCGTGCCGGGCGTGTCGCTGGGCGAAGTCAGGACGGTGAAGATCGACGGATCCGGGTGGTCGAAGCTGACCGTGCCGATGGTGTTGAACCGCGCCGTGTCATAGTGGCATGGGGCGTAGTTGCCGTGCCAGGCCACCACGTCCAGCGGACTGTGGTCGAAGGTGGTGGCCCACAGCTTGCCGCCGTATTTCTGAACGCACTCAGTCGGGCGATCCACGTCCTCGAAAGCGGCGACCGGCGTCTCGAAATCGCGCGGATTGGCCAGGCCGTTGGAGCCGATGGGGCCGAGGTCCGGCAGGCGGAAGGGCGCGCCATAGTTTTCGCAGACATAGCCGCGAACCTCGCCGTCCACCTCGACGCGGAAGCGGACGCCGCGCGGGATGACGAGGATGTGGCCCGGCGCCGCCTCGATCACGCCCATCTCGGTGACGAAGCGCTGCGCCCCCTGCTGCGGCACGATCAGCAACTCGCCGTCGGCCGAATAGAAGACGCGGTCGACCATCGAGCGGTTGGCGACATAGAGGTGGACGCCCACCCCGGTCCCGGAATCGGCGCAGCCGTTGCCGCCATAGGTGGTCAGCCCCTCGACCCAGTCGGTCGGCTGGTCCGGCATGGGCAGCGGATCCCAGCGCATCCGGTTGGGATTGGGCGGCGTCTCGGTGAAGGGGCCGGACCGCACCCGGCCCTGCTCGAACGGCTGATACGGCCCGTGCTGGGCCGAGGGCCGCAGGCGATACAGCCAGCTGCGCAGATTGTGGTCGCGCGGAGCGGTGAAGGCTGTGCCCGACAGTTGTTCGGCATAGAGGCCCAGCGCCGGGCGCTGCGGCGAGTTGCGGCCGACAGGCAGGGCGCCGTCCACGGCCTCCGTGGCGAAGTGGTTGGCGAAGCCGCTCTGATAGGCGGGCGCGTTGGATCGCGTCATATCGTTTCTCCCTTGGCGAGAGATGTAAGCGATCCGCATTGCAGCGTCACCCCGACGGGGATGACTTTGCCTGGATCAAACCCGCCCAGGCATCATCCTTGTCAGAAAAAGGTTGAAGACGGACGGCCTTGGCCGTCAGTCCTCGTCCATCTTGAGCGCGGCGATGAAGGCTTCCTGCGGGATCTCGACCTTGCCGAACTGCCGCATGCGCTTCTTGCCCGCCTTCTGCTTCTCCAGCAGCTTCTTCTTGCGGGTGGCGTCGCCGCCGTAACACTTGGACGTCACATCCTTGCGCAGGGCGCGCACCGTCTCGCGGGCGATGATCTTGCCGCCGATGGCCGCCTGGATCGGGATGGTGAACATGTGCGGCGGGATCAGATCCTTCATCTTCTCCACCATGCCGCGGCCCCGCGTCTCGGCGCGGGCGCGGTGAACCAACATCGACAGGGCGTCCACCGGCTCGGCGTTGACCAGGATCGACATCTTCACCAAGTCGCCGACCTTGTAATCGGTGATCTCATAGTCGAACGAGGCGTAGCCCTTCGAGATCGACTTCAGCCGGTCGTAGAAGTCGAACACCACCTCGTTCAGCGGCAGCTCATAGACCACCAGGGCGCGCGCGCCGACGTAGGACAGTTCGATCTGGCTGCCGCGCCGGTCCTGACACAGCTTGATCACACCGCCGAGGTATTCGTCGGGGGTCAGGATGGTGGCCTTGATCCACGGCTCGCTGATCGTCTCGATCTGCATGACGTCCGGCAGGTCGGCCGGATTGTGCAGGTCGATCTCGGTCCCGTCGCGCAGGCCGATCTTGTAGACGACCGAGGGGGCCGTCGCGATCAGGTCCAGGTTGAACTCGCGGCTCAGACGCTCCTGGATGATCTCCAGGTGCAGCAGGCCCAGGAAGCCGCAGCGGAAGCCGAAGCCCAGGGCGGCCGAGGATTCCATCTCGTAGGTGAAGCTGGCGTCGTTCAGGCGCAGCTTGCCGATGGCGGCGCGCAGGTCCTCGAAATCGGCGGCGTCGACCGGGAACAGGCCGCAGAAGACCACCGACTGAACTTCCTTGAAGCCCTTCAGCGGTTCGGACGTGGGCTTCTTCTCGTCGGTGATGGTGTCGCCGACGGCGGCGTGGGCGACTTCCTTGATCTGGGCGGTGATGAAGCCGACTTCGCCGGGGCCAAGCTGCTCGACCGGGGTGTTCTTGGGCAGGAAGACGCCGACGCGGTCCACCAGGTGGCTCGAACCGGTCTGCATCATCTTGACGCGCATCCCGGCCTTCAGCACGCCGTCGAACACCCGCACCAGCAGCACCACGCCCAGATAGGGGTCGTACCAGGCGTCGACCAGCATGGCCTTCAGCGGGGCGTTGATGTCCCCCTTGGGCGCCGGCAGGCGCGCGACGATGCCTTCCAGCACGTCCTCGATGCCCAGACCCGACTTGGCCGAACATTCGATGGCGTCCGAGGCGTCCAGACCGATGACGTCCTCGATCTGGGCCTTGACCCGCTCCGGCTCGGCGGCGGGCAGGTCGATCTTGTTCAGGACCGGGACGATCTCGTGATTGTTGTCGATGGCCTGATAGACGTTGGCCAGCGTCTGCGCCTCGACGCCCTGCGAGGCGTCCACCACCAGGATCGAGCCCTCGCAGGCGGCCAGCGAGCGCGACACCTCATAGGCGAAGTCGACGTGGCCCGGCGTATCCATCAGGTTCAGGACGTAGTCGAGCCCGTCCTTGGCCTTGTAGTTCAGGCGCACGGTCTGCGCCTTGATGGTGATGCCGCGCTCCTTCTCGATGTCCATGTTATCAAGGACCTGTTCCGACATTTCGCGCGCGGTCAGGCCGCCCGTGAACTGGATCAGGCGGTCGGACAGGGTCGACTTGCCGTGGTCGATGTGGGCGACCACCGAGAAGTTGCGGATGCGTTCGATAGGGGGCGTCGTCATGGTCCGGCGCGCGTAGCACGACACGCGGCTTTGCGCCACGACGCTGACGCGCAAGGACGCGAAGATCAGGCCGACCGGGCGATCTGCGTCGAGTTGTCGCCCGGTCGGCGAGAAAAAAGCCCCCCGCCCCTGCATGAGGAGCGGACGGCGTTTGCGGTCTTAGCGGGCGCGGATGAAGGCGCGGATGTCGCTGGACAGCTTCTTCAGATCGGCTTCACGCACGTACATCATGTGGCCGGACTCGTAGTAGTGCCACTCGATGCGACCGTCGGTTGGGAAGCCCGGGCGGTTCAGCGAGTATTCGGCGCCGAAGAAGGGCGTGGCGAAGTCGTAGTACCCCTGCCCCACCCAGACGCGCAGGCTGCTGTTCTCACGCAAGGCCCGGCCGATGTAGGGAGCCACGTTCAGGTACTCGGCGCCGCCGCGGGGGCCGTTCGGAATGGTCCAGTCCCAGTTCCGGGTGCCGCCGATCGAGGAATAGACCACGTCGGGCGAATACTTGAGGCCTTCGCGCGCCCAGGCGTTCATGGCGGCGGTATAGGCGCCGTCGATGCCGTAGAAGCTGGGATCGTTGTCCGAGCGGTCGCCCGCGTTGTCGTAGTCGACGCCGGTGTAGCGAGCGTCCAGACGGCCGACGGTCAGGCCGCGATCACGCAGCAGTTCCTTGTAGAACCGGCTGGTGGACAGACGCAGGTTGGCGTTGCTCAGATAGGTCTGCGAAATGCCCGTGTAATAAGACAGTTGTTGCAGGATGACCGCGCGCTCGTCGGCGGGCAGGCTATTGCCCTTCAGCAGGGCCGAGGCATAGGGGCCGATAGCCCAGGCGCGGGCCTCGGCGACGAACTGTTCGACCGTGGCGGGCTTGTTCGGCACCTTGTCGTGATACCAGGCCGCAGCGGCCATCGAGGGCAGGCTCGTCACGAAGCCCAGCTCATTGCCTTGGGCTTCCGAGGCCAGGCTGAAGTCCAGGATCGACGAGATCAACAGAATGCCGTTGATGGCGACGTCTGTATAAGTGCCTTCCAGCTCATTGATCACCGCCGCCGAACGGGTGGTGCCATAGCTTTCGCCGCCGATGAATTTCGGCGCGTTCCAGCGACCATGCTCGTTCAGCCACAGACGGATGAACTCGGCGATGGACTTGGCGTCCTTGGTCACCCCCCAGTAGTCGGCCGGGTCCTTGTCGCCCAGGGCGCGGCTGAAGCCGGTGCCGATCGGGTCGATGAAGACGATGTCGGTGACGTCCAGCAGGGACTCGACGTTGTCGATGATCGGATAGGGCGCGGCGCCGTCATCCTTCGCATCAGACGGCACGACCACGCGCTTCGGCCCAAAGGCGCCCATGTGCAGCCACAGCGAGCCCGAGCCGGGGCCGCCGTTCCACAGGAAGGTCACCGGCCGGTTGGGATCCGTCGGACCTTCCTTGATGTAGCTGTAGGACACCATGGCCGCGAGCGGCTTGCCGTCCTTGTCCTTCAGATAGGTCTCGCCGGCGAGGGCGCGATAGGCGATGCGCTGGCCGCCGAAGACGCCGGTGTGGCGCGTCTCGGACATCACGGGCGGCGGAATGGCCGCCTCGCCCCTCACGCGCGCCGCATCCGAACGCGCCCCGGCCGGCGCCGCGTCCTGAGCCATGACCGGTCCGGCCAGAGCCAACGCCGACACCGCGGCGACAAGCAGTTTCTTCATTTCAACCCCCAATAAACTCCAGGGCTCCCCTCGAGAGCCAGGCGCGCGAACAGGCGTCGCCCAATGGGGGATTGGGCGACAAGCCACGCCGAATGTAAACCAAGGACCCGCGCAGAAATCCCGGACAGATCGGTGACGTCACGGCCATTTGCCGAAGAAAACGCGACCTCGGACAGCAAAAGGCTCAAGCTGGCGAACGGCCCGTCCCACGCCGACAGAGGCGAGTCAGGCGCCAGCGCGCCGACCTCGCGTCACGTACCCTAGCTAACGGTCTGAAAAGAATGGTGGACGCGACAGGGATTGAACCTGTGACCCCTACGATGTCAACGTAGTGCTCTCCCGCTGAGCTACGCGTCCGCCTGTTCTGCGGCCCCTCGGCGGTTGAGCCGGTGGGCGGGAAGGCGGCGTCTATAACCCGCAGTTTGCGGGGCCTGCAAGGGGCTTTGGCGTCTTTCTTCGACTTTTCTTTCTCTTAGGCCGTTCAGGCCGCAATCATGCGTTCGACCTCGTTCACCAGGTCGCGCAGGTGGACGGGTTTGGAGAGGACCTTGGCCTGGGGCGAGGCCTGGGCGGCGCTGAGCGCGACGGCGGCGAAGCCGGTGATGAACATGATGCGCAGGCCCGGCTGGCGGGCGGCGGCGACGCGGGCGACCTCGATGCCGTCGGCGCCCGGCATGACGATGTCGGTCAGCAGCAGGTCGTACGGTCCCTGGTCCAGGGCGTCGATGGCGTCGTCGCCGTTCTCGCAGGCCACGACCTCATGATCGGCCCGCTCAAGCGCGCGGGTCAGGAAGCCGCGAAGGGAGTTGTCGTCTTCGGCCAGAAGAATGCGCGCCATGATCGAGTCTAAACCGTTGGAAATCAGCCGAGAGTCTAGGCGCGCCGGGTAAACCGGCGATGAAGACGAAGAGCGCGTGCGCCAGACGCGCCTTTGCGCGCGAAGCAGGCTATGGGCGAAGCATGGATGCGCCTCAGTCGCCCTTCTGGATTGTTCCGGCCGACGCCGGGCGCGCGACGCCGCTGGTGTTCGCCTCGCCGCATTCGGGGCACGTTTATCCGGAGGACATGGGGGCCGTCGCCTCTGTCCGCGCCGTCCGCAGTGCGGAGGATGCGGCGGTGGATCAATTGATCGACTGCGGGCCAAAGGACGGCGCCGCCCTGATCGCCGCGCGGTTCGGCCGGGCCTATGTCGATCTGAACCGCGCGCCGGAGGAGTGGGATCCGGCGCTGATCCTGGACGTGCACGAGACGCCCCCCACCGCCAAGGCTCTGGCCGGATACGGCGTGGTGGCGCGCCTGGCGGGGGACGGGACGCCTCTGTACGACCGGCGCCTGAGCAAGAGCGAGGCCGAGGCGCGCGTGGCGCAGGTTCATGCCCCCTATCACGCGGCCCTGACGCAGATGATGCAGGCGACGCGATCGCGCGTCGGGCGGGCGGTGCTGATCGACTGGCACTCCATGCCTGCGCGGGCGACAGGCGGCGCCGTGGACGTCGTGCTGGGCGACCGGCACGGGACCAGTTGCGACGTGGCCTTGACGCGGCGGCTGCGACGGCTGTTCGAGGCGCAGGGGCTGACGGTGGGGCTGAACCGACCCTATGCGGGCGGCTATGCGACCCAGCGGTGGGGACGGCCGGACGAAGGCTTTGAGGCCATTCAGGTGGAGCTTAGCCGGGGCCTGTACTGGGACGAGGCCGCCTGGGCCCCCTCCCCCGGCTGGAACCGCTGCCGATCGGCCCTGCGGCGGGTGATCGCCGGACTGTGCGCCGACTGGCGCGCCTGAGGGCGGGGTGCGGGACAAAAAAAGAGCCGCGCCAAACGGCGCGGCTTTGGAAAGTCTATAGGGAGGAAACGCCCAGGAAGGGCAAGACGCTCGAAAGCGTCGAAAGCCAAGTTAGTTTGCAGCGCACAAAAAAACAAGACCCGATTCAACCTTATACAATCACGGGATGTTACGGAGTTCGCCGTCCTCCGGACGCCGGGCCTGACGGCCGACTTCGCACTTGCGAGATCAGCCCCGCTCCAGCAGGCGACGCGCCTGACGGATGGCGCCGGCCGCGGGCGAGGCCAGTTGCCGCCAGGCCAGCAGAGCGAACACAGACACGGCGCCCAACAGCAGCCACAACGGCCCGAACAGCCAGGCGGCGGCGGCCAGGGCGAAATAGTAGCCGCGCACGCCCTGATTGAAGTTGGTCAGGGCGGGGTTCAGCACCCGCGCCACGGCCCGGCCATAGGCGACGCGGTCGGCCTCTTCATGGATTTCGGGCGCGGCCCCGATCAGGGCGACGGTGTAATTCAGTTGGCGAAGCGCCCAGATGAAGTCGAGGAAGCCGCGCGCCAGACACACCAGCACCAGAGCCAGCTTGGCCTCCATCAGGCGCGGCGTGACGGCCTCGGCGCCGACGGCCGCGAAACCACGCATGGCCGCCTCGCCCCCGAACAGCACGCCGGCCACGGCGGCGATCAGCAGCAGATTGGTCGAGGCGAAGAAGGAGCCCGAGTTGATCGAATGGCCCAGCAGCTGGCTGTCGATCAATCGCATCTCGCGATGGGTCATGGCGCGCATCCAGGCGTCGCGCACCGACAGCATGTCCACATTGAGCGAGCCGCTGCGCCGCGCCGTCAGACGCATCAGCGGGCCATAGCCCAACCAGGCGATGACGAAGACGAACAGGGCGATCCAATCGAACAGACTCATGCCTGATTGACGCCACGTCGGCCCGCGCAAGGCAAGCGTGATCGCCGCGACGCTTGCCGTAAAGCCGCGCAAAGCTTATCACGCGCGTCAATTCTCCCCGTTCGCACCTGCAACAAGAGCGTACCATGAACATCGACGCCATCCCGGTCGGCCCCAACGCGCCGTGGGACATCAACGTCATCATCGAGATCCCGCAGGGCGGCCTGCCGGTGAAGTATGAGATGGACAAGGAATCGGGCGCCCTGTTCGTCGACCGCTTCCTGCACACCGCCATGTACTATCCGGGCAACTACGGCTTCGTGCCGCACACCCTGTCGGACGACGGCGACCCCTGCGACGTGATCGTGCTGAACCCCACGCCTGTCGTGCCGGGCTGCGTCATCCGCTCGCGCCCGATCGGCGTGCTGAAGATGGTCGATGAAGCGGGCGGCGACGAAAAGATCCTGGCCGTGCCGGTCGACAAGCTGAACCCCTATTACACCGAGGTTTCCAGCTACCGTCAGCTGCCCGCCATCCTGATCGAGCAGATCGAGCACTTCTTCACCCGCTACAAGGATCTGGAGAAGGGCAAGTCGGTCAAGGTCAACGGCTGGGGCGACGCGGGCGAAGCCGCAGAGCTGATCGCCGCAGGCATGGCCGCTCATCAGGCCAAGCTGGCCGCCAAGAGCGAAGCCGCCGCCTGATCGGCGCGCGTGTCTGAATATGAAGAGGCCCCGCTGGAAACGGCGGGGTCTTTTTTTGTGCGCTATCGCTCGCCGCGCAGCGGCTTGCTTTTTGAGCGCCATCTTCTCCTGCCTATCGCTTCGCGATGGGGAGGTGGCGCGGCGCAAAGCGGCGTGACGGAGGGGCCGCTTGACGTGGCAAGGCCCCTCCACCGCTCCGCGGTCCCCCTCCCCATGGAATGGGGAGGAAAGAAGGTCAGCCGTTCTTTCGAAACGCGGCGATCGTCTCGACCGTCCGGCGCACCTGGGCCTCTATCCCCGCCCAGTCCTTCGCCTCGATGGCGGCCTTGGTGATCAGCTTGGATCCCATGCCCGCCGCGACGATGCCCGCGCCGAACCAGTCGCGGATGGAGGCTTCGTCCGGGTCGACCCCGCCGGTGGGCATGATCTTGGTCCACGGCATCGGCCCCAGCACCGCACGGACGAAGTCCGCTCCGCCGACCGAGGCGCCGGGGAACAGCTTGACGATCTCGCAGCCCAGACCTTGCGCCTCGGAGATATCGCGCACCGAGCCGCAGCCGGGGGCGTAGGCCACCATCCGGCGGTTGCAGACCTGCGCCACCTCGGGAACCAGACAGGGGCTGACCACGAACCGCGCGCCTGACGCCAGATAGAGGGCCGCCGTCGCCGCATCCAGGATCGAGCCGACGCCCAGCAGGATATCCGGGTCCGTCCGCGCGAACTCCTTCGACAGGGCGGTGAACGTGTCCCAGGCGAAGTCGCCGCGATTGGTGAACTCCACCGCCCGCGCGCCGCCGCGCGCACAGGCCCGGATCACTTCGGCGCAGACCTCGGCGTCGGAGTGGTAGAAGACGGGCACCACCCCTTGCGTCTCGATGGCGGTCAGCACGGCGAGGCGGTCGTGACGCATGAAAACTCCTTACGGCCTGAAGACCGAAGCCTATTCGGCGGTCGCCAGTTCCGCCAGACGCTTGACCATCGGGCTGTTCGCATCGGCCAGAGGGTCCAGCACGGTGAAGTGGTCGGCGCCGTCGACGATCTCGACATGGGTGTCGGCGCCCTTGCCGCCCCAGGCGGCGGCCATCTCGCGGCTCTGGCGGACGAACTCATTGCTCTCATCGCCGCCGACCCAGCAGTCCAGCGTCGTACCGCCCGGCGTCGCCCCGTTCGGCGCGGGCCAATGGATCGGCGACAGGGCGCGGGCGACCGGCGCATCCAGCCCCAGCGCCTCGTTCAGCGAGGTATGGATCAGCGGCTCCAGATCGAACACGCCCGAGATCGCCAGCGCCGCCCGCGCCCGGCCTTCGGACAACATGCCCGCCGCCATGTGGCCGCCGACCGAATGGCCGAACACCAGCGGCCGCTTGCCGCTGCGGGCGCGCACGGCCTCCGTCGCGCTGCGCATCTGGCTGATGATCTTTCCAACCGCGACGCCCGGCGCCAGGTCATAGCCCGGCACGGCGACGCTGATCCCGTGGTCCAGCAAGGCGGGCGCGACCCAGGCGAACCAGCCCCGGTCCAGCGCCTGCCAGTAGCCGCCGTGCATGAAGACGGCGACCGGCGCGCCGGGCCCGGCGTCGAACCACTCCATCTTCTGGCGCTCGGACGGGCCGTACTCGATCGTCTCGGGGCGGCGCGCGTCGATCGCCCGCAGCGAGTCCTTGCGCCAGCGATCCAGAATGGCGGGGTGGCCCGGCACGCGGGCGCGGTTGTTATAGGCCGCCTCATAGGCCGCGGCCCGTTCGTTCTGCGTCGCCTCGGGCGACAAAGCCTTACCCATGTCGTCTCCATCCGCTAGAGACCTCCGCTTGAACGGGAGGCTTGAAGGCCATGATGACCGCCATTTTCGTCTTCATCAAATGCGAGTTGGGTTACGCCAACGATGTTGCGGCCGATCTGGTCGACAATGTCGAGAATGTGAGCGAGGTCTATTCGACCTCGGGCCAGCACGACCTGCTGGCCAAGTTCCAGCTGCCCAAGGACGCCGATATCGGCACCTTCGTGACCAAGCAGGTGCAGACGCGCCCGCACATCCGCGACACCTTCACCGTCATCACCTTCTCGCCCTTCCTGCCCAGCAAGCGCGCCTGAGGGCGCCCGCCTCCAACATGAACAATCGTTCATGTAACGATGTGCCGCGTTGCGGGACGCGTTTAGGCGGCTAAGGTCCCTTCCAACATGATCCGTTGGGGACAGACCACCATGCGCCTTGCCGCCTCTTCCGTAGCCCTCGCCGCCCTTCTGGCCGTGAGCACGCCCGTTCTGGCCGCGCCCGTCGCGACCGCCGCCGCGACCGCCGCTCAAGCCGAACCCCTGCGCGGCGCGCCGGTGTCGGAGCTGATCGCCCGCGTCGACATTCCGTGGCAGCGCTTCCAGTTGGACAACGGCCTGACCGTGCTGGTGCACGAAGACCGCAAGGCGCCCGTGGTGGCGGTGTCGGTCTGGTACAATGTCGGCTCCAAGGACGAGCCCAAGGGTTCGACCGGCTTCGCCCACCTGTTCGAGCACCTGATGTTCGGCGGGTCGGAGAACTCGCCCTCCAGCCATATCCAGACGATGAATGCGGCGGGCGCCACGGGCTTGAACGGCACGACCTGGTTCGACCGCACCAACTACTTCCAGACGGTGCCGACCCCGGCGCTGGAGTACACGCTCTATCTGGAATCCGACCGCATGGGCTATCTGCTGGGCCAGGTCAGCCAGGAGGTGCTGGATCTGCAGCGCGGCGTCGTCCAGAACGAGAAGCGTCAGGGCGACAACCAGCCTTACGGCATGACCTATTACGCCACGCTGGAAGCCCTGTTCCCCGAGGGTCACCCCTATCGCCACTCGACCATCGGCTCGATGGACGATCTGGACGCCGCCAGCATGGAGACGGTGCGCGACTGGTTCCGCCAGAACTACGGCCCGAACAACGCCGTCCTGGTCCTGTCCGGCGACATCGATGAAGCCAAGGCCCGCGAACTGACCGAAAAGTATTTCGGCTCCATCGCGCGCGGCCCGGTCAACACCCCGGCGGCGGCCCCGGTGCCGACCCTGGCGGCGCCGGTCGAGCAGGTGCTGCACGACCGCGTGGCCCAGACCCGCATCAGCCGCACCTGGGCCGTGCCCGGCCTGGGCGATCCCGACTCCGTGCCGCTGAGCGTCGGCGCCTCGGTGCTGGGCGGCCTGGCCAGCTCGCGTCTGGACAACGCCCTGGTGCGTGACGAGCAGACGGCCTCGGGCGTCTCCGCCAGCAACCAGGTGTTCCAGCGCGTCGGCATGTTCAGCTATTCCGCCATGGTCAAGCCGGGCGCCGACGCCGACGCCGTGGCCAGGCGCATGGACGAGGTGCTGGCCGACCTGATCGCCAACGGCCCGACCCAGGACGAGATCGACCGCGTGGTCACCCGCTACGCCTCGCAGCGCATCCAGGGGCTGGAAATGGCCAACGGCAAGGCCTCGGTCCTGGCCGAGGGGCAGCTGTATTCCAACGATCCGGACTTCTACAAGAAGGAGCTGGCGGCCTATGCGGCGGTGACGCCGGCCCAGGTCCAGGCGGCGCTGAAGAAGTGGCTGAGCCGCCCCGTCTACAGCCAGATCGTCATGCCGGGCGAGCGTGAGGCCTATGCCGAAGCCGCCGCCGCCCCGTCGGGCGCGACCCCGACCCCGGCCGAGCCGATCCAGCGCGTCGCCCGCGATCCCGCCCCGGCCATCGGCCAGGTGTCCAACGTCGTCTTCCCGGCGGTGGAGCGCGCCGCCCTGTCGAACGGCGTCGAGATCGTCTACGCTCGCTCGACCACCGTGCCGGTGACGCGCGTGGCGCTGGAGTTCGACGCCGGGGTCGCCGCCGACCGCGCCGACCGTCTGGGCGCCCACACCCTGATGCTGAACGTCATGCAGGAAGGCACGACGACGCGCGACTCCAAGGCCCTGGCCGAGGCGCAGGAGCGTCTGGGCGCCAGCGTCTCCGTCGGCTCGTCGATGGACCGCACGGTGGCCAATCTGTCGGCGGTGACGACCAATCTGCAGCCGTCGCTGGCCCTGCTGTCGGACGTGGTGCGCAACCCCGCCTTCGCCCCGGCCGAGATCGAGCGCCTGCGCGCCACGCGCCTGGCGGGCCTGGCCAATGAGCAGACGCAGCCGGCCGCCATCGCCGGCCGCGCCCTGCCGCCGCTGATCTATGGCGAGAACCACCCCTATGGCCGCTCCTTCAGCGGCACGGGCGACGAGGCGGTGATCCGCAGCCTGACGCGCGACGACCTGGTGGCCGAACACGCCCGCTGGATCCGTCCCGACAACGCCAAGCTGTTCGTCGTGTCCGACCTGCCGCTGGCCGAGCTGAAGCCGCAGCTGGAAGCCGCCTTCGGCAACTGGCGCGCGCCGTCGACGGCCAAGGGGACCAAGGCGTTCGACGCCGCCCTGCCCCAGACCTCGGCCCGCATCGTGCTGATCGACCGTCCGCAGTCGCCGCAGTCGCTGATCTATGGCGGTCAGGTGCTGCCGGTGTCGGGCACGGACGATCTGTTGACCCTGACCACGGCCAATACGGTCCTGGGCGCCGACTTCCTGTCGCGGATCAACGCCGATCTGCGCGAGACCAAGGGCTGGTCCTACGGGGTGCGGGGCAACGTCAGCACCCTGCAGCACCGCTCGCCCTATATCGTCAACGCCCCGGTGCAGGCCAACCGCACCGGCGAGTCGATCGCCGCCCTGATCGGCCAGTACGAGCGCTTCCTGACCGCCGACGGCGTGACGGCGGCCGAGCGCGAGCGCACCGTTCTGGGCGACACGCGCGGTCTGTCGGGCAGCTATGAGACGTCGTTCCAGGTGCTGGGCGCCCTGCGCTCGAACGCCCTGTACGGCCGTCCGGACAACTATCAGGAGACGCTGGCAGGCCGCATCAACGCCCTGACGGCGCAGCAGATGGACGCCGCCGCCCGCGCCGCGATCAAGCCCGACAGCTTCGTCTGGGTGGTGGTCGGCGACGCCTCGGTGGTCAAGCCGCAGCTGGACGCCCTGGGCCTGCCGGTCGAGGTGCGCGCCGCCGAGGCGCCGAAGCCCGCCCAGTAAGCCGGGTCATCCAGACCTGAACGAGACGGCCGGCGGGGCGACCCGCCGGCCGTTTTGCTTTGCGGTTGACCCGCAGAGCCGAGAGGGCGAGCCTTCCGTCTTCTGCTGCATCCAGCCGGAGCCTTCATGCCGACCGACGCCCTGATCCCTTCCGCCCGCGCCCCGCGCCTGGCCGTGCTGATCGACGGCGAGAACGCCTCGGCCCGCATCGCAGAGGCCCTGTTCACCGAAATCGCCACCCTGGGCGAGGCCTCCGCGCGGCGCATCTACGGCGACGCGGCCAGCCCGGCGCTGCGCGGCTGGATCGACGTCCTGCCGCGCTGGGCCATCCAGTGGCAGCAGAACTTTCAGAACACCAAGGGCAAGAACTCGGGCGACATCGCCCTGGTCATCGATGCGATGGACCTGCTGCATTCGGGACGGTTCGACGGCTTCTGTCTGGTGTCGTCGGACAGCGACTTCACCCGGCTGGCGGCGCGCATCCGCGAACAGGGCGTCCCGGTCTACGGCTTCGGCGAGCAGAAGACGCCCGAGAGCTTCCGTCAGGCCTGCACCCGCTTCATCTATACCGAGAACCTGACGGTCCCGTCGCCCGAGACCAATGACGAAGCCGCGGCGACGTCCCCCGCCCCCGCTCGCCGCAAACCGTCCGAGGCCGGGCGTCTGATCGCCAAGGCCATCGCGGATATGGATGACGACGGCGACGGATGGGTGGCGATGAGCGGCATCGGCAGCCGCCTTCGCAACGCCTATCCCGACTTCGACCAGCGCACCTATGGCCATGTGAAACTGTCGGATCTGATCCGCGCCACCGGCCGCTTCGAGGTCAAGGCCGGGCCGAACGGGGCGATGAACGTCCGGGTGAAGGCCAAGTAGGACGCCTCGCCCCCTTCCCCCCGGCGCGGCATGGTCTATGTGTGACGCATGGCCGCTGCAGAGACCCCCGTAGAGACGTTCAAACGCGCCCTGTCGCATGCGGCGCGGGCGCTGGCCGAACAGGCCGAGCTGGAGGTGCGCTTTGGCTCGAACGGTCCGAGGCTGACGGACGGGGTCCTGACCCTGCCGCACCCGCCGCGCGATCCGCGCGGCCCCGAAAGCGCGGCTCTGCGCGGTCAGGCCGACCGGCTGGCGCTGCGTCTGGCCAATCATGACGCAGGCCTGGACGCGCGGCTGCGCCCCACCGACATCAACGCCGCAGAGGTGTTCGACGCCGTCGAACAGGCTCGTATCGAGGCCGTCGGCGCGCGCGAGCTGAAGGGCGTGCGGCGCAATCTGGACTCAGCGCTGCTGACCCGACTGGAAAAGTCGGGCGCCCTGCGCGCCGAAGCCGAGCAGGTGCCGGTGGCCGAGGCCGCGGCCCTTCTGCTGCGCGAACGGATGACGGGCGAGCCCGCGCCCGACGGCGCCCGGACCATGCTGGACCGGGTCCGCGCCGAGCTGGAGGCCAAGGCAGGCGCCGAACTGGACGCCCTGGCGGCGTCCGGCGACGATCAGGCGGCCTTCGGCGCGCGGCTGAAAGACCTTCTGCGCGCGCTGGACCTGGACCCCGGCGACGCCGATGGCGGCGATTCGGAGGAAGACGGCGAGGACGACGCCGAAAAGCCCGATCAGGACGAGGCCGAACCGGACGAGCAGGAAGAACAGGACGGCGGCGACGGCGGCGAGTCGCTGGACGGCTCGGCCGACGATCAGTCCGCCGACGATGAGCGCCCGGCCCGCCCCGACGGCACGCCGGGCGAGACGGACGGCGAGGGCCAGGAAGAGGCCCCCGAACTGAGCGAGGGAGAGCACCCCAACCATCAGCAGACTCAGGACGACGGCCGGGCGGTCGAGGTCTATCACGCCTTCACCACCGCCTTCGACGAGGTCATCGACGCGGCCGAACTGTGCGACCCGATGGAACTGGACCGGCTGCGCGCCCTGCTGGACGCCCAGTTATCGACCCTGGGCAGCGTCGTCTCGCGGCTGGCCAACAAGCTGCAGCGGCGCCTGCTGGCGCAACAGAACCGCAGCTGGATGTTCGACCTTGAGGAAGGGATGCTGGACACGGCGCGCCTGACCCGCGTCATCACCGACCCGACCAGCCCCCTGTCGTTCAAGATGGAGAGCGAAAGCCCGTTCCGCGACACGGTCGTGACCCTGGTGCTGGACAACTCGGGTTCGATGCGCGGACGGCCGATCATGGTGGCGGCGGTCTGCGCCGACATCCTGGCCCGGACGCTGGAACGGTGCGGGGTCAAGGTCGAGATCCTGGGCTTCACCACCCGCGCCTGGAAGGGCGGACAGAGCCGCGAGGCCTGGATCAGCGCGGGCAAGCCCGCCAATCCCGGCCGCCTGAACGACCTGCGCCACATCATCTACAAGAGCGCGGACGCCCCCTGGCGCCGGTCCAAGAAGAACCTGGGCCTGATGATGCGCGAGGGCCTGCTGAAGGAAAACATCGACGGCGAGGCGCTGGAATGGGCGCACGACCGCCTGCTGGCCCGGCCCGAGGCGCGGCGGATCATGATGGTCATCTCGGACGGCTCGCCGGTCGATGATTCCACCCAGTCGGCCAATGCGGCCCTGTATCTGGACAAACACCTGCGCCAGGTGATCGAGAAGATCGAGACGCGCAGCTCCGTCGAACTGCTGGCTATCGGCATCGGCCACGACGTGACCCGCTGGTATCGCCGCGCCCTGACCATCGTCGATGTGGAGCAGTTGGCCGGCGCCATGACCGAGAAGCTGGCCGAACTGTTCGAGGCCGAGCCGAAAGCCGTCAGCGCCAGGACGGGGCGGCCCTCGCACAAGCGCGCAGCGTGAACCGGCGTCTCCATGTCGTCGCCCTGATCTCTCTCGCCCTGGCCGCCTGCGCCGGGGCGGCGGCGACCTCCCATCCCTGGACGCCCGAGGCGACGGCCGACGGCTGGTCGCCCGCAGGCGGCTCGACCCGGCAGGTCGGTCTGGGCTGGCCGGGTGGCGCCGCCCTGGCCAAGGGCGTGCGCTATGCGGGCGGGGTGCAGCTGATCGCGGCGCCCGCCTCCACCCTGCACGGCCTGTCGGATCTGAAGCTGACGGGCGACGGCGGCTTCGTCGCCGTGTCCGACGCCGGAGACCTGGTGCGCGGGCGGCTGGAGCTGGATGAGCAAGGACGGCTGGCGGGACTGAACGACCTGCGGGTGCGGCGGCTGACGCTGACCGACGGCGAACCGATCACCGAAAAGCGCATGGGCGACGCCGAAGGGCTGGCCCTGACCGACGACGGCGAGGTGCTGGTCAGCTTCGAACGCGAGCACCGCATCTGGAGCTACGGCCCTCTGGACGCCCTGCGCGCCCGACCGCAGGCGCAGCCGCACCCGACGACGGACTTTCCCCTGAACGAAGGCATGGAGGCGCTGGCGGCCGCGCCGGGCGGCTGGCGCGTCGGGGGCGAAGGCGGCGGCGTGTGGGACTGTTCGGCGCAAGGCTGCCGCGTCGTGACCCGGCCGAGCCCGCCCGCCGACAGCTGGCGGCTCACGGGACTGGATCGCGATCCGGGCGGAGACGGCTGGTTCGCGATCCAGCGCTCGTGGCGCCCCCCCTTCGACGTGCGCGCCCGCGTGCGCCGCATGGATGCGGACGGGACGCTGGGGCCCGTGCTGATCGAGCTGAAGCTGCCGGGCCTGACCGACAATTTCGAGGGCATCGCCGCCGAGGCGAGGGGCGACAAGGTGCGCCTCTACATCCTGTCCGACGACAACGCCAACCCGGCGCAGAAGACGCTGATGCTGGCCTTCGACGTCAACTGAAGCTCAAACATCTGAAATCCATTCGCTTTTGACGTCATCGTCCGGTTCGCTCGCCAGACGCGCCGCGCGCTCTATCGCGAACCGTTCCGGCGACAGGCGCGACAGGGCCCATGCCGACGCGCCGCGCACGACGGGGGCGGGGTCGTCCAGCAACGCCTCAACCGACGCGATCAGGGCGGCGTCCCCGGAATTGCCCGCTGCATAGAGGGCGTTGCGAATAAAGCGGTCGCGGCCGATGCGCTTGACCGGGCTCTTGGTGAACAGGGCGCGGAAGGCGGGGTCGTCCAGCGCCAGCAGGTCCGTCAGGGGCGGAGACTTCAACGCATTGCGCGCCTGAAGCCGGGCCTCCGACGCGCTTTGGGCGAACTTGTTCCACGGACAGGCGGCCAGACAGTCGTCGCAGCCATAGATGCGGTTGCCCGCAGCGATGCGGAACTCGCGCGGCCAGGCGCCCGCATACTCGATCGTCAGATAGGAGATGCAGCGTCGGGCGTCGATCTGGAACGGCGCCGGGAAAGCCTGCGTCGGGCAGGCGTCCAGACAGGCGGTGCAGCGGCCGCAGTGCTCGGTCTCGGCCTCGTCCGGTTCGATCTCGGCGGCGGTCAGGATGGCGCCTAGAAACAGCCAGTTGCCGTGGGTGCGGCTGAGCAGGTTGGTGTGTTTGCCCTGCCAGCCCAGGCCCGCCCGCTGGGCCAGCGGCTTCTCCATCAGGGGGGCGGTGTCGACGAAGACCTTGACCTCCTGCTTCAGCCGCGCGGCGATCTGACCGGCCAGGATCTTCAGCCGCCCCTTGATGACCTCGTGATAGTCGTCGCCGCGCGCATAGACGGAGATATAGCCCGACGACGCCTGCTCCAGCTCAGGCCGGGGATCTTCGTCGGGGCCGTAGTTCATGCCCAGGACGATGGCGGTCCGGGCGCCGTCCCACATGGCGGTGGGATGGGCGCGGCGCTCCAGCGTCGTCTCCATCCAGCCCATGTCGCCGTGGCGGCCGGCGTCGACGAAATAGGCCAGCCGTTCGCCCGCGCTCCACGGCTCGGAGGCCGAGGCGAAGCGGCACACGCCGAAGCCCAGTTCGGCGGCGCGCTGTCGGATAAAGATGCGGGGATCGGCCGCCATGAGGCGGCTTTAGCCTTGCGCGCCCTCAGAAGTCGAGGTCGGCGTACCAGGGCGCGGGGTGGACGCCGGGGAAGCGGTCGCCCAGCAGGGGGCGAAAACAGGGGCGCGACTTCAGCTTGGAGTACCATAGCTTCAGCGAGGGCCAGGACGCCCAGGCGATCTCGCCGAAATAGTCCAGCACCGACAGATGGCCCGCCGCGATCAGGTCGGCCTGGCTGAGACGGCGCCCCGCCAGCCATTCGCGGCTTGCCGCCAGCGGCTCCAGAACCGTCAGGTGGCCCTTCAGGAATTCGCGGCCCTCGCGCAGCATCCGGGCGTCGGGCGGCCCCATGCGCAGCAGCGGCTTCTCCATCCGCTCATGCAGCAGGACGGCGTCGACCTCATCGGTGAAACGGCGGCTGAACCAGGTCGCCAGACGGCGCGCCTCGGCCCGCTCGGCCATGTCGGACGGCAGCAGGAAGTCGCCCTTGGCGCGATCTTCCAGCCAGCCGAGGATGGCGTCCTGTTCGCACAGGGTCAGGCCCCGGCCCTTCTCGGTCACGCTCAGGACCGGCGGCATGCCCGAGGGATTCATCTCGAACAGGGGGCAGTCGCCCTCCCAGGGCCGGACCGGCTCCTCGGCGTATTCGACCTTGGCTTCGCCCAGCGCCAGCCGCGCCGTGCGCGAAGCCGGATGAAAGGCGAAATGATACAGGACGGCGGGCGTGGACATCGTCCGCTTTCAATGCGCCCGCGCGCGTTAAGGCTCCGTTTACCGCGCGCGATTGTCGCAGGGCGTCAGGACCAGGGGCCGACCCGGTTCGAGGGGGCGTCGAGCGTGTCGGCTGTCGCCGTTTCAGGCGCGGCGGCTTGAGGCGGTTCCGGCCGCGTCGAGGCGAAGGCGCCGCCGTGCGGTTCGGCCGCCCCGCGCGGGTCGGCGTGGATCATGATGTCGGCGTGAGGAAACGCCTTTAGCACCCGTTTCTCGGCGTCCAGGGTGATGCCGTGCGCGGCCTGCAGGCTGAGATCAGGGTCCAGATCGACGTGCATCTGCACCATCAGGGCCTGGCCGGCCATGCGGGTGCGAAGCTGGTGGACGTTGGCGATGCGGGCGTCCTCGGTCACCGCCGCGACGATGGCGGCGCGGTCCTCGTCCGAGGCGGCCCGGTCCAGCAGGTGATCGGCTGCGCCCCTCAACAGATTCAGCGCCCCCCAGGCCAGCCAGACCGCGACCACCAGACCCGCCGCCGCGTCCAGTCCGGGCGCCTTGAGCAGGGCGCCGGAAACGACCCCGATCAACACCACGACGTTGGACGCCAGATCGGCGGCGTAGTGGGCGCGATCGCCCGCCACCGCCAGGGAGCCGGTCTTCTTCACCGCCTGCGTCTGCATCCACACCAGGGCGGACGTTATGGCGATGGACAGGACGACCACGCCGATCGCCCACCCGCCCGAGGTGACGGGCCGCGGGTCGAAGATGCGCTGCACCGCCTCCCAGCCGATGAAGACGCTGGACGCCAGCACCATGCCCGCCTGCACCAGAGAGGCCAGCCCCTCCGCCTTGCCGTGGCCATAGCGGTGCGCGTCGTCCGGCGGCAGCGCCGCCCAGCGCACGGCGAAGAAGGTCGCCAGCGACGCGATGAGGTCCAGCGTCGAATCCGCCAGACTGGCCAGGATGGAGACCGAGCCGGACGCCCCCAAGGCGAAGGCCTTCATGACGATCAGCAGGACCGCCGTCGCCACCGACAAGGTGGTGATCCGGCGGGTGGTCTCATTTGCGGCGTCGAGGGAGGAGACGGTCATTTCCTCGCCCTTGTCGCCCAAAACCGCGCCCGCGCCAATGGCGGCGAGAAGGCCGGGGCGCTATGGAAGCGCAGACGCGACGCCGCAGGCGCGGCGCGCCTGACCCCCGGACCTGAAAAACCGAGACGGAGCATTCATGGCGGACTGGCTGACGGCGATCCTTCTGGGTCTGGTCGAAGGATTGACCGAGTTCATTCCGGTGTCCTCCACCGGCCACATGTTGCTGCTGGGGCATTTCCTCGGCTTTCAAAGCACCGGCAAGACGTTCGAGGTCGTCATCCAGCTGGGCGCCCTGCTGGCCATCATCAGCGTCTATTTCAAGCGACTGTGGGCGCTGGCGACGCGCTGGCCGTTCGATGCCGAGGCGCGGCGCTTCCTGATCGGCCTGCTGATCGCCTTCGCCCCCGCCGTGGTGATCGGCTTTCTGGCGTATGGTTTCATCAAGACGGTGCTGTTCGAGACGCCGCTGGTCATCTGCATCGCCCTGATCGTCGGCGGGGTGCTGCTGCTGTGGCTGGACCGGATGAAGAAGATCCCGGCCTATCTGGACGCGGACCGCTATCCGTTCCGGGTCTATTTCCTGATCGGCCTGTTCCAGTGTCTGGCCATGATCCCGGGCGTATCGCGCTCGGGCGCGACCATCGCCGGGGGGCTGCTGCTGGGGACGGACAAGCGGTCGGCGGCCGAGTTCAGCTTCTTCCTGGCCCTGCCGACGATGGGCGCCGCGGTGGCCTATGACCTGTTCAAGAACCGCGACGTGCTGGACTTCAGCGATCTGGGCCTGATCGCCATCGGCTTCGTCGCCGCCTTCATCTCGGCCCTGGCCGTGGTGCGTTTCCTGCTCGACTTCGTGTCCAAGCGCGGCTTCGGCCCCTTCGCCTGGTGGCGGATCGCGGTCGGCGTGGTCGGCATCATTGGCCTTGCGGCGACGGGGGCGCTGTAGGCTATTTCCTCCCCACGCCGTGGGGAGGGGGACCACGAAGTGGTGGAGGGGCCAGGGCGGCGAAACCAAGCCGCCCCTCCGTCTCGTCGCTTTCAGCGCCGATCCACCTCCCCATTTGCATGGGGAGGAGAATTATGCGGCGGGGCTTTCGGCGTATTGGCCGCCGGCGCGATAGCGCCACAGATAGGCCGGGGCGATGGCTTCCAGGCCCGAAGCCTCGACGCCCAGGTCGGCCAGGCCCTTGGCGCCCGGCGACACGACGTTGTCGCTCTCCAGCAGCACGACCTGATCCTTGGTCAGGGCCGGCGCCAGGCCGATCACGGCCGGGATCTGGGCCAGCGAGCCGATCATCCGGGCGACCGGGAAGGGCAGCGGCAGCAGGATGTTCCGGCGGTTGGTTTCGCGCAGGATGAACTTCAGGATGTCTTCGAAGGTCCAGACCGAAGGGCCGCCCAGCTCATAGGTCTCGCCCACAGCCTCGGGCGCGACGGTGGCGCGGGCGATGGCCTCGGCGGCGTCGGCGACATAGACCGGCTGGAACTTGGTCTGGCCGCCGCCGATCAGCGGCAGGACCGGCGACCAGGTCGCCATGGCGGCGAAGCGGTTCAGGAACTGGTCGCCCGAGCCGAAGACGATGGACGGGCGCACGATCACGGCGCCGGGGAAGGCGGCGCGCACGGCGGCCTCGGCCTCGCCCTTGGTGCGGGCGTAGTCGGCCTTGCCGTTGGCGTCGGCGCCGATGGCCGAGATGTGGGTCAGGCGCTGGACGCCCGCAGCCGCAGCCGCCTCGGCGACGTTGCTGGCGCCCTCGACGTGCAGAGTCTGGAACTTGCGGCCGCCGGTCTCGAACAGGATGCCGACCAGATTGATTACGGCGTCGGCGCCGCGCACGGCCTGCGCGACCGCAGCCTTGTCGGTGATGTCGCAGCGGACGACCTGAACCTGGCCGACGTCGCCGGCCATGTGCAGCACGGGCGCGCTCTTGGCGTTGCGCGCCGCGACGCGCACGCGCCAGCCGCGACGGGCCAGGGCGCGCACGACCTGGGTCCCGATGAAGCCCGAGCCTCCGAACACAGTGACCAGACCGGGGGCGAAATCAGCCATCTCAGACGCTCCAAACGCCAAGCTCCGGCCGCAGACCCGGCCGGAGATAAAATCCTATGCGCGGGGCTTAACCGAAGCGGCCCCCGCCCGCAACGAGAAGGGCGGATTCCGAGCGATCAATCCATCCTAGTCGGCCCGGTGGACGATCTGTCCGTCGACCACCGTCAGCACGGCCCGGCCCTTGGGAATGTCGGCGGCGGGAACGGTCATCAGGTCGATGTCGAAGGCGGTGAAGTCGCCGCGCTTGCCGACCTCGATCGTGCCCAGCTCATTCTCGCGGAAGCTGGCGTAGGCGGGCCACAGGGTGAACATCTTCAGCGCCGTCGCCCGGTCCACCGCCTCGTCCGGCCGCCAGTCCGGCCCCTGGAAGCCGTTCAGGTCGCGGCGCGCCACGGCGGCGTAGAACTCGATCAGCGGGTCGCCGCGCTCGACCGGCGCGTCCGAGCCGCCGACCACGATCACCCCGCGCTCCACCAGCGTATGCCAGGCGTAGGCCCCGTCCAGCCGCGCGTCGCCCAGGCGGTCTGCGGCGAAATGCAGGTCGCCGATGGCGTGGCTGGGCTGCATGGAGGCGATGATCGGCAGGTCGCTGAAATAGTGATAGTCGCGCGGCCGGATGATCTGGGCGTGCTCGATGCGCCAGCGCGGATCGGCCAGCTTCCACTCGGCCTTGGGCGTCGCGCACAGGGCCTCTTCATACCAGGCGGCGACGTCGTGATTGCCCTGATCGCCGATGGCGTGGGTGGCGATCTGGACGCCCGTCCTCAGCGCCTCCTGATACAGCGGCATGACCTCTTCGCGCGAGGTCAGCATCAGGCCGGACGCATCGGGCCGGTCTGAATAGGGCTCGAACAGCTTGGCGCCGCGCGAGCCAAGCGCGCCGTCGGCGTAGAATTTGATCGCCCGGGTGATGATGCGCCCATCGCCCGCGTCGCGCGGCCCGCCCGCCATCAGGGCGCGCGCGTCGCCCATGTCGATGCTGTTATAGACCCGCAGAGGCGCCTCGCCCGCTTCGGCCATCGCCTCCAGCAGGGGCACATCCTTCCACGGCGCGCTCATGAAGTGGACGCCGGTCCAGCCGTAGCGGGCGTAGACGTTGAACCCAGCGCGATAGGCTTCGCGCGTCGCCGTTGCATCGGCCTCGGGAGCCAGACCTTCGAGCAGGGCCATCGCGCCGTCGACCAGCAGGCCGGTCGGCTGGCCCTCCGCGTCTTTAAGGATTTCGCCGCCCGAGGGGGTCGGCGTCGTCGCATCAATCCCGGCCGCCGCCAGAGCTGCGCTGGACGCCACCCGCGCATGGCCGTCGGCCCGGCTCAGCACCACCAACCGTCCCGGCGCGGCGGCGTCCAGATCGGCGGCGGTCAGGAAACGTTTCTCGGGCCAGTGGGTCTCGATCCAGCCGCGCCCGACGATGACGCCGTCGGGGTGGGCCTCGGCCCAGGCGGTCAGGCGCGCCATCGCCTCGACGATAGAGGCGGCGCCTTCCAGGTTCAGCGTCATCTCGCGCCAGCCGATGCCGTCCAGATGGGCGTGGCCGTCGGTGAAGCCGGGGAACAGCGTCGCCCCCTTCAGATCGACCGCCTCCAGACCCTCGGCGGACGGCGCGCCGCTCTCTGGACCGACATAGGCGATGCGGCCGTCGCGCACGACCACGACCTCGGCGGTCGGCTGGGCCTCGACGCCGGTATGGATGGTTCCGCCCCGGATCAACAGGTTCTGGGCATAGGCCGCAGGCGCCGCCGCCAGCATCAGCGCGGCGGCCAGCGGCAGGGTCGTCTTCAGGGTTTGGATCATCAGCGCCTCCAGTCGCGGCCAAGGGAGCCGCAGCCGCGCTTGGCGTCAAGCGATCCAGTGTTGCCTCCGTCATCCTCCGGCGGAGCGAAGCGACGACCGGGGGACCCAGCGGCGCGCGTGAGCGCGAAAAATCCACGCGCGCCGTTTGCCTCGAAGATCGCCTTCGGCGCCGCTGGGTCCCCCGATCTGCGCCGCTACGCGGCTTGTCGGAGGATGACGGAAGTGTGGGCCTCTTAAGGCCGCCCCACCACCTGATCGACGGAGTTGCTCGTCACCGGGTGATACAGCGGTCGCGCTTCGGCGTAGATGCGAGTGGCGATGGGGCGGCCCCAGTCGCCCTCGCCCCACAGGGTCTGGAACAGCGGCAGGACGAACTTGCGTCGCCCCTGACTGGTCAGGAAGCGTTCGGCCGTCGCCACGGCAGGCTCATAACGGTTGGCCAGGGCCGCCTGCAGCCAGGCGAAGGTCAGTTCGGCGTTGCCTTCGCTGTCCAGCTTCAGCGTGCTTTCCAGATCGGCCAGCTGCGCCGGGGTCAGCCAGTCGGCGCCCGCCGCCAGCCCTTGCGGTCGCCATGACAGAAAACGCAGGCGCTGCTGGGTGTTCCAATCCTTCCACGGCGCGGCCGAGGCCGGGCCCTTGGCGACGTAGAAGGCCTCGGCGGCCGCATCCACGGCCTCGAAGGCGTGCGACACCGGCGCCTGGGCGTTGGACGGCAGGCCCGGCTGATAGATCCAGTTCTCCAGCTGAAGCTCGGCTTCCAGACGCGCGTCGCCCTTGACCAGATGCTCGCGGATGTCGGCCAGGAAGCCGACGTCGGTCATCGGCTGGAAGGCGTGGCGGTCGAAATAGCCGCGCAGCCAGGCGTCGAACGGCTCGCGCCCGACGATGCGCTCGATGGTGCGCAGGAAGGCCGCGCCCTTGTCATAGGGAATGCCCGACAGGCCGTCGTCGGGGTCGCGCCCGGTCAGGTCCAGATGCAGGCGGGTGTCGGCCGGGTCGGTGGCGGCGATCTCGGCGACCAGATCGTTCCAGGCCAGGGCCTGTTCCTGCAGGGCGCGCTCGCGGCCGTAGAGCGCCTCCATGATGCGGTTCTCGAAATAGGTGGTCGTGCCCTCGTTCAGCCAGATGTCGGCCCAGGTGGCGTTGGTCACCAGATTGCCGGACCAGGAGTGGGCCAGTTCGTGCGCCACCAGCGACACCAGCGAGCGGTCGCCGGCGATGATGGTCGGGGTGGCGAAGGTCAGGCGCGGGTTTTCCATCCCGCCGAAGGGGAAGCTGGGCGGCAGCACGAGCAGGTCATACCGGCCCCAGCGATAGGGGCCATAGAGCGCCTCAGCCGCATCGACCATCTTGGCCGTCGGCTCCAGCTCCCATTGGGCGGCCTGTAATCGGCTCGGCTCGGTCCAGACGCCGGTGCGTCCGTCGAAGGGCGCGAAGGCGAGGTCGCCTGCGCCGATGGCGATCAGATAGGGCGGGATGGGCTGGTCCAGCTTGAAGCGCCAGGCCTTGGTTCCGGCGCCGGCCGCCTCGCCGTTCGGGGTCAGTTGCTCGGCGGACATGACGACGGTCAGGTCCGACGGCGCCACGATGCGCGCGCTGTAGGTCTGGCGGATCCCGGGGCTGTCCTGGGTCGGGATCCAGGTGCGGGTCAGGATCGCCTGCCCCTGGCTGAACAGATAGGGCTTGCGACCGCCCGCGGTCTGCTGCGGGCTGAGCCATTGCAGGGCCGAGGCGTCGGGGCGGGTGGCGTAGGCGACGACGATCTTCTGCGTCTCATCGCGCTGGAAGGCGGGGAGGCGCACGCTGAGAGGCTGTCCCTTGATCGGGTCCGCGGCGCCCAGACTCCAGTCCAGCGGACGGCCGGCGGCGTCGGTCACGCCCTTGATGTCCAGCATCTTGGCGTCCAGCACCACCTCGGTCGCGCCGGGACGGCCGGTCACGTCCAGCGTGGCCTTGCCCGACAGGGTCTTGGCGGCGAAGTCGGCGGCCAGGTCCAGGTCGACGTGCGTCACCCGCGCCTCGGCCGGGCGCGCCCAGGAGTGCGGGTCGTTGACGTAAGCGGTCGCCGGGACCGACGCGGCCGGAACCAGGGGCGACATCGGCGTCGTATCTGCGGTCGTGGCGCAGGCGCCGAGTGCAGCAGTAGCAATAGCGAGGGCGGAAACCCGCCCGACCAGCTTCAGGGTCATCGAACGCTCCGTATTCAGATGCGCCCGAAGAGGCTCCCTCGCGCTCGAAAGATCAAGTCTCGGCTGCGACCGGCGGCAGATGGCGGGCCTTGAACAGCCGCCCCTGCTCGGCCGCCAGAACCAGCGCCAGAGCCGCCACGCCCAGCAGGGCGAAGCCGACCGTCATCGGCACCGTCGTGCCGTCGAACTGCTGGCCGATGGCGAAGCCCAGCAGGGCACCGCCGATGGAGGAGATGAAGCCCTGGGCCGAGGAGGCCGTGCCGGCGATATGGCCCATCGGCTCCATCGCCATCGCGCCGAAGTTGCCGGCGATGAAGCCGAAGCAGAACATCTTGCAGGCCTGCATGGCGGCGAACATCCACAGGCTGTCATAGCCCAGCCAGGCGATGAGGGCGTGCAGCAGGCTGAAGCCGATGAAGCCGAACAGGGCCGCGTGGGCGATGAGGCGCGAGCCCAGTTTCTCGACCAGACGCGCGTTCAGGATCGAGGCCACGGCGATGCCCGCCGCCACCAGGGCGAAGACCACCGGGAACAGGCCGGGCGCCTCGAACACGTCGAAGAAGATCTGCTGCGAGGAGTTGATGAAGCCGAACAGCGCCCCGCTGATGACGGTCATGGCCAGGGTGTAGCCCATGCCCTGACGGCTGGTGAAGGCGAAGCGGAAGGCGGCGGCGATCCGGCCGACGTCGATCGGCATCCGGTCTTCGGCGTGCAGGGTCTCGGGCAGACGCAGGGCCGCCCAGAGCAGGAAGCCCCCGCCCGCCAAGGCGAAGACGCCGAAGATCCAGGGCCAGGGCGCCACCAGCATGACCAGTTGCCCCATCGCGGGCGCGATGATCGGCACGCCCAGAAAGACCAGGAAGCTGAGCGACATGACGCGCGCCATCGTCCGTCCGACATAGCGGTCGCGCACGATGGACACGGCCAGCACCCGCGTCGCCGCCGCGCCGATCCCCATGCCGATCCGCGACAGGATCAGCATGTCGAACGTGTGGGCGAAGGCCGCCAGAATGCTGAAGACGACATAGATGCCGATGCCCGCGAACAGGGCCGGGCGCCGCCCATAACGGTCCGACAGCGGCCCATAGAACAGCTGGGCCACGCCGAAGCCGAGCAGATAGGCGGTGATCACCCACTGGCGGCTGTTCTCATTGGTGACGCCCAGATCCTCGCCGATGTGCGGCAGGGCCGGCAGCATGGCGTCGATCGCCAGGGCGTTCAGCGCCATCATCACCGCGATCAGGCAGACGAATTCAGCGAAGCCCGGTCCCTTGGAGGGAGTCTTGATCGCAGGAGAAGGGGCGCTGGTCATCGGTCCCAGATGCGGCCTGCGTCAGGCTGACGCAACCCCGGGCAGGTGAAGTTTTCCGCACTGCAACAAAAAGTCAGGCCGCGACCTAGGTCTTCACCTTGATCCGCGCCGTCACCGACATGCCGGGCGACAGCCGCTCGACCCCCTCCTGACCCGGATCGACGGCGATGCGGACGGGGATGCGCTGGGCCACCTTGGTAAAGTTGCCGGTGGCGTTGTCGGGGCGGATGACGCTGAACTCTGACCCGGTGGCGGGCGAGATGCGCTCGACCTTGCCGGTCAGGACGCGCCCGCCCAAGGCGTCGACGGTGATCTCGACCGGCTGGCCGACGCGCACGTCGCGCATCTGCGTCTCCTTCATATTGGCCGTGACCCAGACCACGTCGGGGACCAGCGCCATGAACTGCGTGCCGACCGCCGCCTGCTGGCCCTGGCGCACCGTCACCTCGCCCAGCCGGCCGTCGCGCGGCGCAGTGATGCGCGTATTGTCCAGATCGATCTGCGCCAGCCGCACCTGGGCCCGGGCGTTCTCGACCGCGGCCTCCAGCGAGCCCTTGCCGACCACGGCCGAGGTGACGCCGGTCTGGGCCACGTCCTCGGCGGCGCGAGCCTGCGCCAGTTGGGCCTCGGCGGCGCGCAGGGCGTTTTGGGCGACATCGACCTGAGCCTGGGCGACCCAGCCGCCCTCGAACAGGGTGCGCACGCGGGTCGCATCGGCGCGGGCCTTGGCCACCGCCGACTGGGCGGCGGCGATGGCGGCGCGCGTCTGCGCCACCGATCCGCGCGCCGAGGCCTGGCTCTGGGCCGAGTTGGCCAACGCCGCCTCGGCCGAGTGCAGGGAGGCCTGAGCCTGCTCCAGCCGCTGGCGATAGATGCGGTCGTCGATGGTCGCCAGAAGCTGGCCCTGCTTCACCGTCTGGAAGTCCTGCACCTCGACCGAGGTGACATAGCCGCTGACCTGCGGGCTGATGATGGTCACCTGACCGCGCACATAGGCGTTGTCCGTCGTCTGCGGCCCGCCCGAGAAGGGCGGCAGACGCCAGGCGTGCAGGATCAGGCCGATCCCCACCAGCGCCATGGCGATCAGGGCCACGCTCCACATCACGCGGCGGCCGCTGGACGGCGCCGGGGCGGCGGGCGGAGGGGGCGCAGGAGGCGCAGGAGGCGCGGCGGGAGCGGACGGCGGGGGGGCGGCGTCGGTCATGGTCTTGTCCGGTTCAATCGACGGCCGTCGCGACGGAGGCGGCGGCGTCGGAGGCTTGCGTCTGGGCCTGGCGGGCGGCGCGGCGCGCCTCCAGCTTGGGCCGATAATGGTTCAGGGCGACCCAGGCGGCGCCGATCGCGGCGGCCCCCGAGATCAGCAGGAAGACGTCGTTGTAGGCCAGCACCTGGGCCTGCTGGCTGACCTGCTGCTGCAGCAGGCGCAGGGCCGCGCCCTGACGCTGCGCCGCGTCGCCGATGACGTGGGCGTAGGCGCCGCCCAACTGCTGCAGGCGCAGCACCGTTTCGGGATCGCCCAGACTGATGCTCTCGGACAGTTGGTTCGAGTGGAACTTCTCGCGCAGGGTCTGGATCGTGCCAACCAGGGCCGAGCCCATCAGTCCGCCGACGTTCTGGCCGATGGAGAACAGGACGATGAAGCTGACCATGTTCTTGCCCCCGCCCTGCAGCACCTTGCCGAAGCCCAGGATCATCGTCGGGCCGATGAAGAAGGCGGCGGCGAAGGCCAGCAGGGCCTGGCTGAAATAGAGCTGGGTCGGGCGCGTCAGAACGGTGGCGTGGCTGTCGATGAAGGCGCCGACGGCGATCATGACCAGGGCGATCGAGATCGGCTTCCACAGCTTCATCGGATTGAGAGTGAAGGCGCTGACCAGGGTCCCCGCCGCCGTGGCGATCAGCATGACCAGAAACAGGCCCTGCATCTGCTGCGGGACCAGCCCCATCTGCTGCAGGAAGCCGACCGCGCCGGTCGTCTGTTCCGACAGGACGATCCGCACCAGCAGGATGGCCAGAAGCAGCCGCACCAGGTCACGCCCCGCCAGCCACTTGAGGTCGATCAGCGGGTTGGTCCGGTTGTACTCGATCAGCACCGCGGCGGTCAGCAGCACGATCGCTCCGGCCAGGGCCCAGCCGATCCACGCCGCCTCGGTCCACCAGACGATGCGGCCCAGCCCGAGAACCGCCGTCAGCAAGGCTACGCCCGGCGCGAACAGGGCGAAGGTGACGAAGTCCAGCGTCTCGAACACTCGCACCCGCTGGGCCGGCGGCATGCGCAGGGCGAAGACGGCGGGCAGGGCGACCAGCACCAGCCCCAGCTCGAACATGTAGAAGGCCCGCCACTGGTCCAGATCCAGCAGGCGCATGACGCCCAGCCGCGCCAGGGGAATAGCCAGGCTGGACAGGCCGACGCCGATGATGATGCCCTTCAGCCGGTGCTGCGCCGGAAAGGCCTGTATGATGTAGAGGATGCCCAGCGTCGACATCCCCGCCGCCGCCATCCCGGCCACGCCGCGCACGATCAGGGTCGAGCCGTAGTCCTCCAGAAACAGATGCGCCGCCGCCGTGGCCAGGAAGACGACCAGGATGATCTCGGTGAACAGGCGCAGGCCGTACTGCATGCGGAACTTGACCAGCAGCAGGTTCATGCAGGCGTTGGTCATGACGAAGACCACGGGCAGCCAGGCCGCCTCCGTCGTGGTCACGCCCAGCGCCCCGGCCAGTTGCGGCAGGTCGGCCATCACGGCGGCGTTGCCCAGGCTGCCGGTCAGGGCGACCAGCACCCCGACCAGTCCGTAAGCCAGTCGCCAGGGCGTCGTATGGTCCGGCGTGGCCGGCGAACCGGGCAGTATCGGCCGCTCGTGCGGCTTCAGGGTGGCGAGGTAATCCTCCCACGGCAGGTCCCAGTGACGGCGGCTCATGCGGCGTCACCGCGCGGCCGCACCGCGTCCAGCACCAGGGCCAGGGACCGCAGGCTGAGCGCCTCGCGCGCCTTCGCCGGGGCCGTCCGCGACGGAGCCCCCAGCATCAGGGCCAGGACGCGGATATCCTCGACCGTCAGGTCCGGCCGTACCCGCCCTGCCGCTTGGGACACGGCGAGGGCCTCGGCTCCGGCGGCTTTCAGTCCCTGACGGATGGGGGCCAGGGCCTCGTCCTTCAGATCGCGGATCGCGCTGGACAGGCCCGCGCTGTCCAGCATCAGCCGGGTCATCTGCTCCAGAAACCAGACGAAGACGTCCGGATCGTCCAGCCGCGCGCGGGTACGCCCCGCCAGGTCGTCGATCTGTTTCAGAAAGACCGCCAGGGCCAGCTCGGAACGGTCGGCGAAGTTTCGATACAGGGTCGCCCGCCCGACCCCCGCCTGCTCGGCGATCAGGTGCAGCGGCGCGTCCAGTCCGTCGCGCGCAAAGGCGGCCTGCGCCGCCAGAAGCAGCTTCTCACGACGTTCTGCGGCGTCTTGTCGCAACGGACGGGTCATGGCGCGCTAAGTGGACACTTGTGTCCGGTTGTTCAAGAGGTCTCCCCTCCTGAATGCGCAAGTCGCGCGCAAGCTGCGCCGCAAGAACGCCCTGGCGACGGATCGGCCTGTAAATTGTCTGGAAACCAGCTCAGAAGCCGGTGGTGCCGGTGGTCGGACTCGAACCGACACTCCTTGCGGAACCGGATTTTGAGTCCGGCGCGTCTACCAATTCCACCACACCGGCACGGCCTGGCTCAAGGCGGCGCAATCTAGCGACGGCTGAGGTCGCGTCAATCAATGAAGCGCAGCCGCCGCCAGTTTTTATCGCGTTGCTCAGACAGCCTCGACCGTCTGCTCGATGGCGCCGAACAAGGTGCGGTTCTTGTCGTCCAGCATTTCGATGCGGACGGTGTCGCCGTGTTTGAGGAAAGGGGTCTTGGCGGCGCCGGTCTGGATCGTCTCGACGGTGCGGATCTCGGCGATGCAGCTGTAGCCGAGGCCGCCTTCGGACACCGGCTTGCCGGGGCCGCCGTCGGCGTCCTTGTTCGACACCGTGCCCGAGCCGATGACCGTCCCGGCGCCCAGAGCGCGAGTCTTGGCCAGGTGGGCGATCAGGGTCCCGAAATCGAAGGTCATGTCGACGCCCGCGTCGGCGCGGCCGAAATCCTGGCCGTTGATCTGAACCAGCAGGGCGCCCGACAGCTTGCCGTCCTTCCACTGCTCGCCCAGGGCGTCCGGCGTGACGAAAACCGGCGACAGGGCGCTGGCCGGCTTGGACTGAACGAAGCCGAAGCCCTTGGACAGTTCGCCGGGGATCAGGCCGCGAAGCGAGACATCGTTGACCAGGCCGACCAGGCGGATCGAGGCCAGGGCCTCTTCGCGGCTGGCGCCGAGGGCGACGTCGCCGGTGACGACCACGATCTCGGCCTCCAGGTCGCAGCCCCAGGCCTCGTCCTTCAGCGGGATGGCGTCGCGCGGCGACAGGAAGCCGTCGGAGCCGCCCTGATACATCAGGGGATCGGTCCAGAAGCTCTCGGGCATCTCGGCGCCGCGGGCTTTGCGCACCAGTTCGACGTGATTCACATAGGCCGAACCGTCGGCCCACTGATAGGCGCGCGGCAGCGGGGCGGCGGCCTCGTGCTCGCGGAAACGGCCGCGCGGCACGGCTTCATGCTCAAGGCTTTCGGCCAGGGCGCGCAGCAGCGGCTCGCACCGCTCCCAGTCGTCCAGCGCCGCCTGCAGCGTCGGCGCGATCAGGAAGGCGTCCGTGAACCAGTTCAGGTCATTCGAGACGACGACGAGGCGGCCGTCACGGCCGTGCTTGAGCGAGGCGAGTTTCATGAGCTGAGGCTAATCCGAAGCAGGGGCGGAGGGAAGTCTGCGCGAGGGCCGCAGAGCGTCAGGGAGTGTCGACGCCGGGCGGGCTGATGACGGCCCGCGCCTCGGCGCCGGTGCGCTTGGCCGGGTCGCGCACCTCGACCTCGATGATGACGGCGCCGACGGGATCATGCGCCCACAGATAGCGGCGCTCGATCTCGACCGCGCGACCGGACGGGGCCATGCCCTCATAGGTGTCGCCCCAGGGGGTGATGGCCTTCATTTCGACCCAGCGCAGGGCGCAGGCGGCGTCCAGTTCCTCAAGCGCCATTTCCGACAGCTCGTCGGCGTGGGGCTCAGGCGTTTCCGGGCTTACAGCCATCGGCGGACCCTTCCTTTATAGGCTTCATATTCGGCGCCGAAACGGGCCGACAGATAGCGCTCCTCGCGCGCGATGACGAAGCGGTCGACCACGATCAGGCAGGGGATCAGCAGGCCCAGGGCGATGGGGCTGTCCATCGCGATCGCCAGCCCCAGATAGGTGATGGCGAACCCCAGATAGATCGGGTTGCGGCTGAAGCGGTAGAGGCCGCCGGTGGCCAGAACCGTCGTCGGCTTCCACGGCTCGGGCGGGGTGCCCAGGCGACGGAAATAGCCCGCCGCAGCCCCGTCCAGCAGCAGGCCGCCCAGGATCAGCACGAGAGCGAGGCCGCGCCGAACCTCTGTCGCCAGACCCAGAGACGGCTCGCCCAGCCACTGGCCCAACCCCCAGCCGCCCAGCAGGAAGGCGAAATAGATCGCGGGCGGCGGCACGACGACGCCCGAATGATCGCCCCTGCCCGGCTTCATGAGCGTCAACGCGCGGCTTCTTCGTCGCCGTAGATGGCGACGCGCGCGGGCGAGGTCGAGGACACCGCGCCGCGATACATGCCCGAGGTGTTCATCGAGAAGGCGTGGACGCCGTCCTTGCCCATGACGATGACGCCGCCGTCGCCGCCGATGGAGCCGACCTCGGCGATCTCGGCGTCGGCCGCCTGCTGCACAGAGGCGCCCGTGGCGGTACGGCTGCAGATGTCGCGGGCCACGGTGGCGCGGATGAAGTATTCGCCCGAGCCCGTCGCCGAGACGGCGCAGCCGTCGGCGTTGGAGGCGTAGGTCCCGGCGCCGATGACCGGCACGTCGCCGACCCGGCCCCAGCGCTTGGCCGTCATGCCGCCGGTCGAGGTGGCGGCGGCCAGGCGACCCTGGCTGTCCATCGCCACGGCGCCGACGGTGCCGAACTTGCGCTCGTCCAGCGGGGCTTCATGCAGGTTGAAGGCCAGCGGCGCGGCCGGACCCAGACGGGCCGGTTCGGCCGGAGCGCCTTCGGGGCGCGGCGGCAGGGGCTGGCCGGCGTCGCGCAGGGCCTTCAGCAGGGCCTGCCAGCGGCTTTCGGTGAAGAAGAAGCCGGGGCCGACCTCTTCCAGACCCGCCGAGCGGGCGAAGGTCTCGGCGCCCTCGCCGATCAGCATGACGTGGGGCGACTTCTCCATCACCGCGCGGGCGGCGGCGATGGGGTGGCGGGTGCGGGCCAGGCCCGCGACGGCGCCCGCGTTCAGGTCCGTCCCGTCCATGACGGCGGCGTCCAGTTCGTTCTTGCCTGCCGAGGTGAAGACGGCGCCGCGCCCGGCGTTGAACAGGGGATTGTCCTCCATCACCTCGACGGCGGCCTGAACCGCGTCCAGCGAGGAGCCGCCGCGCGCCAGCACGGCCGAACCGGCGTCCAGCGCCGCCTGCAGACCGGCGCGATAGGCCGCGTCGCGCTCGGGGCTCAGCTGGGCGCGTTCGATCACGCCCGCGCCGCCGTGGATGGCCAGCGACCAGGTCGGCGCCTCCTGAGCGAGGGCAGGCGCGGCCAGGGCGGCGGCGGCCGCAGCAGCGGCGAAGGCGATGGACTTCATTTCAGGCTCCCCATTTGTTTCTCCTCCCCATGGAATGGGGAGGTGGATCGGACGCGTAGCGGACGAGACGGAGGGGCCGCTTGGTTCTGCCCCCCGCAGCGCCCCTCCACCGCTTCGCGGTCCCCCTCCCCATTGCATGGGGAGGAAAAGTTCAGTCTAGCGTCTATGGTGCAGGCGACGCCACAGGCGGTGGGCCAGGATCGGGGCGAAGCCGCAGACGAGGGCGGCGATCAGCACCATCCAGAACCCGCCCCCCAGCCAGTATTCGCCCGCGAGCGCCCCGGCCCCGGCCGCCAGAAGCGGGCCGAGCCAGGGCAGCCAGTGCGGCGGTCGGAACCGCATTCAGGCGTCGACCTTGATGACGCCGCGACGGATCTGGTCCAGCTCGATCGAATCGAACAGGGCCTGGAAGTTGCCGTTGCCGAAGCCTTCATTGCCCTTGCGCTGGATGATCTCGAAGAAGATCGGGCCGAAGGTGTCCTGGGTGAAGATCTGCAGCAGCAGGCCTTCCTCGTCCGAACCGTCGATCAGGATGCGGTTCTTGCGCATCCGCTCCACGTCCTCGCCGTGGCCCGGCAGGCGTTTGTCGATCAGCTCGAAATAGGTCTCGATGGTGTCCTGGAACTCGACGCCGCGCGCGCGCATGGCCTCGACCGTCTCGAAGATGTTCTCGGTGGTCAGGGCGATGTGCTGGATGCCCTCGCCGTTGTAGCGACGGATGAATTCCTCGATCTGGGAATTCTCGTCCTGGCTCTCGTTCAGCGGGATGCGGATGGCGCGGTCGGGCGCGATCATGGCCTGGGAGAACAGGCCCGTCGCCTTGCCCTTGATGTCGAAATACTTCTGCTCCTCGAAGTTGAACACCGAGTTGTAGAAGCCCGACCAGGTGCGCATCTCGCCGCGACGGACGTTGTGGGTCAGGTGGTCCAGGATCTCCAAACCGACGCTGTTCTTGCGCTCGGCCTCTTCCCAGCCCTCGATCTCGTCCCAGGCGTCATAGAGGGAGCCGGTCTCGCCATACTGGTCGATGACGTAGAGCAGGCTGCCGCCGATGCCCTGCAGCACATAGGGGTAGTCGCCCCCCAGCGCCCCGCCGTGCGCGCCTTCGGCAGCGCGGGCGCCGCGCGCCAGCGCGCCTTCATAGGCCGCCTTTGCGTCGGCCACGCGGAAGGCCATGCCGTTGGCCGACGGCCCATGATCCCGGGCGAAGTCCGCCGCCTGTCCGGCGGGGGTGCGATGGATCAGCATGGTGATGTCGCCCTGCTTCAGGCGCACCACGTCGTTGGCCGGGTTCACATGGGTCGGGGTGAAGCCCATCAACTCCAGACGCGAAATCATCGCCTCGGGCTCGGGGCCGGTGAATTCGACGAACTCGAAGCCGTCGACGCCGAGGGGGTTTTCCTGGTCGAGTTTGGCGGCGTCCTGCATGACGCGTCTCCTCTCTCTTATGGTTTGGCGCGGCCGGGGCCGTCATGGCGCGGCCGCTGATTGGGGCGGAACCTACTGGCGGGGCGGCATGGGGCGCAAGGCGGCTGTGGGTTGAAACGGCACACGTTGCGGTGTCGCAGCCGCGCCCTGACCTCTCGCCCGCATCGGCGCAGCCTGCTATCGGGCAGAACGACAAGAGGCGGGGGCCTCGATCAGGACGCCTGAATGCTGCGCAAGCTCTACGACTGGGTCTTCTCTCTGGCCCGCCATCGTCACGCCACCCGGTCGCTGGCCGTCGTCTCCTTCGCCGAGAGCTCCTTTTTCCCGATTCCGCCGGACGTGATGCTGGCGCCGATGGTGCTGGCCAAGCCCGAGCGCGCCTATTTCTATGCGGCGGTCTGCACCATCGCCTCGGTGCTGGGCGGCCTGCTGGGGTACGCCATCGGTTATTTCCTGGAGCCGCTGGGCCTGCAGATGCTGGCCTGGCTGGGCAAGGCGGACACCTTTGAAACATCCAAGGCCCTGTTCCAGCAGCACGGCGCCTGGGTGATCCTGATCAAGGGGCTGACGCCCATCCCCTTCAAGCTGATCACCATCTCTTCGGGCATCTTCCAGTTCAATCTGGCGCTGTTCATCGCCCTGTGCGTCGTCACGCGCGGCGCCCGCTTCTTCCTGGTGGCCTTCGTGCTCAAGCGCTGGGGGCCGCCCATGCTGGCGATCGTCGAGAAGAGGCTGGCCCTGTTCACGGTGCTGTTCCTGGTGCTGCTGGTCGGCGCCTTCTTTGTGGTCAAGCTTATCGGACACTGATCGACGCCGCCCCCGGCACGGTTTATGAGAGGCGCCCGGTTCCTGTGAGGCGCACATGAGCGCGATCTACAAATTGCTGACCCGCTGGTGGACGGCCTTCGCCCTGGCCGCCGCCCTGGCCATGCTGGGCGCCGCCCATGCATTCGAGCGGTTCGGCGGAATGCCGCCCTGCAACCTGTGCCTGAAGCAGCGCGAGGTTTACTGGGCCGCCGTCGCCATCGCCGGGGCCGCCACCTTCTGGGCCCTGTTCAGCCGCGCCAGCCGGGGCACGCCGCGCATCGCCTCCTTCCTGCTGGCGGTGGTCTTCCTGACCGGGGCGGTCACGGCGGGCTTTCATGCCGGCGGCGAACTGAAATGGTGGAGCCTGCCCGCCACCTGCATGGCCGCGCCCTCGACCTCCATCGACCTGTCGGCGCTGACGGCCCTGATCGACGGCACAGGCGGCAGCGCGGCCTTCGTCTCCTGCGGCGACGTGCCGTGGAGTTTTGCGGGCCTGTCGATGGCGGGCTGGAACTTTGTCATCTCCCTGGCGCTGGCTATCATCAGCCTGCTGGCGGCGAAACGTCCCAAGGACGCGCGCGCGCCCAAGAGCTAAGAAGGGGCGTCATGACCCAATCCGCCGAAGACATCGCCGCCGCCCGCCGCATTCCCCTGCCGCGCCCCGGCGTCGGGCAGGACAAGGCGCGGCTGGCCGAAATCCTGCGCGTCGACCATGCGGGCGAGTTCGCCGCCGTCCACATCTACCGGGCCCAGCGCGCCGTGCTGGAAGGCCGCAAGGGCAAGGACGCCATCGCCGCCGACCTGACCGAGATGGAGGGGCATGAAGCCGTCCACCTGGCCCGCTTCGAGACCCTGATGACCGAGAACCGGGTGCGCCCGACGGCGATGATCCCGCTATGGAAGCTGGCGGCGACGGCGCTGGGCGCCGGGACCGCCCTGATCTCGGAAAAGGCGGCCCACGCCTGCACCGAGGCGGTCGAGAGCGTCATCGAGAAACACTACGCCGACCAGATCGAGGAGGTCCGCGAGCGCGACCCTGAACTGGCCGCCGAACTGACCAAGTTCCGCGAAGAGGAACTGGCCCACCACGACCACGCCATCGAACACGGCAGCCGCGAGGCCCCGGCCTACCGCCTGCTCAGCAGCGTCATCAAGGTCGGCTGCAAGGCAGCCATCAAGATCAGCGAACGCATCTGAACCCCTTCTCCCGCAAGGGGAGAAGGAAGACGCTTTACCCCATCGCCGAGCCGACGCCGCGACCGCCGCCGGGCACGGGGGCGACGTCCAGCAGCTTGAGGCGGAATACTAGGACGGCGTTGCCCGGGATCATCGGCGGGCCGCCCATTTCGCCATAGCCCAACTCGGGCGGCAGGAAGAGAATCCACTCGTCGCCCGGCTTCATCAGCTGCAGGGCCTCGGTCCAGCCGGGCACCACCCCCTCGGGCGAGAAGATGGCTGGCGCGCCGCGCTTGAACGAGCTGTCGAACACCGTGCCGTCGGTCAGCGTGCCTTCATAGTCGACCTTGACCAGATCGTTGCGGTCGGGGCTGACGCCGCCTGCCGGGCCGGAGGCCACGACCTTGTACTGCAGGCCGGACGGCAGGGTCTCGACGCCTTCTTCGGAGGCGTTCTGTTTCATGAAGGCGGCCGATTCGGCGGCGTTCCTGGCCAGATCTTCGGGCGCGGCGGCCGGGCGGCCGCAGGCGGCCAGGCCCAGCAGGGCAGACACGGCGAAGGCGGCGGCGGTCGGGCGTTTAGCCCATGCGAAGTTCATAACCCTGGTCCTTCAAGGCGGCGCCGATCTCCTCGGCATGATGGGCGTCGCGGGTCTCGACCATGATGTCGAACTCGGCGCCCTTGGCGGGCACGTCCAGCGCCAGCCGGTTGTGCACGACGTCGATGATGTTGCCGCCCAGCCCGCCGATCACGGCGGCCATGGCCGACAGCATGCCCGGGCGGTCGTCGCCCAGGATGCGATAGACGATCAACCGCTTTTCGCGAACCATTTCGCGGTTCAGCACCACCGCCAGCATCCGGGCGTCGATGTTGCCGCCGGTCAGCTCTACGCCGACCTTCATGCCCTTGAAGCGTTCGGGGTTGGCCAGGATGGCGGCCAAGCCGCCCGCCCCGGCGCCCTCGGCCACGGTCTTCTCCAGCGTCGCCAGCAGGGCCACGCCCTTTTCAAAATCCGCCTCCTCGCAGACGAAGACCTCGTCGATCAGCGCATCCGCCAGGGCGAAGGGAATCTCGCCCACCGCCTTGATGGCGATGCCTTCGGCGATGGTCTGGCCGCTGCATTTGGCGGGCTCGCCCCGGCGGCGGGCGGTGAAGGACGGATAGCGGGCGGCCTCGACGCCGAAGATCTTGATGTCCGGCTTGATCGCCTTGGCGGCGATGGCGCTGCCCGCGATCAGGCCGCCGCCGCCGATGGGGATGATCAGGGCGTCGAGGTCCGGCGCGTCCTCGACGAATTCCAGACCGCAGACCCCCTGCCCCGCGACGATGCCCTCATCGTCGAAGGCCGAGACGAAGACATAGCCGTGCTCAGCCTGGAGCCGCTTGGCCTCCTCGGTCGAGCCCGAGAAGTCGAGGCCGTGGATGACGACATTGGCGCCGTGGGCGCGGGTGCCGTCCACCTTCACGAAGGGGGTGCCCTCGGGCATGACGATGGTCACGGGCACGCCCAGACGGCCGCCGTGATAGGCCAGCGCCTGGGCGTGGTTGCCCGCCGAGGCGGCGACGACGCCGCGCTTCTTCTCGTCCGGGGTCAGCTGCAGCAGCCGGTTCAGGGCGCCGCGCTCCTTGAAGCTGCCGGTGAAGTGCAGATTGTCGAACTTGATCCAGATCTCGGCGCCGGTCAGCTGCGACAGGCGGCGCGAGTAACGGACGGGCGTGCGGTCGACCTGACCGGCGATACGCTGCTGCGCCGCCCGGATGTCGTCGATGGTGACGGTCATGAAGTCCCTAAATTCAGCGTGGCCGGCCTCTGTCGTCCGGTCTCCGGCGCCTCTTGTGGAACAGGCTGCGGCGGCGGGCAACCTTGACTCACCCCCGCGACGGGGCTCATGCCGGGACACGCCTGATCGAGTAAAGCCGGAGCCGACCTACGATGACCGACCGTCCCTCGAACGCGCGCCGCTCGCGCCGGATCTCCCTGGCCGCCGCAGCGGTCGCCGGACTGACGCTGGCCGCCTGCGCCACCACGCCGATGGGCGGCGGGACCACCGGCCCGGCCGTCTTCAGCGCCGACGACTTCGCCTGGTCGGCGCGCGCGGGTCAGGCCTCGATCAACGGCCGGGTCGAATTCATTCAGGACGGCCGCGCCTTCCAGTGCGTCGGCAATGTCGGCCTGATCCCCGACACCCCCTACACCCGCGCCCGGATGCAGCGCCTGTACGGCTCGACCGAACGCGCCGCCGTGCCCGCCGCCGTGGTGCGCGCCCGCTCGGCCGGGGAACAGGGCGCAGACTATCGCTCGTTCGAGCGGGCCGAAGCCTGTACAGACAACGGCTTCCGCTTCACCGGCCTGCCCGACGGCGGCTGGTTCCTGATCTCGCCGGTCAAGGCGGGCGACGAGATCGTGGTGGTGATGCGCCGGGTCCAGACGCGCGGCGGACGCGCCGTCAGCGTCAACCTTGGCCATTGACAATACTGACGAATTACAAAAGCCGATCGCTGTTCGCCATCCTTTGGCCGTATGAGGCCGCTCTCTGAACCGTCCGTTACAGGACAGTCGGGAGCGTATTCTTGTCCCAGCATAACATCGTGGGCTCCGAAGCCTTCAGCAATCGGCAGTATGTGCTGATCACGCACGTCAGATCGAGCGGCTCTCGCCGTCGGCGCGCGCGCGCCATGACCGCCTATGTTGTCGTGGCCGTCCTGGCCCTGTCGGCGGGCGCGGCGGCGGCGGCCTTCGCCCTGGGGCCCTTCCTGGTGCGCACGCCCCACACCGAGGCGCCCTCCGCCGCCCCGACGCCGGACCAGCCGACGCCCAGCCTGCCGACGCCGCCCGCCGCCTGATCTCCCTGTCTTCCCGTCCTCCTATGTTGCGTCAGCGTGTCCCATCAGCACGCTTGCAAGTGCGAGTGATTATTACTATTCGCCATTCCTCCTGATTGAGGCATGGAATGACGAGTTTGAAGACCGGCGCCGCGAGCACACTGACACTGCTGACCGTGATCGGCGGCTGGGCGGCGGCGGCGCAGGCGCAGGACTCCAACGTCGCCACGGTTGACGATGTCGTCGTCACGGCCTCGACCCGCGCCCAACGCATCGAACAGGCGCCCGCCACCATCACCGTCGTCTCGGCCCAGCAGTTGGAAAGCCGCGCCTATGTCGATCTGTTCGACGCGGTTCGCGACGTCGAGGGGGTGTCGGTCAGCGGCGGCTCGAACTTCCAGGACATCTTCATCCGCGGCCTGCCGGGCGCCTATACGCTGACGCTGGTGGACGGACGGCGTCAGTCGACGCGCGACGCCCGCGTCAACGGCAACGGCGGTCTGGAGCAGAGCTTCACCCCGCCCGTCTCGGCCATCGAGCGGATCGAGGTGGTGCGCGGCCCGATGTCGTCCCTCTATGGCTCGGACGCCATCGGCGGGGTCATCAACATCATCACCCGCAAGGTGCCGGACCGCTGGGGCGGCACGATCTCGGCCGACCATGTGTTCCAGGAAAGCGGCAAGAGCGGCGACTGGAGCCAGGGTCAATTCTATCTGGCCGGGCCGATCGTCGGCGGCAAGCTGGGCGCCCAGATCTGGGGCCGGGTCTATGACCGCGCCGAGGACGACATCTTCAACGCCCCCAGCAGCACCGGCGTCATGGGGTCCGAGGAACACAGCCTGACCGGCCGCCTGGCCTGGACGCCCACGCCCGATCACGAAGTCCTGCTTCAGGCCGACACGACGCGAATCGAACGGTCCAGCACGGCGGGCAAGACCGTGGCCGCCAACGGCCGCAGCACCCGCAACGACCACAGCCGCGACAGCGCCTCCCTGTCGTGGAACGGGAACTGGAGCTGGGGAACCAGCGCCCTGTCCCTGATGCGCGAAGAGTCCTCGCGCGAGATTTTCACCGCCGACGCTACGGGTGCGATGGTGCGCAATCCGCGCGCGCCGGAACTGACCAATACGGTGCTGGACGCCCTGTTCAACCTGCCGCTGCAGGGCTCGCGTCTTGGGGATCACAACCTGGTCTTCGGCGGCCAGTGGATCGAAAACAGCCTGAAGGACATCAACCCCGGCGCCCGTGACAATGTGGCCAAGACCTTCGAGGTCTGGCAGCGCGCCCTGTTCATCGAGGACGAGTGGACGCTGACGCCGGAACTGGCGCTGACGCTGGGCCTGCGGGTCGACGACCACAAACGTTATGGCGATCACTGGAGCCCCCGCGCCTACGCCGTCTGGACGCCCAGCGAGACGCTGACGATCAAGGGCGGCGTCTCGACCGGCTTCCGCGCCCCGGAAATCCGCGCCGTAGCCGACGGCTACGCCTATGAGACGGGCGGCGCCAACTGCAACTACGGGGCGGGCCTGTGCGGCGTCATCATCGGCGACCCGAACCTGAAGCCGGAAAGCAGCGTCAACTATGAGGTCAGCGCCCTGTGGCGGCCGACCCCGACGCTGGCGCTGAACGCCACCGTCTTCCGCACAGACTTCAAGGACAAGATCGCCGATGACCGCGTGTGCGGCCCGGACGTCAACAACAACGGCGTCTGCGACGTGCCGGACGAAGTCATGCGGTGGGATCAGGACCCGCTGTATCAGCTCTACTACTGGTACAACATCAACGACGCCCGCATTCAGGGCGTCGAGCTGGGCGGCCGCTGGCAGGCGACCGATCAGCTGGCGCTGAAGGCGGGCTATACCTACACGGACTCGGCCCAGAAGGGCGGGCTGTACGACGGCCTGCCGCTGTCGCGCACGCCTAAACACATGGCCAATCTGCGCGCCGACTACGCCGCGACCGACCGGCTGAACCTGTGGGCGGCGGCCTCCTATCACGGCGAAGAGATCAATGCCGGCCTGCGCGTCGGCATCAACGGCGAGCCGGTGCTGGACGGACCGCGCCAGGTCGGCCGCCGCTATCCCGACTACGCCCTGGCCGACATCGGCGCCAACTGGCGGGTGCGCGACGACGTGACGCTGAAGTTCGGCGTCTACAATCTGACGGACAAGGTGCTGAATGTCGCCGATTACGACTTCCAGGGCGACGGTCGTCGCTATTGGATGGGCGTGAGCTGGGACTTCTGAGGATGGGGCCGATGGCCGATTTCAAACCGGGCCGTCGCGCCCTTCTGCTGGGCGCCGCCGCCCTGATGGCCGCCGGCGCCGGGGCCTGCACGCGGCGTGGAGAGACGGGGGCCTCGTCCCTGCTGACCGATCTGCGCGACCGGCCCGTCGCGATCACCCCGCCGGTGACGAAGCTGTCGATCGACGACAGCCGCTTCCTGATCGCCCTGTCGCTGATCCATCCCGATCCGGTCAGCCTGCTGGCGGCCTGGGCGGGCGACGTGAACCGCCTCAGCCCCGAAATCTACGCCGCCTATCTGGATAAGTCCCCGGCGCTGGCCGGCCTGCCCAAGACGCCCAGTTCAGCCGCCGCCTTCAACGTCGAGGCGGTGCTGGGCGCCCAGCCGCAGGTCGCCCTGGTGTCGCTGGATTCCGGCCCGACCGACGCCCAGACGGCCCAGTTGGAGCAGGCGGGCGTGCGCGTCGCCTATATCGACTTCTTCCAGCACCCGTTCGAGAACCAGCCGCGCAGCCTGAGCCTGCTGGGGTCCATGATCGGCCGCGAGGACCAGGCGGAAGCCTACAACGCCTTCCGCGCGGCGAAGCTGAAAGTCATTTCCGAGCGCGTCGCCGGCCTGACGGACGCGCAGAAGCCGACCGTCTTCCTGGAGGCCCACGCGGGCAACGGGCCGGACTGCTGCAACTCGGTCGGCGCCGGAAACATCGGCGACTATCTGACCTTCGTCGGCGCCCGCAACATCGGCGCCGAGGTGCTGAAGCAGCCGTCGGGCAAGCTGAACCTGGAGTTCGTGGTCGAACGCGATCCCGACATCTACATCGCCACCGGCGGCCCGCACCTGGAGAAGACCGGCGGCTTCGTCGTCGGCCCGAAATACGACGCAGAGACCTCGCGCGCCTCGCTGCGCCGCGTGGCCGGACGGCGCGGCCTGTCGACCCTGAAGGCGGTGCGCGAGGGCAAGGTCCACGGCCTGTCGCACCAGCTGATCAACTCGCCCATCGACATCGTCGCCACCGAGGTTCTGGCCAAGTGGATCCAGCCCGAACTGTTCGCCGATCTGGACCCGCGCGCGACGCTGGACGCGATCAACAAAGACTTCCTGGCCGTCCCCTATCGCGGGGACTACTGGACCGACCTGGTCCCCACCGCCTGATATTCCGCCGCCTGATGATTTTACCCCGGAGACCCGCCATGATCACCCTTCGCAACGGCATTCTGACCGCCGCCGCCTTCGCCGCCCTGGCGATGGCCTCGACCGCCTCGGCCCAGACGATCGAAAAGACCGTCAAGGTCGCGCCCGGCGGCCTTTACGAGATCGTCTTCAACCCGGCCGACAACGACCTCTATGTCGCCGCCGTCGGCCCGCGCGGCGCCAACCAGGCCCAGATCGTTCGCCTGCAGGGCCAGAGCCTGGCCCCGGAGTCCGCGGTCGACGTCTCGGCCAATCCGCTCTACGGCCTGAACCTCAACACCCGCACCCAGGTGCTGTACGGCACCGATACGCGCGCGGGCGTGATCACCGCCATCAACGCCCGCACGGGCGAAGTCATCGCCACCATCCGCAACGGCGACGAAGAAGGCGCCCACGTCCGCCAGGTCGTCGTCGATGAGGCGAACAACAAGGTCTATGTCAGCGTCGTCGGCGGCGAGGCGGGCGACGCCGCCAAGCCGAACCTGATCTGGGTCATCGACGGCGCGACCCATACGGTCGAGCGCACCATCACCGCCACGGTCGGCGGCCTGACGGGCGCGGCGTTCGATCCCGCGACCAACCGCCTCTACGTCACGGGCATGAGCAGCAATGAAGTCGCCGCCATCGACCTGGCCACCGGCGAGACGGTCGGCAAATGGCCGTCGCACGGCGACTCGACCATCAACGTCGCCGTCGATTCCGAAGGCCGCCGCCTGTTCGTCGCCAATCAGAAGTCGGGCGAGCTGACGGTGCTGAACGCCGATACCGGCGCCCTGATCCACAAGGTCGCCACCGGCGCGGGCGCCCTGAGCGTCGCCTATAACGGCGCGGTCAAGCAGATCTACGTCGCCAACCGCCAGGCGGGCACGGTGACGGTGCTGGATTCGGACACCTATGCGGTGAAGGCGAACCTGGAGACCGGGACCTTCCCCCAGACCATCGCCATCGATCGCGCGACCAACGCCGTCTACGTCTCGAACAAGGCGCGCGGCCTGCCGCGCGGCGCCCCGGCCGGCACGCCGGTCCCGGTCGACCCGACCGGCGACGTGGTGACGCTGATCCGTCCCTGATCCTGATCTGACCCTATAAGGAAGGCCCGGCCGCCGATGCAGCCGGGCCTTTTTGTCGGACTACGCTGACCGATGGTCAGTTCGTCAGCACGTCGTCGATCATCACCTGCAACACGCCGCGATCGCAGCGCTGGACGCGGGCCGAGACGCGATAGACCTCGGCCAGGATGGCGGGCGTGACGGCTTCGTCCGGCGTGCCGAAGGCGACCAGCCGCCCCTTGGCCATGACGGCGATCCGGTCGGACACACGCGCCGCCGCCTGCAGGTCGTGCAGGACGATCATCACCGTCATGCCCCGCTCGGCCGCCGCTTCGCGCGCCAGGTCCAGCACGCGCAGCTGATAGTGCAGGTCCAGCGCGCTGGTCGGTTCGTCCAGCAGCAACAGGCGCGGCTCGCGCGCCAGGGCCTGGGCCAGGCCCGCCAACTGCTTCTGGCCGCCTGACAGCCGGTCCAGACGCTGCCCGGCCAGAGCCTCGGCGCCGATCCGTTGCAGCACCTCATAGGCGCGCTCGACCGCCTGTTGGTCGGTGAAGCTGGCGCCGCCCAGCGGCGTGGCGCGGATGGAGGCGACCACCGTCTCCAGCACGCTCAGGGCCACGCCCTGCGGCAGGGTCTGGGGCATGTAGGTGACGCGTTTGGCCCGGTCGGCCAGCGACAGGCCGGTCAGCTCGGCGCCATCCAGCCGGATCGCCCCCTTGGCCGGGATCAGACCGGCCAGCGCGCGCAGGAAGGTGCTCTTGCCCGCGCCGTTGGGGCCGACGACGGACACCACCTCGCCGGGCCGCAGGAGCGGCAGGCTGAGGCCCTGGACAATGGGGCGGCCGCCGTAACCGGCGCTGAGGTCGTGGATGTCCAGCCCGCTCATGCCCGTCCTCCGTTGCGGAATATCAGCACCAGGAAGACCGGCACCCCGATCACGGCGGTGACGATGCCGACCGGCATCAGCACGCCCGGCACGATGATCTTGGACGCCGCCGAGGCCAGCGACATGATGACGGCCCCGGCCAGGATGCTGGCGGGCAGGAAGAAGCGGTGATCCTCGCCCACCAGCAGGCGGGCGATGTGCGGCCCGACCAGACCGATGAAGCCGATGGCGCCGACGAAGGCCACGGCGGTCGCCGACAACAGGCTGACCCGCAGCAGGGAAAGGAAGCGCAGGCGCTTCACGTCGACGCCGAAGCTCATGGCCCGGTCCTCGCCGAGACGAAGCGCCGTCAGGCCGCGCGAGGACAGCAGGGAAAAGGGCGCGACCAACGCCAACACCACGGCCAGCGCCCCGACATTGCCCCAGGTGGCGCGCGACAGCGACCCCATGGTCCAGAACACCAGTTGCTGCAGCGCCTCGGCCGAGGACAGGAACTGCACCAGCGCCGTCAGGGCGTTGAAGGCGAACACGAGCGCGATGCCGAACAGGACGATGTTCTCGACGCCCGAGCCCTTCATCCGCGCCAGCGCCTGAAGCGCCAGAACCGAGCCGAAGGCGAAGACGAAGGCGTTCAGCGGCACAAGCCAGTCGGCGCCGATGAAGCTGGCCCCCACCCCCAGCACGATGGCCAGCGACGCCCCGAACGAGGCGGCCGAGGACACGCCCAGCGTAAAGGGGCTGGCCAGCGGATTGTTCAGCACCGTCTGCATCTCGGCGCCCGCCAGGGCCAGGGCGGCGCCGACCATCATCGCCATCAGGGCGTAGGGCAGGCGCACCTGCCAGACGATGGCCTGCTGGGCCGTGGTCAGACTGGACGGGTCGAACACGCCCTGAAGCACGGTCAGGGGAGACATGGATGACGGCCCGGTCACCACGTCCAGCAGCAGGCTGCACAGGGCCAGAACCGCCAGCCCGCCGATGGCCAGGAACCGCAGCCGCACGTCGCGCCCATAGGCCGCGACCGCATCGGGCGTCGCGCTGGACGCGGTAGGGTCTAGACTCGCCAACAGCACACTCCATTCAGCGACTGCGTCGCAATACATCTCAGGGCCGAGATGGGCTAGGGTGAAGCCATGGATTCCGCCTCTCGCGTCTTTTCGAGCTCTTCCCCGCCCCTGTCCGGCGGGTGCCGCGCCTTGAGCTTTGGGGCCGAGGGCGACGCGCCCGGCCTGACGCTGTGGCTGAGCGCGCCCGAGGGCGAGCCGCCGGCTGAGGGCTGGCCCCTGCTGATCGTGCTGGAGGGCGAGGCGTATTTCACCGCCGCCGCCGAGTGCGCGCGTCGTCTGGCCCGCCGCCCGCAGAAGACCCGCGTGGGGCCGATGATGGTGATGGGCGTCGCCCTGGCGCCCGATGCGGAGCGGCTGGGCGCCTTCGCCTTCGTTCCCGGCGCCGACAAGGGCGGGCGGACAGTCGCGCCGCGCGGCCCCGCCCTGCTGCAACGACTGATCGAAGACGTCCTGCCGCTGGCGGTCCGGTACGGCGCCGATCCGGCGCGCGCCGCCCTGATGGGCCATTCCATGTCGGGTCAGTTCGTCTTGGAAGCGCGGGCGCGCTCGGCCCCCTTCAAACGCTTCGCCGCCGTCAGCCCGTCGATCTGGTGGAACCCCCCCGTCATCGCAGCCCAGCCACAGCAGGGCGGCAGCGGCCTGTTCCTGACCGTCGGCGCCGAAGAAGAGGCCCCCGGCCTGCCCGGCCCGCATCTGGCGCGGCGCATGGTCTCCAACCTGCGCGACCTCTCGACGGCCAGCGGCGCGGCCCTGACCATACTGGCCGACGAGGACCACGGCTCGGCCCCTTTCGCCAGCCTGCCCGCTATCCTGCGTTTCGTCGCGAGTACCTGAAAAAATCCGCAATGAACTTGCGACCTGAGACCCAAAGGCGCATGAAATCCGCCCTCCTCCCCGCCTGATTGAGAATTTCGCCGTGTCCGACGACAAGCCCATCGCCATCCTGCCTGAAGGCCAGCCGGTCGGCCGCGTCATCGCCATGCCCGCCGACACCAACCCCGAGGGCGACATCTTCGGCGGCTGGCTGCTGGCCCAGATGGACCTGGCCGGGGCGACCCCGGCGTTCGAGCGCGCAGGCGGCCGCTGCGCCACCGTGGCGCTGGACGGCATGGTGTTTCACCAGCCGGTCGCGGTGGGCGACGAGGTCTCCATCTACGCCCGCATCATCAAGACCGGCCGCACCTCGATCCGCGTCCATGTCGAGGCGTGGAAACGTGCGCGCGGCCAGGCCGAGGCCCAGTCGGTTCGCGTGACCGAAGGCGTCTTCACCTATGTGGCCATCGACCAGGACCGCAAGCCGCGCGAAGTGCCGCCCGCCTGAAGGCCCGGAAGTCCGAGCGCCGCAGTCGGTAATTCTTGACCTTCGGGGGCGGCGGCCCTACCTCCCCCGCATGGCCATTCGTCGTATCCTGACTATCGATAACGCCGCCGACCTGGCGATCCTGAAGACCGTCGCCGCGCCCGTCGAGGGCGGCGTCACCGACGCTGTGCGCGCCCTGATGGATGACATGCTGGAGACGATGTACGACGCGCCCGGCATCGGCCTGGCCGCGCCGCAGATCGGCCAGCTGACCCGCGTGGTCGTCATGGACCTGGGCGACAAGCCGGTCGAGGGCGCCTCCGACGAGCCGCAGACCGAGGAAGAGGCGCTGGAGCGCCGCAATCCGCGCTATTTCGTCAATCCGGAAATCCTGTGGTCGTCCGAGGAGATGTTCTCCTACGAAGAGGGCTGCCTGTCGGTGCCGACCTATTACGACGCGGTCGAGCGTCCGGCCCGCGTGCGCGTCCGCTACATGAACTATCAGGGCGAGACGATCGAGGAAGAGATCGAGGGCCTCTACGCCGTCTGCTTCCAGCACGAACTGGATCACCTGAACGGCGTCCTGTTCATCGACCACCTGTCGCGCCTGCGTCGCGACCGCGCCGTCGCCAAGGTCAAGAAACACGCGAGGTTGGCCGCCTGATGTCCCGCAAGACCCGCATCACCGACCCCAGAACCAATAGGGGGGGTCGTCGTCGCCTGACCCGCAATGAGAAGGTCGGCGTCGCCGGCGTCGCCACCCTGCTGGCCGTCGCCGCTGTCGGCGTGGTGGCGGGCCTGATCGTCGACCGCCTCCTCGATTTCGACGACGCCCTGGACGCCGGCGGCGAGTGGGATGAGGGCGGCGGCGTCTATACCCGCTGGATGTAATCGGCCTCACGGTCTAAAGGCCTGCCCATGCGCCTAGCCTTCATGGGAACCCCCGACTTCGCCGTGCCGTCGCTGGCCGAGCTGATCGCCTCGGGGCACGAGATCGTCGCCGTCTATTCGCAACCGCCGCGCCCCAAGGGCCGGGGACAGAAGCTGACGCCCTCGCCGGTTCACGCCTTCGCCGAGGCCATGGGCCTGCCGGTCTTCACGCCCGAGAGCATGAAGGCGCCTGAGGCCATCGACGTCTTCAAGAGCCTGGATCTCGACGCCGCCTGCGTCGTCGCCTACGGCCAGATCCTGAAGCCCGAGGTGCTGGATGCGCCGCGTCTGGGCTGTTTCAACCTGCACGGGTCGCTGCTGCCGCGCTGGCGCGGGGCCGCCCCGATCCAGCGCGCCATCATGGCGGGCGACCGCCAGACCGGCGCCCAGATCATGCGCATGAGCGAGGGGCTGGACGAAGGCGCCATCATCCTGTCGGAATTGATGGACATCCACGCCGACGACACGGCCGCCAGCCTCAGCGACCGCATGGCCCACGTCGGCGCCGCCCTGTGGCCCCGCGCCCTGGCCGCCATCGAACGCGGTGGCTTCACCGAAACGCAGCAGGCGGGCGAGCCGACCTACGCCCGCAAGATCACCGCCGCCGAAGCCCGCATCGATTGGACCCGCCCCGCCGCCGAGGTGGACACCCACATCCGCGGCCTGTCGCCCTTCCCAGGCGCCTGGTTCGAGGTTCAGGCCGAAGGCGAGCCGGTGCGCATCAAGGCGCTGATGTCGGCTCTGGCCGACGGCGAAGGTCAGCCCGGTCAGGTGCTGGACGACGCCCTGACGGTCGCCTGCGGAACCGGCGCCGTGCGCCTGACCCGCGTGCAGCGCCCCGGCAAGGCGGCGCAGGCCGCCGACGAGATGCTGCGGGGCTTCTCGGTTCCGGCAGGCCTCGTTCTAGGCTGAGAACTTGAACTCTTCGTCGAGCAGCCTCCAAAGTTCAAAAGCGCTCTGTCGTGTCAATTGAAGCGTTTGGCTTTGCTTTTGAGGTTTTTCGCGCGTTTGGGAGCCTTGGGTATCGATCTGAAGGACTTTTTGTTCGCCCTCTCCGAACGTTCCAAAATGCCCGACCACCTGTGTCGGCTGAATCCTGAAGGTGCGTTTCTCGAAGCGCTCGAACTTGGTGATGACAGCCATTTAGAAGCCCCCCATGCCTAGATATAGATTCACCATCGAATACGACGGCTCGGCTTACAACGGCTTTCAGGCCCAGACCGACCAGCCGACCGTGCAGGGCGCCATTGAGACGGCGATCACGGCCTTCAGCGGTCAGAAGGCGCGCATCGCCGCCGCCGGGCGCACCGACACCGGCGTCCACGCCACGGGCCAGACCTGCCATGTCGACCTGGAGCGCGACTGGCCCGCGCAGACGGTGATGAACGCCCTGAACGCCCATCTGGTGAAGGAGGCGGTGGCGGTGCTGGACTGCACGCCCGTCAGCGACGACTGGCACGCCCGCTTCACGGCCAATGGGCGCAAATATCTGTATCGCATCCTGAACCGGCCCGGCCGCCCGGCGCTGGACCGGGGCCGGGTCTGGCATGTCAAAAAGCCGCTGGACGCCGAGGCCATGCACGCCGCCGCCCAACACCTGATCGGCCTGCACGACTTCACCACCTTCCGCGACGCCGCCTGTCAGGCGGCCAGCCCGGTCAAGACGCTGGACGTCGCCCGCGTCGCCCGCGTCGGTGAAGAGGTGCATCTGGTGTTCGAGGCGCGCAGCTTCCTGCATCGTCAGGTGCGCTCCATGGCGGGCAGCATCGCCGAAGTGGGGCTGGGCCGTTGGAGCCCCGCCGATCTGGACGAGGCGCTGGCGGCGAAAGACCGCGCCCGCTGCGGCCCGGTGGCGCCGTCAGACGGCCTGTATCTGACGGGCGTCACCTATGAGGCTGAAGCCTAACGCTTGAACAGACCGCCCAGCGCGCCGCCGAGGCCGCCCGGCAGGTTGTTCAGAAGACCGCCCAGCATGTCGTCAGCGCCCGCGGTCGTGCCGTTCGGCGTCAGGCGGTCGATGACCTGCGGCAGGACGGCGGCCAGGGTGGCGATGGCCTGTTCCGGCGACACGCCCAGCTTTCTGGCGAAGTCGGCGATCGGGCCGGAACCCAGCACGGCGGCGATCTGTTCGGCGCTGATCGCGGCGTTGCCGCCCTTGCCGATCCATGAGGCCGCCACATCGCCAAGGCCATTCTGGCCGAACTTCTCAGCCAGGCCCGCCACGCCGCCCTGGCTTTTCAGCAGATCAGCGACACCGCCCGCAGCGCCGTCGCCGACGCCGGCCAGGATATTATCCAGAAGTCCCATGCTTATTCCTCCGTTTGAAGCCTCAGCATAACGGACGTCTTTGGCGGTTTTGCCGCCGAAACGTAAAACAAGGCGACCGGCGGCGGCCCGGCGCGCGGGCCTGCGGCGTCAGTTCTTGGCGCGTTCCGAGCTGGAGGCCACGGCCTGACCGACGGCGGAGACGTCACGGCCGACCCCGGCGACGGTGTTGCAGGCGGCGGTGGTCAGGGCGGCGGCGATGACGCCAAGGACGATGAGCTTGCGCATGAGAAAATCCCCGAAGATAGAATTGGCGCTTCAACGTGAAGCTTGGCCATAAGGTTGCATGGCCAAACGAACCTGTACTCTGCTAACGGCGAACATATGACGCAAGCTTCCGGAACCGCCGCCCGCCGTTTGGTCGAAACCCTGGTGATGAACGGGATCGACAGGGTCTTCTGCGTGCCGGGCGAAAGCTATCTGGCCGTGCTGGACGCCCTGGCCGACGTGCGCGACCGGATCGAGGTCATCGTCTGCCGTCATGAGGCGGGCGCCGCCAACATGGCCGAGGCTTACGGCAAGCTGACCGGCCGTCCCGGCGTGTGCATGGTCACACGCGGGCCGGGCGCGACCCACGCCAGCATCGGCGTGCATACGGCGCATCAGGATTCGACGCCGATGATCCTGTTCGTCGGCCAGATCGCCCTGACCGACCGGGGCCGCGGCGCCTTTCAGGAAGTCGACTATCGCGAGGTCTTCGGCGGACTGGCCAAATGGGCGACCGAGATCGAGAGCCCCCAGCGCACCGTCGAAGTGGTCGAGCGCGCCTTCGCAACGGCGCAGCAGGGCCGCATGGGTCCGGTCGTCGTCGCCCTGCCCGAAGACATTCTGCATGAAGACGGCGGCCCGGCGCCGATCCGCCCCGTCGTCCCGGCCAGGGCCGCCCTGGACCCGGCTTTCGTCGAAGAGGTGCGCGAACGCCTGAGCCGCGCCGAGCGGCCCATGCTGATCCTGGGCGGTTCAGGCTGGAGCGATGAGGCGACCGACGCGATTTCCGACTGGGCCGAGCGGCTGGGCCTGCCGGTCGCGCTGTCCTTCCGCCGCAAGGACCTGATCCGCAACGATCACCCCGGCTATGCGGGCGACCTCGGTCTGGGGCCCAATCCCAAGCTGGTCGCGCGGGTCAAGGAGGCCGACCTGCTGCTGGTGATCGGCGCGCGCATGGGCGAGAATCCGACGCAGGGGTACAGCCTGCTGGACCGGACGAAGACGGCGCAGACGCTGATCCACATCCATCCGGGGCCGGAAGAACTGGGCCGCGTCTGGGCGCCCGCCCTGTCGGCGGCGGTGGACAATTCGCTGGCGGCGCTGGCCCTGTCGGCCATTGAGCCGGGCCGGACATGGAGCGATCAGGGCGCCGCGGCCCATGCCGACTTCCTGACCTTCTCCTCGCCTATCGAGGTGAACAGCGCCGTCAACATGAGCGAGGTCATCGCCCACCTGGCGCAGGCCCTGCCCGAAGACGCCGTCATCACCAACGGCGCGGGCAACTTCGCCGCCTGGCTGCACCGTTTCCACCGCCATCAGGCCCGCCGCACCCAGCTGGCCCCGACCTCGGGCGCCATGGGCTATGGCTATCCGGCGGCGCTGGGGGCCAAGGCGGTCCAGCCCTCCCGCGAGGTCATCTGCATCGCCGGCGACGGCGACTTCATGATGAGCGCCAATGAGATGGCGACCGCCGCCCAGTACGGGCTGGGCGTCATCGTGGTCGTCGTGGACAATGGAACTTTCGGCACCATCCGCATGCACCAGGAGCGGGAATACCCCACCCGCGTCATCGCCACCGAGCTGAAGAACCCTGACTTCGTCAAATACGCCGAGGCCTTCGGCGCCTTCGCCGTTCGGTGCGAGACGACCGGCGACTTCCCGGCGGCGCTGGCGGCCGCGCGAGAGGCGGCGGCAGGCGGGCGACCGGCGCTGATCCACCTGATCACCGACGCCGAACAGATCGCCCCGGGCCGGACGATCACGCAGTTGCGGGATCAGTAATACCTCCCTCTCCCGGTGGGAGAGGGCTTGAGCGCACGAGAGCCGAAGGCGAGCGTTCTGGCGCGAAAGGGTGAGGGGCTGACGTGTCAGTCGGCGTCAGCCGTCGCACAACGGCCTCTCGGCCGACTTATGCCGCGAACCCTCACCCTTTCGCCTTAGCCAATCGCTACGCTCTTGGAGGCTCAAGCCCTCTCCCGCCGGGAGAGGGGCGGCTTCCGCGCTTGCGTCCCGCCACGCTTCGCGAAAGAGTGCGCCCTTTATTGTACCGAGGGGGTCTTTCTCATGCGTCGTCTTCTGATTTCATCCGCCGCCGTGCTGGCGCTCTGCGCCGCCGCGCCCGCCGCCATGGCCGAGGGGGCCGCGTCCGCCGCGTCGACCGTCCAGGCCCAAAGCGAGGACGCGCGGCTCAACGCCTTCTTCGAACAGGCCTTCGAGGCGCGCGTGGCGCTGAGCCCCCAGCGGATGACCTCGCTGGGCCGCAAGACCGACTATGACAAGCTGGACGACGTGTCCGACGCCGCCGCCGAGCGCGCGCTGGCCCTGCAGGAAGCCCAGCTGGCCCAGATGAAGGCCCAGTTCGACCCGGCCAAGCTGAGCGAGCAGAGCCGCCTGTCCTGGCGTCTGTTCGAACACGGCGTGCAGCAGGCGCGCCTGTCGAAACAATGGCGCGACTGGGGCTTCCAGTTCGCCGCCAACGGCAACCCGACGACCAGCCTGCCGGTCTTCCTGATCAACAACCACCGCATCGCCAGCGTGTCCGACGCCGAGGCCTATGTCGCCCGCCTGAACGCCGCCGAGCGCTATATGGGCCAGGTGGCCGACACCCTGACCACGCGCGCCGGCAAGGGCGTGGTGTCGCCGCGCTTCGTGTTCGAGCCCTCGATCGACAACACTCGCGCGGTGATCGCCGGGGCCCCATTCGACGGCGGCGACGACAACCCGGTCTGGGCCGACTTCCAGAAGAAGATCGCCGCCCTGGACGCCAATCAGGCGACCAAAGACCGGCTGCTGGCCTCGGCCCGCACGGCCCTGACCGGTCCCTACAAGCGCGGCTTCGACACGGTTCTGACGGCGCTGGACAAGGTGCAGACCCAGGCTGACAGCGACGCGGGCGTGTGGCGCCTGCCGCAGGGCGAGGCCTATTACAACGCGCGCCTGCAACTCTCGACCACCACCGACCTGACCGCCGACCAGATTCACCAGATCGGTCTGGACGAAGTCGCCCGCATCCAGCGCGACATGGAGACGATCAAGACCCAAGTCGGCTTCACCGGCTCGCTGCAGGACTTCTTCGCCTTCCTGAAGACGGACCCGCAGTTCCAGTATCCGAACACGCCCGAGGGCAAGGAAGCCTATCTGACCGACGCCCGCGCCTTCGTGGCCCAGGTGATGGCCGTGGCGCCGCAGTGGTTCTCCAACCTGCCCAAGGCCCCGCTGGAGGTCCGTGCGGTCGAGCCGTTCCGTGAGGCGACGGCGTCGATCGCCTTTTACAACTCGCCCGCGCCCGACGGCTCGCGCCCCGGCATCTACTACGTCAACCTGTCGGACATGACCCAGGTGCTGAAGCCCCAGATCGAGGGCATCAGCTATCACGAGGGCGCGCCGGGCCACCACTTCCAGATCGCCTATGCCCAGGAGATCGAAGGCCTGCCGAGCTTCCGTCGCTTCGGCGGCTACGGTGCCTATTCGGAAGGGTGGGGACTGTATTCCGAACGCCTGGGCAAGGAGATGGGCTTCTATCAGGACCCTTATTCCGACTTCGGCCGTCTCTCGACCGAGCTGTGGCGCGCGGTGCGTCTGGTGACCGACACCGGCCTGCACGCCAAGCGCTGGAGCCGTGAACAGGCGATGGACTACTTCCGCCAGAACTCCCTGCTGTCCGAGCGCGACATCCAGAAGGAGGTCGAGCGCTACATCACCAACCCGGGCCAGGCGACCAGCTACAAGATCGGCGAGCTGAAGATCGAAGAGCTGCGCGCCAAGGCCGAGGCCACGCTGGGCGACCGCTTCGACATCAAGGACTTCCACACCGTGGTCCTGGGCTCGGGCGCCGTGCCGCTGGACGTGCTGGGCGACCTGGTCGACGCCTGGATCGCCAAGGGCGGCGGCAAGCCTGCCTAAGTCTTCCTTCTCCCCGGCGGGGGAGAAGGTGGCCGCCTGAGGCTCGCGTTTGCGACAGTAGAGCGGTAAAGGGCCGCCATGCCCTTTACCGCCACCGTCCTGACCATGTTCCCCGAGGCCTTTCCCGGACCGCTGGGGGTGTCGCTGATCGGCACCGCCTGGCGCGAGAAGGGGCTGTGGGACCTGCAGACGCTGGACATTCGCGCGTTTTCCGAAGATAAGCGCGGCTTCCTGGACGACACCCCTGCGGGTGGCGGTCCCGGTCAGGTGCTTAAAGCGGACGTGGTGGCCAGGGCTCTCGACAGCCTGGAAGGCCCGCCCAACCTTCCGATGAGAAGGCCGCTTTTGTACATGAGCGCACGCGGTCGACCCCTGACGCAGGCGCGGGTTACGGAATGGGCCAAGGCCGACGGCATCGTCGTGCTGTGCGGCCGTTTCGAGGGGGTGGACCAGCGGGTGCTTGACGCCCGAGGGTTCGAGGAGGTCTCCGTCGGGGACGCGGTGCTCGCCGGCGGCGAGGCGGCGGCCATGGTGGCGATCGAGGCGTGCGTCCGGTTGGTTCCGGGGGTTCTGGGTGCGGCGGAAAGCCTGTCCACCGAGAGCTTCGAGGACGACCTGCTTGAGCATCCGCAGTACACGCGACCGCGGACGTTCGAGGGCCACGACATCCCGGAAGTCCTGTTGTCAGGCGATCACAAGAAGATCGCAAAATGGCGTCAGGAACAAAGGGAAAGAACGACGCGGGAGCGGCGCCCGGATCTCTGGGAGCGGCATCTCGCCAACTTACAGGTAAAGAGCAAACAAGCTCCGGAGACATGACATGAACATCGTTCAGCAACTCGCTGCCGAAGAAAAAGCCCGCCTGCTCGAAGGCAAGACCATCCCCGAATTCCAGCCGGGCGACACCCTGCGCGTCAACGTGCGCATCAAGGAAGGCGAGCGCGAACGCATCCAGGCGTTCGAAGGCGTCTGCATCGCCCGTGACGGCGGCGGCGTGAACGAGACCTTCACGGTCCGCAAGATTTCGTTCGGTGAAGGCGTGGAGCGTCGCTTCCCGATCCTGTCGCCGAACGTCGAGTCCATCGAAGTGAAGCGTCGCGGCGTCGTCCGTCGCGCCAAGCTGTACTACCTGCGCGACCGTCGCGGTAAGTCGGCCCGGATCGCCGAGCGCCAGACGGCCCGCAAGGTCGCCGTCCCGGCCACCGGCGCGGCCGACAAGGCGGGCGACGAGGCCTGATTTCAGGCTTCAGCCTTGCGCTGAAGATCAAAAAGCCCCGGCGGAGACGCCGGGGCTTTTTTAGTGCTCTTCTTTTAGTGCGCTATCGCTCGCCGCGCGGCGGCTCGTTGCCTGAGCGTGCTCTGTCGCCCGCGAGACTGTGTTTCAGCGCGCTGAGTTGATCACATCCGGCGCAGACTTCGCCATAGGCGCGGCGGATGCTCTCCTTGGTCGTGGCGGACAGGGCGTCGTCCGCCAGCGCCCGCTCGAACCGGCTCTTCAACTGACCCTCGCCGCTTTCGACCGTACCGATCATGGAGACCTCGCTGCGCAGCAGGGCGTGGCTGATATCGCTGAAGGCGCGCTGGGCCTTGGCCAGGATGGAGCCGTCCTCATCGGACGAACCGCCGCGTTCGCGCACCGCCGCCTTGAGCTCTTCAGCCAGACGGCGACGCTCGGACGCCCGCGCCTCGAACCAGTCGCGATAGGCGCCGTCAGCCGTTTCGACCGCAGCTTCATGATAGCCGTCGGCGCTGTCGACCAGCCCCTCGACCAGACTGTTGAGGACCTTGATGTCGTGACTGTTGCCGCTCATCGGAAACCTCCTTGGCCGTTTCACAGGTTCAATCCCTGCCAGCAGCGAAGGTTGCCGAGCCGCCCGCGCTCTACAGCTTGCTACGCAGAGACCACAGTTCGGGGAAGCAGCGGCGCTTCAGCGTCTCGACCAGATAGCCGACGCCGTCGGTGCCGCCCGTGCCCTGACGGCGGCCGATGATGCGCTCGACCGTGACGACGTGCTTGTGTCGCCAGGTCAGCAGGGCGTCGTCCAGATCGACCAGCTTCTCGGCCAGTTGATACAGGGGCCACCAGCGCTCGGTGTCGCGATAGACCTCGAGCCAGGCGGCCTCGACGCCTTCGTTCGCCTCATAGGACTGGCTGACGTCGCGGTTCAGCACGGCGTCGGGCACCGGCAGGCCCGCATTGGCCAGCTGGCGCAGGGCGTCGTCATAGAGGCTGGGCGATTCCAGAGCCGCCTTCAGCGCCGCATGGGCGTCAGGGCGTTCGACGTGGAAGCGCAGGAAGCGGGGGTCCTTCAGACCCAGCATGGTCTCCAGACGCCGGAACTGATCGCTCTGGAAGCCCGAGCTGGCGCCCAGGTCGCCCCGGAACTTCAGGTAGTCGGCGGGCGTCATGGTGGCCAGGATGTCCCAGCTCTGGGTCATCACCGACTGGATGCGGCTGACGCGGGCCAGGCTCTTGTAGGCAGGCACCAGATCGCCGGCGCGCACCAGAGTTTGCGCCAGGGCCACCTCGTGCAGGATCTGCTTGAGCCACAGTTCCTTGGTCTGGTGGATGATGACGAACAGCATCTCGTCATGCTGGTCGGAGCGCGGCTTCTGGGCGGACAGGATGTCGTCGAGGGCCAGATAGCCGGCGTAGGTCACGCCCTGCGGCTCATGCTTGGCCGTCTCGATAGCGTGTCCGCGAATGTCATTTGCGTCGGTCATGAACCAGCTATCGCCCGATCAGCCGGGCGGGGCCAGACCCTTTTTCGACGCGGCCGCGACCTGAGGTTAGTTGGCCGCGCGGTCGTCGGCGATGGCGTTGGCGGCCATCTGGCGGCCGTTGGCGAAGGCGTCGCGGGCGCCGTTATAGATGAAGCCGTAGGTCGGATAGACGGTGGTGCCCAGATCGTTGATCGGGTTGTACCAGACCTTCACCCGGCTCCAGTCGCCGGAGGAGGAGACGTCGACGACGGTGACGTTCTCTTCGACCTTGCCGCGGCTGCCGCCCCAGTTGGCGTGGGTGACGCGGATAACCCGGTCGGTCAGGACGTCGGAGACGACGGCGACGTGGCCGGCGCTCATCCGGCCGTGGGGCTGGAACACCAGGACCGAGCCGGTCTCAGGCGCATTGCCGGTGCGGAACTTGCTGACGGCCTGACGCCACCAGGTCCAGGCGTCGCCGAAAATCTGAATCCCCGAGAACATGCGCGCGAAGGTCACGCACTGCCAGTAGGGGTCGCCGGCCTGGGCCGGGGTGGTGCTGAAGGCGAAGAAGCCAAGGGTCGCCGCAAGGGCGGCGGCTGTGAGCCGTTTCATCATCTGGCGTGCTCCCGACTGAACGCGGACAAGCCTTAGACGATAGGATCAGAATGTTGAAGAACTGTTTCCGACTGTTTCCCCCGTCGATCCACAGATGATCGACGCCGTTTCGCCCATCCGCGCAGGAAACTGCGGGCCGGGCGCTCGATCAGCCGATGAACAATCGCCGCCGCGACAATCAGTCCAGCGATGATCGCCAGCCACAACACGAGCGGAAGCTGCTTGTCTTCAGCGCCGATCAAACGGGCGACGACATTGACCGCCAGGATCTGCCACGGTGCGCACAGCATATAGACGGCGTAACTGATCTCGCCGAGATAGACGGCCGGCGCCGATCCCAGCAGGCCCGCCTTGTCTGCGGGAATGCTGGCCAGGGCCAGGATCAGCAGACCGCCCGACAGGACAGTGATCCCGTCCCAGCTCAACAGGGCGGCGCTGAGCGCCATCACGACCGCCGCGGCCGCAGCCAGCAGGCCTGCCCGCGGCAGGGGCGCCCGACGATAGGCCAGATAAAGGGCGCAGCCATAGGCGAAGCAGGGCACGATCCGCAGCGCCCCCCATTTGAACGTCGCCTCGGTCAGACGATAGCCCGCGACGTGCTCGAAGCCGACATAGAGGGCCGCCAGAAACAGGGCCGCCGCCCCGGTCGCCACCCACGGCCGGTTCCGCAGTTTCCATGCGGCGGCGGCGAAAACGGGAAAGGTCAGATAGGCGAACCACTCGGCCGAGATCGACCAGGACGGATGGTTCCAGCCCGCCTCGCCGGCGAAACCCCAGGCGTGAACCATCAGCAGGTTGGGCAGCAGGGTCTTCCAGCTGAGGATGCCGGAATCGATCGCCATGCCCGCCGCCGTCGCCGCCAGCCCCAGGGCCATGACGCCGAACAGGGTGAACAGGTGCAGCGGATAGATCCGCGCGATGCGCGCCCACAGGAAGCCCTTATAGCCGAAGCGCTTCTCGCCGAACGCCTGCAGGTAGACGTGGCTGAGGATGAAGCCGGACAGGACGAAGAACAGCTCGACGCCCAGATAGCCCTTGGCGGCCAGAGCAGGCATGCCCACAGCCAGATTGGGCCACATCAGATAGACCACGACCCACAGGGCCGCGAGGAACCTGAGCGAAGTCAGGGGACGGATGTCGATCGGCGTCGCAAGGGGCGTCATGGGACCATCCTGGCCGGTGAACCGACCGGGGACAGCCCGGCCGCGCTGAAGGGCTCAGTGCAAGCCGGGCGCCAGCTTGACCTTACTCGACGCGGCCGCTTTCGCCCGCGCGCTCGATCGCAGCCGTGGCGGCGGCGCAGCCGGTCAGGGTCTCGCCCCCGATCTCGACCTTGGCCGTCAGGGGATAGGTGCGGTCGCTCATGCCGTCCGAACAGTCGGTCGCCGTCAGGGTGACGGTCAGATCGGCGCCCGCTTCCGTCTTCGTCGTCCAGCTGACGAGGTTGCCCTGAAGCGTCGGGCCGGGGTTGGCGGCCTTCTGCTCCGCCCGGTCGACGCCGGAATAGGTCAGGGCCTGCGGCGTGATCTCCACGGCCCAGAAGGGCTCGGTTCCCAGCACGTGCACCGGCTGGTCCAGATCGACGCCCGCCAGGGCGCGCGGCTCGGCCTTGGCGGCTTCCGGCGCCTTTTGCGCGGGTTGAGAGCAGGCGGCGAGGACCAGCGACAGGGCGGCGGCTGACAGGAATACGGCTCGCATGGGTGATCCTTTCTGAGGTTCGTCGGCCAAGGTCAGGGTTTGGCGCCGCCCCGTCAAGACAGGCGCCAAAGCGTCTCGCCTGGGTTAATGTGGCCTCATGCCGATTCGTCCCGCACCCGCCACAGACTCAGGCGCCGACCTGACAGCCTGCGAGTTCTTTGCGGGCGGCGGGCTGGCGGGGCTAGGACTGCATCTGGGCGGCGCCGGGTTCCGCACCGTGCTGGCCAATGACATCGACACGGCCAAGGCGCGCGCCTTTCGCGCCAACCACCCGGACACGCCGCTGATCCACGACGACGTCTGGGCGGTGACGCCGGATCAGGTTCCGGGCGCGCCGGACCTGTGCTGGGCCTCATCCCCGTGTCAGGACGTCAGTCTGGCGGGTGCCCGCGGCGGGCTGAAGGCGCAGCGATCGGGCGCCTTCTGGGGCTTCTGGAAGTTGATGCAGGGCCTGGACGCCGAGGGCCGCGCGCCGCGCCTCATCGTGCTGGAAAACGTCGTCGGCCTGCTGACCTCGGGAGAGGGACAGGACTTCGCCGCCGTGTGCGGGGCGATGGTCGAGGCTGGTTACACCGTCGGGGCTTTGGAGTTGGACGCGGAACTGTGGCTGCCCCAGTCCCGGCCGCGCCTGTTCATCATCGCTATGCGGGGGGTCGAGGGGCCGCGCCTGAAAGGCCCCGCCCTGCCCTTCCACTCGCCGCGCCTGACCGCCGCCTGGGCGCGGCTGCCCGCGCCCCTGAAGGCGAACTGGGCCTGGTGGCGGCTGGAGACGCCGCCGCGCCGCAACCTTGATCTGGCGGCGGTGCTGGAGCCGGACGTCCCCTGTTTCGACGAGACGGAGGCGCGGACCCTGCTGGCCATGCTGTCGCCGCTGCACCGGGCGCGGCTGGAGGCGATCCAGGCCTCGGGCGAGCGGCGCGTGGGCGCCGCCTTCCGCCGGGTGCGGACCAAGGACGGGCGAAAGCTGCAACGGCTGGAGCTGCGCTTCGACGGGCTGGCGGGCTGTCTGCGCACGCCGTCGGGCGGGTCATCGCGACAGTATGTGGTCATCGTGGACGGGGGCCGGGTCGCCCTGCGCCGCCTGACCGGGCGCGAGGCGGCGCGGCTGATGGGGGTGGACGAGGCCTATCGCCTGCCCGTCAGCGAAAGCGCGGCGCTGAAGCTGATGGGCGACGCCGTGGCCGTGCCGGTGGTGGCGGCGCTGACGCGCGGCCTGTTCCTGCCCGCCCTGACCGACGACGCCGAAGCGGCGGCCTAAGCGGTCAATAATAGAGGTCTTCGTCCTTGCGGTCCTCGGAGCCTTCGATGCCGGGGTCCAGATGGTTGTCGACCCGATCGTCCCAGCCGTCGCGGTCTGAGCGGAAGGCCAGGGCCATCAACCCCCAAGCCAGGCCGACCGTGCCCAGCACGCCCAGCCCCATGGCGATCCAGCCGTGCAGGCTCATCTCGCCGCCGCCGATCAGACGCCAATAGGCCGCCAGCCCAAGCGTGCTGACGGCCGATATGGCGACGGCGAGAACCAGCGACCGCAGAAGCCGGACCAGTCGCCCGCCTCTGGAGGTCGATGTCATGGCTCAGCTCAGCGCTGGACCCACTGGCCCTGGGCGTTCTTGTACCACTGGCCCGAGCTGATGCGCGGCAGCAGCTGGGTCTCGAACATCCGGGCCCCGGCCACTTCGGCCGTGGTGCCGGCGTCGGCGGCGCTGCGGGCGTAGGCCTGGCGGCGGCCGGCGTTGGTGGCGCTGATGGCGGCCTGGGTGTCGCCGTCGACCGAGGTGCGCACGCCGACATAGCCGTCGGCCTGCTCGCCAGCGGTTCCGGCAGCCTTGGCCTGATCGACCAGAGCCTTCTGCGAGGCGGTCTGGGCCACGGCGGCGCCAGCGGCGACGCCAAGGGCGGCCACAGCGGCCACGGCGACGAAGAGTTTGCGATTAGTCATGTCAAAGCCCCCTTTCGTATCAGAACAGGTTGGGGTTTTCGCGGAGCAGGTTCTGCAGTTCCTGGTCCAGCTTGATGCGGATATCGGCGTCGAGCTTGGCGTAGATTTGCAGCGGCTCGCTGAACTTGATGTTCACCGTGGGCGCGCATGCGGCCAGGCTGACGGCGCTGAGGCCGAGCGCAGCGACGATCTGACGCTTGCTGATCATGAGGCCGATCTCCGAAGGCGGCGTTGGAAGTCACCGCCATATAACGCTGCGGCGAGTGAACGGGTTCTGAACAAAGCGGAGCCGCCGATCAAGGCTGCTCATCCGTCGTCAGCACGGGCGTTTCGCCGCGTCGGGCGTATTCAAGCAGGTCCGAGACGATCTGATTGGCGTTCCAGGTCGTGTCCAGCGTCAGGTCGATCGGCGTATCGGACGGCAGATTCAGCTTCTTGTTCATGAAGTCGCGGCGGATCAGTTCCATGAAGGTCAGGCGCAATTGTTCGCGCTCGGGCGGATCGTGGCGGCCGTTGATGCGGAAGCGGACGCCCAGGCGCCCCTCGTCCAGACTGTTGACCTCGGCGGTCAGGTCGCTGATCGCCAGGTCCTGCATGGCCTGATAGGCCAGGTCCTGCATGGTGTTGGGCGAAACTCCGGCCTCGCCCCCGCCGCCGGCGGCCAGATCGTCGAACACCTCGGGCTGGATCGACAGGCGGCCGGGCCGCACCCCGTTCAGCACGCCGCCGACGATGCGCCAGCCCGCCTTGGGGTCATAGGTGAAGGGCAGACGGCCGGACACCACGGCGTCCAGTTCCGCCTTGTCCTGAAGATTGGCGCTCTTAAGCAGTTCATTCAGTTGCACGCCCTCGACCACGATCACCCCGCCCCAGCCCTGGCCGGGCGTCAGCGGCAGGGACAGGGGTTCGATGCGAATGCGCCCGCCTGCCGCCTGAATCTGTCCGCCGCCGATGGTCAGGGCTTTTTCGTCCAGGCCGAACGTCAGCTGGAAATCGGTCAGCGGCGTCACTGTCTGCACGCGGTCGGCGGTCAGTTTCTGATCCGGCGCGGTGATCAGGGGCGTCAGACTGGTGAACTCCACCCGCCCTTTCAGACCCTGGACCTTGCCCGCCGGACTGGTGAAATCCAAATCCGGCACGGTCAGGACGCCGGAACTGGTCGCCCCCACGGCGGTCCAGTCGAACCGCCCCTCGAACCCGGCCGAGCCCTCGACCGGCGACTTCACATAGTCGGCGACCAGCGGGCTGAGGTCGTCGGGCTGAAGCCCATGCTCGGTGAAGATCAGATTGGGCGCGGAGATCGCCGCCCCGCCCGCCTGAAGGCGCCCGTCGTGGCGCAGGTCGATGCGGCCGACATCATGGCCCAGTCGGCTGAGGTCGAAACCGGCGGTCCAGACCTCGTCGGCGAGTTGCGCCTCGCCCTTGGCCTGAAGCGGCAGGAAGCGGGCCGGGTCGGCGACGTCGGAAACCTGGGCCTTGGAGATCGCGGCCCGCATCGACAACCCCTTGGCGGCGCCGTCGACGGCCAGGGAGCCTTGCGCCTCGGAGAAGCGCATTTCCAGAAACGGCGCCGTCGCGGCCACATCGGCCAGACGCGCCCGCGCGCGCCAGGCGCCGCCCTGGGCCGTGATCAACGGCTCCCCGCCGGGACAGACCCGCCCGGAGATCGCCTCGACCGAGTTCTCGCCCAGATCCAGCTTGCCGACCGTCAGAGGAATGCAGTCGTCGGCCGTATAGGTCAGCCGCCCGCCCGACGAAGCCAGTTCGCCCTGGGTGCTGAAGGCGATGTCGCGCGCCGGGCCGAAGTCCAACCCGGCCCGTCCCTTGAGGCGCGCCGCAAAGCCGCCGCGCGTCAGGCGCCACTCGACGCCTTCAAAGCGGGCTTCAGGCAGGCCGCCGCCGCGCGTGGAGATCAGGCTCAGCGCGCCGCCCCCGCTTGCGCCCTCGCCCGAGGCGAACAGGGGCTTGCGGTGCGCTTCCACCCGCAGTTCGCCGCCGTTGGCCGGGCGCGCCGTGATCGGCTGCGGCAGGGTCAGCTCCAGTCCGGCGTTGTCGCTGGACAGGCGGATGCGCGGCGCATTCAGGGCGAAGTCGCCCAGGGCGCGCTTCAACTGGGCCATTTCCGGCAGATCGTCCGCCGTCGGCGCGCCCATGGAGGTCACGGCGGCATGATCGGCCCTGAGCGCCCCCTGAACATCAATGCGGGTCACGGCGTCGCGCACGATATCCACATCCAGCGCGGCGTTGGCGCTGCGCAGGTTGAAGTCCTTGGCGCGCACGGAACGCGCCTGAAGCGTCACCGGACCCTGCACCTCCAGCGCGTCGCCGTGGCCGCCCGCGTGCAGGCTGGCCGAGATCAGGCTCAGCCCCTCCAGCCGCGTATCGCCCGCCCGGCCCGAACCGACGCTGAGGCGCGCCGGAGTCGCCAGCCGCCACCGCGTTTCGGCCGCATCGACGCCGCCGGACACCGACAGATCGGCGCCCGTCAGACGAAGGTCCGCCGCGCGGGCCTCAAGCCCTTCGCCGGCGACCGCGGCCGCCGCAGCCGTCGCCCGCCCCTTGCCTGTCAGAGTGTATTTATCGAGCCAGCCCGCGACCTGACCGTCGAAACTGAGGTCGGCGTCGATGGCGCGAGCCCTGAGCCCGGCGCCGCCCGCAGCCTGCGCCGTGAACCGGCCAGTCAGGGCGACCCGCCCGTCGCCGCGATGCGTCTTCATGTCCGGATAAGGCAGGTCGCCTTTCAGGTGCAGGGCCGCACCCTCGCCGTCGGCCTGATCCCCGGCTGCAAACCGTTCGGCCTGAAAGTTCAACTCCACCGCCAGCCGGTCGCCGGTGGTCGTCGCCTCGACCACGCCGCCCAGACCGCGCGCCTCGATCCCGCCGCTCTTGAGCGAGGCCGCAGGCATACGGCCCGAAAGGCGCATCAGCTTGCCGTTGTCGATGCGCGCGTCGGCCAGCAGATTGATCGGCCCGTATTCCGTGTCGACCCGCGCCTGACCGCTTTCGACGATGACGAGGGGCGCGCGCGAATCCGGCCTGGGCGGCCTGCCGGTGAACTCTTCCACCAGAGGGTCCAGACTGCCCAGCGACAGCTTTCCGTCCTTCCACGCCGCGCGGACGATCGGCCGCACCAGCCGCACCCGACTGGGCGTCACCCCCAGCCCGGCTTTCGACCAGGGCAGGCCCACGGCGTAATCGACCTCGACCCGCTCGACCTTGAAATCAGGATTGCGAGGATCGCCGATGGAGATCTTGCCGACGAAGCCGTTGACCTCCAGCCGCTCGACCTCGACGTCAGCGTCGATGCCCTTGCGCTCCAGCCAGCCGACCAGCAGTTCGCGCGCCGCCGCCCGGCGGTTCAGATAGAGCGCCGCCGCCAGCACCAGCAGCACCATCACGGCGACCCCGGCGCCCTTCATGAAGGCGCGCGCAGGGGACGGCTTGCGAGGTCGCTCGCGCGGCGAGGAAGGATCGGCGTCTTCGGTCAAGGTGGCGGGACGATCATCATCTAACGGTTGAAGGCGACAACGCCACAAAATGCGCCACGATGACAGTCGTTGCCTCGCGACAACTATACCGTGTCATCGTCGCCACTATATGAGGATCAGACCCTAAAAATGGCGAAGATTCACCACAAGACCGAAGCGAACGTCGAAATACTTCATCGATCCCCCGCCAAGTTAACCGAATGTAACCTGACCGCTTCCCATGATGGATCTGGCGGGCTATATGGCTCGCTTCACTGTCGGTCGGGGACGTCCGGCGTGACCTGATTTCGACTGGTCTGGCGCAGCACGCGTCGTCGATTCGCCGGGGACCCATGGCTCAGTTCGATCCTCGCCGCCAGCCTGTTCGGCTTGCGCCTCACCTGCTGACCACCTGCGCCGCCGTGGGCATCGCCTTGCTTGCGGGTCGAGGGTTTGAACAGGTGAAGGCCGAGGAGGTTCCCCCTCTGACGGCGGAACAGATCGAATTCCTGGAAGCCCAGGCCTACGCCGCCGCCGCCGCACCGGTCGGCATGACCACGCCCGAAGCCATCCCGGTCCAGATTCGTCGCGGCGAGACGTTTGAACAAGCCGTGCGCCGCACCGGCGTGGGCGCCGATGAGGCCAAGGCCGTGGCAGACACCGTGGCCAGCGCTTTCGACCTCAAGGACCTGCGCGCCGGACTGAAGTTCGAAACCGCCGTGTCCAAGCCGCGCGGCGGCATGGGCGACGCCCGCCTGATCGGCCTGACCATGCGGACCGGACCGGCCAGCCAGTTGACCGTATCGCGCAGCTTCGACGGCGCGCTTCGCCTGCGCTCGCTGGACGAGAAGGTGACCGAGGAAACCGTCGTCGCCAACGACAAGGTTCAGCGCTCCCTGTCCGCCAGCGCCCGCGAACTGGGCGCCACCTCGGCCGTGGTGCGTCGCGCCAGCCAACTGTTCGCCCACAAGTTCGACATGCAGCGCGACGTGCGCGCCGCCGATGAATTCACCCTCGTCTTCGACCGCAAGGTCACCGAATCGGGCCGCACCGTCGAAACCGGCGAACTGCTCTACGCCGAGCTGAAGGGCCACGCCTTCTATCGCTTCCAGCCCGCCGGCTCGAAGACGGCCCAATATTTCGACGCCACCGGCAAGAACACGCGCACCGCCATGATGCGCACGCCGCTGCAGAACTTCCGCCGCGTCAGCTCCAACTTCGGCGTCCGCACCCACCCGATCTCGGGCTATCGCAAGATGCACCAGGGGATGGACTTCGCCGCCGCCACCGGCACCCCGGTCGTGGCGCCCGCCGACGGCGTGGTGGTCGAGGCCCGGCGCTGGGGCGGCTATGGCAACTGGCTGCGCATCCGCCACGCCAATGGTCTGGAAAGCGGCTACGGCCACCTGTCGCGCTACGCCTCGGGCATGCGCGCGGGCCAGCGCGTGACCCAGGGCCAGGTCGTCGCCTATGTCGGCTCCACCGGCGCTTCGACCGGACCGCACCTGCACTATGAAATCTGGCGTAACGGCCAGCGGATCAATCCCTCGGGCATCAAGACCCAGGAAGGCACCGTCCTGGCGGGCGCCGACCTGAACGCCTTCCGCGCCGAGAAGGCCCGCATCGACCGCATCATCGCGGCCGGCGGCCAGCGCCGCCCCGCCGCCGTGCAACAGGCCGCCAACGGTCTGCGTCCCGCCGAAAGCTGATCGCCGGGGGACGGTCGCGCCTCAACCGACCAGTTGCGGCGCGCCTTCCTGATTCGGGCACCGCAGGCCGTGGACCCACAGGTCCGCCTCGCCCAGTCGCACGCCCAGAAGCTCCAGCAGGGGCTGAACCACGGCGTCCAGCACGGGCCCTAGCGGCGTCAACAGCCCCCGGACGGTCCCCAACAGTTCGCTGACCGGCAGACTGAGCAGTCCTCCCAGCAGCTCGACCTTCAGGTCCAGTTTCGTCAGCAGGCTGACGACCACCCCCTGTCCGAACTGTTTGGAGCCCACCGTCTTGGGCTGGCCCGCGCTGATATCGGCGGCGGTGAAACGGACCTGGCGCCAGTAAGGGTCGGCCGCCTCTATGTCCGCCCGCCCGGTCACATTCGCCACCTTGATGCCGAGAAGCCCCAGGACCGACACCAGAGGCGCAGGCGTGACGTTCAGTTTCGACTTGAAATCCCGCAGTTTGGTCTTGTCGATGGCCCCTATCGCCGCCCGCGCAACGCCCGGTTTGACCTCCAGCGTGACGCCCGATCCGGGGCCGCAATCGATCTGCTTCAGCCGCGCTTCCGCGCTCGCCGCCTCGATCAGGACAGGAAGTTTGATCGCGGTCAGATCCGCCAGGGCCTTGGCGGTCGTCGCCTCAAGATAAATCCGCGTCTGCGCCGTGCGGATGATCGGCTCGCCCTTGCTGGTCACCGTCAGCCAGGGCGACCGGTTCGGTCGCTCGCCGATGGCCAGCATGACATCCAGGTCGGCTATGCCGAGCCGCGCGCCCGCATCCAGCGCCAACTGGCGTTCCTTGTTCGCCGTCTGCAGGCTCGCCATCAGCAGATCAAAGACGGACACCTGGGCGTTCAACCGTTCACGTAGGCCCTGACGAGCGTCGGCCTCCACGCCGATCAGGTCGCCCAGCTTGAAACGGGCGTCCGCGGGCGCGCTCGTCAGCTTGCTCAGCGCGCTCCTGGGCCCCGAGCCTGCAATCCGCTCCAGCACGCGCAGGACACGCCCCGTCTCGACCTCATGCTTCAGCAGGGCGTCATAGTCCCCCGCCGTCACCCCCAGGTCCGCCGCCAGCGCGTCCGAAAACTGCAACAGGCTGACCTGGGCGTCGAGCAGGCTTCTGTAATCCATCAGCGTCAGCGACACGCGGCCGCCCAGGAGGCCCGACAACAGGCTGTTGGCCAGCCCCCCGTCCACCGACCCCAGCCGCGACCCGATCGAGAACATGGCTGTCGGCGCGCCGCCGGGCCGCGCGGCCGTCGCCTGTTTGGTGACCGACACCGCATCACGCCCCAGAACGACGCGGCCGAAGAACAGGGGGGCGGGCGCCGTCGCCGTCACCTTCGCGGCGTTGACCTGCCCTGCGGCCGCGACGAACCTCTGCGACGGTTTCAGCCGGGGGTCCGGCGTATAGACGCCTGTCTGCACGTTCAGGGTCGCGATATCCGCCAGATTGGCGCGCGCTGTCGCCTCCGCCGCCGCTTCGGCGTGCTGAAGCGAGCCCGCGGCCGCCAGGGCCGACAGATCGACCGCGCCCTGCAGCTCCCGGCCCTTCAGGACCACCATTCCCACATCGACCGCCAGGGCGGCGCTGACGCAGATCAGCGCGCCGGCGGCCGCCGACATGATCGTCACCCCCCCGCGCCGGCTTCGTCCCAGACGGGCGATCAGATTGCATACAGTCTTCGAGCCAGCCATCTCAGACCTCATTGATCTGAATGACGGCGGCGCGACGGATGACCTTGGGCGGCGACACCGTCAGCGGGGCCAGGGCCATCAGAGGGTGATGACCGGCATCATAGGCCACCACGACGCGGAAAAACCGACCGTCCACGCTGGTCTCGACGGTAGCGTCTGCGCTCCTCAAGCCCAGGTTGCGTAGATGTCCCGCGACCCCGTCACGGGCCAACTGCTCGCGCTCGACCGCATCCAGCCCCGCGACCGCCGCACGCGCGCCTTCCGACACCGCCGCCTGAACGGAATGGGCCATCCACAACCAGCCGCCGTAGACGATCATGCCGACGACCAGCAGCAGAAAGAAGGGACCGACAATGGCGAACTCAATCGCCGCCGCGCCTCTGCGCTTGCCCGCTACACCAGAACCACACGCCTTCTGCATCGTCGCGCTCCTGAATGAACAGCGATCATGCGAAACACAACTTAAAGGAGAATGAAGCCGCTGAGCTACTCGCGCGGCCTTGCGCCGACATCCCGACTCCGACGGTCAATCTGATCGCCGGCCTAGTTACTGGAATGCGTCTGGCGGGGCGGCCGTAATGAGCGGCTTCTCCCGGCACCGCCAAAAAAGCGTTGGCTGCTTTCGGGGACATGAAGTCGCGTGGCTTCCGCTGAGCGCCGCTGCCGGAGTGGGCCTATGACACGATACAAGGACATTTCCAGCAAGCAGGCTTTGGGCGCGAACGACCAGGTGGAGCTGGCCGACATACCGCCGCCTTCAAAGGGCGCTGGCGGGGGCAGACCGGGCTGCGCCCGCCAGCTGAATCCGGTATCGTGCCAGCGTTTCCCACTGACAGCCGCATCGGCCCAGTGAAAGCGGCTTGGACTAATCGTAGTGGAACAGGCTCCAGCTGGAGCTATCCTTACGAGTGGATATCCAGCGCAGTGACCAGGTCGGAAGGCACCCCACCGACAGACTCCACGAGCGGCTGAAACGGGCCACAGGCCATCATGGACAGCGCCTTGGTCATCCAATGAGCGAGACCGATCTCGAAAAGGGCCGCTCGCTTCGAGGCCAAGAGACCTTCCCGGCCGTTCAAGCTCAGCGGCCACGCTGCCGGGCGTTATCCTCCTCCGCTTCCGGGCGTTGTGAAAGGAAGAGGCCGCGCGCCTACCGAAACAGCTCGCCCGCTAGATCGCGTGCGCACGCCTCAGCTACACCGCCCGCCATAATGCCCGACCAACTGAACGATGCCCTGACGCTATGGCCGCAGCGGCGGCGATGACCCCAACCGTCTGCCGGACATGATTATGGTCAAGAGCGGCCACTGTGCCAATGTGCTGTCTGCCGTGCGGGCCAAGCGCACGGCCCTACACGACGGTATGCGACATCGGTACGTTGTGATCCACGTCGGATCGCAGCAGGAAACGAGGCTGCCGCCCATTGGCCGGCCTAAGGGAGCCGGTCTGCGCCACGCCAAACGCCATCCAATCCCGCTCTTCGGAAGGCCCCGACGGAGGGTCGGCGGATAAGACAGGCACTATCCACCCGACCGGGATCGGGGCGGAAACACGGCGCATTGTGCGTCACGATAATCGGTGAGCTGACACATGCCCCGGCGATGATGACTGGAAGTGCGAGGACTTTATACCTCGCCCCCTGAGGCCTCAGGCTCTGCACTAGCATTTAGATCGTCCCTGCTGTTTTTGGTTGAGGGACTGGACGCGCAGTCATCGCACCTCAAGAGCGGTGACAATCGATTAACATTTTCGTTGATAACTTCCGCGCGCATTATCGCAGAACGTTGATTGTATATCTTGCATAAAAACACTGATGTTAGCCGATTTATCCAGACATAGTCAGCTTAGGAGGGCTGAAAATGGGCGTATCAATCGCGCGAACTGCAGAGCTTTGGTACCACTCCATCGGCGCGGATGAAGGCAACCTCGATCGGTTGGAGAGCATCATCCTCCGTCACAGCCCAAAAACACCAGAAGAAGCAGCGGCCATGCTTGATGTGGTCGCCGCTAATGTTGCCGGTGGTCAACGCTGTGACGGACTGGACATCCGCGCGATTAATGCCGTAGCGTCTTGGTTGAGAAGCGAATGACCGATTTGCTCATTGGCGGGCACAGGTCGTGTTCGGCTCGGCCCAGTTCTCACGGACGGTGGACGGAGCTATACGGCCTAATCAGCGCTCTGGTCTCACACGAGGTAAAAGCCCAGAATCAGCAGCATCCGTCTTGAACATGGACACCACCGGCATGACGGCGTCAGCGTAGCGCTCGGCCACCATATCGCCCAACCAGGCGATCACAAGCAGGAAAAGCAGATTCCCGGCCGACGCAGGTGCCGCGTGGCCAGCAGTTCGATTCTTATGCTAGTCCAGCCAATGACGATGTTGGAGAGCGAGCCTGGAGGCCCGCCGGGCGCGCATAGTAGCCTGCGGTGCCGCAGCGGGCGCGTCATCAGCTACTGGTAGGCTCGGCGCGGCGGCCCTGCGTTCGGCAAGTTCCAGGCTGAGACCGAGGCCGAGCTGATCAAGCTCGGGGCCGAGGCCGCCGGCCAGCTGGCCGAGGCCGAGGCCGTCGCCTGCCGCCCCGATGTGCCCAGAGCGTTACGGGTACCCCGATCGCCGCCTACAAGGCCGCGCCCGACGGCTTCGCCAAGCTCGCCCCTCCACCCGCACGGAATGGGCGCGCTGGATCGACGTCATCACCGACCGTTTTGGAACCCGCCCATCGCCGCGCTGAAGGCCAAGTGAACTAAGCGACTCTTCGTCGCGTGGCGCAATGAGTTCGCCGTCACCTCGAGCAAGGCCGACTACGACATTCAGGTGCTGCGCCGGATTCTGTCCTGGTCGGTGGCCAACGAACTGGCCGCGGCCAGCCCGGCCGAGGGCATTCCGGAACTCTACAGCAACGACCGCTCGGTCCAAATCGCGGAGCCCCAGGAACTGGCCGCCGTGCTGGCCGCAGTCACCGCCGGCTTCCTGCTTTATCCCCTTCGCAGCCGCCTCGGGCCTACGCAGAGGCGACCTGCGCAAGCTGCAGTGGTCGCACATCAACGCCACCTCGATCGAGATGCCGACTAGCAAGAGCCGGGGCCGCAAACGCATCATCGTGCCCCTGTTGCCCGAGGCCCGCACGGTGCTAGAGGAATGCTGCGAGGCGCAGCGGCGCTCACGGCGAGCGCGCCAGCGCTAAGGGCCAGCCCCAGCGTCTGCCGACCTATGGTCTGACGACGGCGAACGGCAAGGAGTGATCCAAGAACGGCTCGACGGGCACCTGGATCAAGGCCCCAGCACAACAAGGCGTCGGCAAGCATCTTCACGACCTTCGCGGGAACTTCGCCACCCAGCGCATGGCCAACGCCCTTAGCGGCGAACAAATCGCCAGATGATGGGATAAAAAAGCCAGGACGCGGCCAAGATCCGCCGCCGCTACGTCGATCGCGACCGCGTCGCCCTGCTGATCGCGGACCGGATTGCGAGGAAGCGCGGGAACGCCGAGTGCGCCCGCTGTAAACACGTTGTGAACACCGCTCTATAAACGGCTTCCCCTGCCAAAAAAGCCATTGGTTTTTAAAAGGAAAATGGAGCGGGTAGCGAGAATCGAACTCGCGACATTCAGCTTGGGAAGCTGACGTTCTACCTCTGAACTATACCCGCACCGCCGAAGCGAGCGCGGAAGATATAGGGCGCGGAGCAAAAGAAAAGGCCCGGCGAACCGGGCCCCTGATTTTTCTCAGATATGGCGAGGGCGCTAGTCGCGCACTTCTTCGACCTTGACGCCGCGCTTGGCCAGCATGGTCTGGAGGCTGTCGGCGCCGGCCAGATGGCCCGCCCCCACCGAGATGAAGGCCGTGCCTGAGCCTTCGAGCAGGGTCAGGATCTGCTGGGTCCAGTCGGCGTTGCGGCGCGTCAGCATGACCTCGTACATCTCGGGCGACTGGTCCTTCATCTCCCGGCCGATCAGGGCGTCCAGGCCATCGACGTCGCCGGTCGACCAAGCGCCGACCATGCGACCCAGGAACTCGGGCGCCTGATCGAACTCTTTCAGGCCGGAGCGCAGCATGGCCAGTTGCGCCTCCTCGGACATGTCAGCGATGAAGCCGATCTGTTGCGACATGGTCTCAAAGCCCTTGATCGGCTTGCCGGTGGCGGCGGCGCGGGCGTGCAAGACCTGATCCCCGCCGTTCTGCGGCAGATAGCCGGCCTTGGTAATGCTGGCGATCGCCAGCTGCAGGGCCGCGAACCAGGGGCGCAAGGGATCCAGGGCGGCCCCCGTCGAACCGACCTGGCGTGCGGCGGCGTCAAGGTCGGCCAGTTCTTCAGCCGTCAGCAGGCTGGACAGGGGCCGGTCCGGCGACACGCCCTTGGCCTGAAAGATCGGCACGGCGCCGGCCACATCGTTCAGATCGGCGATTTCAAACCAGTATTCGTCGGCGCTGGCGAAGGCCCGGTCCAGCTTGGCGCTGCCCCAGGGCGTCTCGGGCTTCAGCACATGGACGGTGCCGAACAGATAGAGGGTGGAATCCTCGTCCTTCACCACCCACAGGCGCGGCCCGGATCCGGCGGGCGCGGCGACCACGGCGGCCGGATCGGCGGCGGCGGGCGCAGTCTGGGCGAAGGCGGGCGTGGTCGGCGCCAGCAGGGCGGCGGCCAGAACGGCGGTCGAGGCGGCGACGGAAACGGAGGCGCGGCTCCAGAGGCGGCGGATCATGGTCAGGCTCCCAAGGGGTCGCAGAAAAAGCGGATGGCGCGTCAGCCCTCTTCATCGATGAAGATGGACTCGATGGACATCTCAAACAGCCGGGCGATCTTGAAGGCCAGCGGCAGGGACGGATCATAGCGGCCCGTTTCGAGCGCATTCACCGTCTGGCGCGACACGCCCAGTTCCTGCGCCAGGTGCGCCTGGCTCCAGTCGCGCTCGGCGCGCAATACCTTGAGGCGGTTCTTCACGGCGTCCTCCTCAACGGCGTCCCAGCCACCACCAGGCCCAGGCCAGGCCGTAGCCGGCGAGCTGGAACAGCAGAATGGCCATCATGCCGTTCAACAGCAGCTCAGACGGCGTCTCGCCCGCCCATTGCGGCAGGACGACTTCGTCCCGGCGCAGCGACAGGGCCATCAGCAGCACCGCGCCAACCGCCATGCCGCTGGTTCCGCCCCAGAACCAGGCCCATTTGTGAGCCTCACGCGCAGCCTCATCGAGATGACGCCACCACCAGACGCAGATCGACAGCGTCGCCGCCATCACCAGAGCAAGCATCACAGCGCTCATGGCGAACCCGGCCACGCCGGGCTGTTCGGACAGGATGACGCCCAGGACGCCGCCGATCAGGCCCAGCCCCAGAGAGACAGCGAACACCAGCAGGGCGCCGCGAACTCCCAGCGGTTTGAATGATTTGAACGACATCAGCGCTCTCAAGCAGAAACAGACAAGTTTGTTTGTCAGTCCCAGCGCGGAACGTCAAGCGTGTTTGTCACATTCCGACGTCACTCCGGGGCGTTCAACAGCTCCGGCCGGCTGAGAGCGCGGGGCGATTGTTCGACGGCGTTCAGTTCGGGGAGCTCCTTGCCCTCGTGGTCGACCTTCAGGTCCTCGAAGCGGCGCGCCGAAACCATGACCTGACTCTCCAGCGAGCCGACGAACTGGTTGTAGCGGGAAACAGCCGCATCCAGCGCCTTGCCGACCGAAGCCGCGTGGCCGCCCATAACCGACAGCCGCTTGTAGAGCTCCTTGCCCAGACGGGCGACGTCCTCGGCGTTCCTGGTCTGCTCCTCTGCGCGCCAGCCGTAGGCGACGGCCTTGCACAGGGCGAACAGGGTAGTGGGCGTGACGATCACCACGCGCGAGGCCATGGCGGTGGTCATCAGATCCGGCTCGTGATCCAGCGCGGCGGCCAGGAAGGCGTCGCCGGGCACGAACATGGCGACGAAGTCGGGACTGGGCTTGAACTGGTCCTGATAGGCCTTGGACGACAGCTGGCGCACGTGGGTCTTCATGCTGGCGGCGGTGCGCAGCGACATGGCGCGGGCCTGGGCCTCCTCGTCGCCGTCGGCCTCGTCCGCGAAAGCCAGCGACACCTTGGCGTCGATGACGAACATACCGCCGCCGGGCAACTTCACGATGAAGTCCGGGCGCTGCTGGCGGCCCTCGTCAGTGGCGGAGGAGTTCTGCTCCTCGAAGTCGAAGCGGCCCGCCATGCCGGCGGCTTCCAGCACATTGCGGCAGGTCTGCTCGCCCCAGCGTCCGCGACGGCCGGTGTTGCCCTTCAGCGCCTCGGTCAGGCGCCGCGCCTCGTCGCGGGTGGCGGTGGAGGCGGCCATCAGCAGGTTGAGCTGCTCCTTCAGCCCGCCGGTCTCATCGGCCCTCTGCTTCTCCAGCGCCGTGACGTGCTGCTGAAACTTGGCGAGGGTTTCGGAGACCGGCTTGAGCTGGGCCTCCATCCGTTCACGCGCGACGCGGTCCTGAGCCTGAAAGGTCTCGGTGGCGCGGGCCACCAGCTTTGACGCCACCGCCTCGGCCGACTGCGAGGCCTGGGCCTTGAGGAACTCGGCCATCGAATCGCGGCTCTCCTCCATCAGCTCCAGCCGGGCGTCCGCGGCGTCCAGAGCGCCGCGCGCCTTCTGCCAGCCCATATAGGCCCACAGGAAACCGCCGCCCGCCATGAGCGCGACGACCAGCAGGATGAGTTCGAGCGTGTTCATGCTCCGTTCCTAGCGGGAGTCGCAGGCGGTTGAAAGTCGGATCCCGTCAGACACGCATGTTCGCCGCCTCCTCAACGAACGCCGTTGCGGCGCTCGAATGATGTGTCATGGTCCGTGTTGAACCTTGGGAGAACGCACCATGCGTTGGACAGCCTTGGCGTTAGCCGCCGGCCTGATGCTTGCGGCGCCTGATGCGCTGGCCCAGGCTCCGTCTGCGCCGGATTACGCTGAAGACAGCGCCTGGATCTGCCGCCCCGGCCGAATCGACGCCTGCGCCGTTGACTTGTCGACCGCTACAGAGGCGTCTCGCCTCCCGCCCGAAAGCGATCCGGCGATCGACTGCTTCTACGTTTATCCGACCATCTCGACGGCGCCGGGCGACAGCGCTCCGATCGCCGTCACCGAGGACGAGGCGCGGACAGTGCGGCTGCAGTTGGCGCGTCTGCGCTCAGTCTGCCGCCTCTATGCACCGCTGTATCGACAACTGACCGTCAGCGACATGAAGCGCAGATTGGAAGGCGGCCAAACGCCAGACTTGCCCGCAGCCATGGCTCTGGCCGAGGGCGACGTCGGCGCCGCCTGGTCGCGCTATCTGGAGCACGACAATGCGCGACGCGGCGTCGTCCTGATCGGCCATTCACAGGGAGCCCTGATCCTTCAAGGACTCATCCGCGAGCAAATCGACGGACAGGCGCTGGGAAGGCAACTGGTCTCGGCCGTGCTGCCAGGCAGCTTCGTCGTTGCACCGCTCGGTCAAGACGTCGGCGGGACCTTCAAGACCATCCCGGCCTGCCGGGCGGCGGCGCAGATCGGTTGCGTCATCGCCTTCAACAGCTTTCGCGCCGACGCCCCGCCCCCGGAGGGTTACGAAGGGATGCTGGACGAGGGCGAGCGCGCTCTCTGCGCCAATCCCGCTGCCCTGGCTGGCGGCCGCGCGACCCTGAGGCCCTTTTTTGCCCGAGACGGCGCGACCATCATTCCGTGGTTCTCGGCGCCTCGAACTTCTGTTTCGGAAGACCTGCCGCCCTTCGTTTCACCGTCCGGGATCAGCGGCGAATGCGTGAACGAAGGACGTGGCGGCTATCTGTCGATCACCACGACGCCCGACGTCGACGGCTTTCTCCTGAACGGAGACTTCGTGTTCAAAGGCGAGCGCGATGCCGCCATGGGGCTGCACCTGATCGACCTGGAACTGGTCATGGGCGACCTGGTCGCGATCATCGAGGCCCAGGCGCGCGCCTACGTCGCTCGGACTGCCGCACCTTAAGCCGGACGCCGCGCGCGTAGGGCCTGGATGATGGTGCCGTCGTCCAGCCAGTCCAGCTCGCCGCCGACGGGGACGCCGCGCGCCAGGGACGTGACCTGCACCCCCGCCGCCGACAGGCGTTCGGCCAGGTAGTGGGCCGTGGTCTGGCCGTCGACCGTGGCGGGCAGGGCCAGGACGACCTCCCTCGCCTCGCCGCCTTTCGCCCTGCCGATCAGCTCGGCTATGCGCAGCTGTTCCGGCCCGACGCCGTCCAGCGCGGACAGCAGGCCGCCCAGCACGTGATACTTGCCGCGAAAGGCGCCCGAACGCTCCATGGCCCACAGGGCGCCGGCCTCCTCGACCACGCAGATCAGGGCGTTGTCGCGGGTCTGGTCTGAGCAGACCGAGCAGGGGTCGCGCGTATCGGGCGAACCGCAGACCGAACAGTTGACGACCTTGTCCGCCGTCTCGGCCAGAGACGCCGCCAGCGGGACCAGCAGTTGCTCGCGCCGTTTCAACAGGGCCAGCGCCGCGCGCCGGGCCGAGCGCGGGCCCATGCCCGGCAGCTTGGCCAGCAGGCTGATGAGCCGTTCGATTTCCGGCCCGGCGGAGGCGGCCATCAGAAGAGTTTCGGCATTCCGGGGATGTTCATCCCGGCCATCGGCCCGGCGGCGTCGCGCATCAGGGCGTTGTTGATCTCGTCCAGTTTGCGCTTGGCGTCGGCGTGGGCGGCGACGATCAGGTCGGCCAGGATTTCGCCCTCGCCGGGGGTCATCAGGCTGTCGTCGATCTTCACCGAGGTGATCTCGCCGGGGCCTTTCAGGGCGACGGTCACAAGGCCGCCGCCCGAGGTGCCCTCGGCGGTGGATTCGGCCATTTTCGCCTGGGCGTCCTGCAGCTTCTGCTGCATCGCCTGGGCCTGTTGCATCAGGGCGTTGAGGTCTTTCATGGCCCCTAGATAGGGCGAAGCGTCGCCCGGCTCCAGACCCCGGCGAAGAAAGCCTTTTCAGCCGCCGGCGCAAAAATCGTCACAAGAAAAGTGGCGGATCCTCTTGACGGCGCCGCAACGCAAACCTAATTAGCCACACCTGAAGTTACCAATGAGTTTCTGGAGCCCCGCAATGGCCTTTGACGCCCTTTCCACCCGTGACGTTCCGGTCGCCGACGCCGTCCTGGCCCAGCTCTTCACCGAAGCGCGTACGCGCAACGGCTGGAGCGACCGGCCGGTGTCCGAAGAGCTGATCCGCAAGCTGTACGACCTGACCAAGTTCGGCCCGACGGCGGTCAATATGACCCCCGCCCGCTTCGTCTTCGTCACCTCGCCGGAAGCCAAGGCGCGCCTATCCGTGCACATGGCCGAGGGCAACCGGGCCAAGACGCTGGCCGCGCCGGTCAACCTGATCATCGCCCAGGACATCGACTTCCACGACACCCTGCCCAAGCTGTTCCCGCACGCCCCGGGGGCTCGCGACTGGTTCCTGGACGAGGCCGGCCGCCGCGAAGCCGCCTTCCGCAACGCCTCGCTGCAGGGCGGCTATCTGACCATCGCCGCGCGGGCGCTGGGTCTGGACGTGGGGCCGATGTCGGGCTTCGACCCGGCGGGCGTGAAGGCCGAGTTCTTCCCCGACAGCAATGTCGAGCCGAACTTCATCATGAACCTGGGTTACGGCACGGACGAGAACCTGTTCCCCCGCTCGCCCCGCCTCGACTTCGAGGAAGCCGCGCAGATTCTGTAAGCGGCATCCCTCTCCTCCCCACTTTGTGGGGAGGGGGCCGCGAAGCGGTGGAGGGGCTTAACGACGGCGAAACCGAGAGGCCCCTCCGTCTCGGCCGCTCCGCGTCCGATCCACCTCACCACGCAGTGGGGAGGTGAAGCTCAGTCGTCGTCGCCCGCCTCGCCGTCGTCGGGGATGGCGGGCATCTCTACGGCCGGGGCCAGGGTGACGATCTCCTTGATCTCGGCGCCGGGGAAGGCCTGCATGATCGACACCACGAAGGGGTCCGCCTCGACCGCCGCGCGGCGGGCGGCGCGGGCCTTTTTCTCGACCTCGATCAGGGTCTCGCCGCCGCCCTGACCGTTGGCGGCGATCAGCCAGGTGCGGCCGGTCCATTCCTTCAGCCGCCCGGCCAGGCGCCGCGCCAGATCGTGAGGCGAGCCCTCGGCCGGTTCATAGGTGATGGCGCCGGGGCGGAAGCTGACGACGCGGACGTAGCGCTCCACGTCCATCTGCAGGGTGATCTCGCGCTTCTCGCCGATCAGGGCGACCACAGCCTCGAAGCTCTGCGGGTCCGGCAGGGCGGGCGCCGCCATCGGCCGCGCCGCCAGCATGGCCGAGGCGCCGCCGCCTCCGCCACCTGAGCCGCCGCCGCGCGGACCGGACCCGCCGCCGGGGACGCCGCCCGACTGGATCGCCTTCAGCGCCTCTTCGGGGCCGGGCAGGTCGGCGGCGTAGGCCAGCCGCACGATGGCCATCTCCACCGCATCGGCGGGATTGGGGGCGCGCCGCACCTCGTCCAGCGCCTTCAGCAACATCTGCCAGGTGCGCGACAGCGTCCCGGCCGAAATCGCCGCCCCCAGCGCCGCCAGTTTCTGCGCCTGATCGCCGGGCAGGCGGGTGGCGTTCGGCCCCAGCATCTTGGCGACCGAGGCCGCGTGGCAGTGCTCCAGCAGGTCGTTGGCCACCTGCACCGGATCAGCGCCGTAGCCGTAAAGGGTGCGGAAGGTCGTCAGGGCCTCGGCCGTCTTGCCCGCCATCGTCTGTTCGAACAGGGCAATGGTCTGGGTGCGGTCGGCCAGACCCAGCATGTCGCGCACCGTGGCCGTCTCGACCACCGCGCCGCGCTCGGCCTGAACCAGCGCCTGATCCAGCAGGCTGAGGCCGTCGCGCACCGACCCTTCGGCCGCGCGCGAGATCAGCGCCAGCGCCTCCTGCTCGATCTTCATGCCTTCGCGCTCGGCGACGCGGCCCAGGTGGCCGACCAGAACCTCAGGCTCGACCCGGCGCAGGTCGAAACGCTGGCAGCGGCTGAGGATCGTCACCGGCACCTTGCGGATCTCGGTGGTGGCGAAGATGAATTTGGCGTGGGGCGGCGGCTCCTCCAGCGTCTTCAGCAGGGCGTTGAACGCCTGCGTCGACAGCATGTGGACCTCGTCCAGCACATAGACCTTGTAGCGGGCCTCGACCGGCGCGTAGCGGACGCTTTCCAGAATGTCGCGGATGTCGTTGACGCCGGTGTGCGACGCCGCGTCCATCTCCATCACGTCCATGTGCTGGCCCGCCATGATGGCGGCGTCGTGCCGCCCGGTGGGCGTCAGGGCCAGGGACGGCTTGTCGATCGTCTCGGTTTCGTTGTTCAGCGCGCGGGCCAGCAGGCGCGCGGTCGTCGTCTTGCCGACGCCCCGCACCCCGGTCAGCATAAAGGCGTGGGCGATCCGGCCGGTGGCGAAGGCGTTGGTCAGGGTGCGGACCATCGCCTCCTGACCGATCAGGTCCTCGAACGCGCGCGGCCGGTATTTGCGGGCCAGGACGGTGTAGGCCTCGTCCTGCGCGGGCGGCGCCTCGAAAGCCTGAGGGGCGGGCTCCGCCTTCGGTTCAGGCGCGGTTTCGGCCGCAGCGACGGGCGCGGGCGCGCCGAACATGTCGTCGGTGTTGGGGTCGCGCTCCTCGACTTCGGGCGCGTCTTCCTCCCACGGAGGACCATCGAGACTGTGATCGGCGTCGCTCATGGCCCTGTCTTAGCGCGAAGGGGGGCTGTCGCGCACCCCCTCGCGCCGCAGAGAGACTCAGAGATCAGTGGGCAGTTGGCCGCCGTTGTCGCGGATCTTCTGGATCACCTGCTTGTGCAGCCAGATGTTCATGCTGGCGCTGTCCGACTTGTCGCCGGTGTAGCCCAGTTCGTCCGCCAGCTCCTTGCGCTCGGCCAGCGAGGATTCCAGGCCGACCAGCTTCATCAGGTCGACGATCGAGGTGCGCCAGTTCAGCTTCTGCGCGCGCTGCTCATTCATGAAGTCCAGGATGCCGGCGACATCGACCTCGGGCGCGGGCTGGGGCGCGACGGCGGCGGCTGTGGGCGCAGGCGCCGGAGTCGGGGCCGCCGCTTCGGGAGCCGGCGCAGCAGGCGTGGCCGCCGGGGCTTCCTTCTTCTTGAAAACGCCGCCGAGGATCTTGCCGAGAATGCTCATTCGCCTGCTCCTTAAAGAGATGAAGCCCTTTCAGCGAATGAGGCGCGGCCTGGTTCCGTGAAGCTTGCACGACGGCGGAGATGTAGGGGACGGCGCGCTCAAGCAGCGAGTGACCGCGTCACGAGCGATAGCGCACTAAAACATCGCATAAAAAAAGCGCTCAAGTCGTGAGCGCCCGCGGCGCGAACATAGCGCCCTAAAAAATAAGGTGGAGACCGCGACCCGAAGGGGAATTCGTTGTGGCTGCTGCCTTCCGGCCCTGACCAGGTTGGCGAAGCCTTCGCCCGCGATCTCCGAGAGGGGATATGACGGCGGACGGCGCGGGAATCAAGCCCTCCCCTGCGCGCGCTCTCAAGGCTATGAAGCGTCATGCCCTATCGCAACGCCTTTTCCGGCAATCCGCTCGACCGCTCCGGCGACCTTCGCAACGACGCCGCCTGGCTGGCCGAGCAGGAGGCCAATCCCGAAGCCCTGGCCATGATCCTGTGGGAGGGGCGGCCGCTGATCGAAACCCATGAGGGCGCCGAGCGGCTGGTCTGGCTGTCGCTGGGCCATGCGCGCGATCTGGCGCGCGACCGCGACGTCTTCCTGGGCCTGTGGAAGGGGGCGCCGGTCTTCGCCGCCGAGTTCGAGGGCTCCATCGACCCGACCAGCGGACCGGCCGGGGGCCTGGGCCGCTTTGTCGAAATGCGCGAGGCGGCCGTCGTCCTGCCCGAGGCCGACGCCGGCATCGCCGCCACGGCCAAGAGCCTGTTCGACTGGCGCCGCCGTCACGGCTTCTGCGCCGCCTGCGGCAAGGCGACGGATCAGGCCTCCGGCGGCTGGAAGCGCGTCTGCGCGGCTTGCGGGACCGAGCATTTCCCGCGCGTCGATCCGGTGGTCATCATGCTGCCGGTCTATAAGGGCGGCGCCGAACCGGTCTGCCTGCTGGGCCGTCAGGCCGCCTGGCCCGCCGGTCGCATGTCGGCCCTGGCCGGTTTCATGGAGCCGGGCGAAGCGATCGAGGAAGCCTGCGCCCGCGAGGTGATGGAGGAGGCCGGGCTGACGGTCTGCGACGTGCGCTACCACTCCAGCCAGCCCTGGCCCTTCCCGGCCCAGCTGATGATCGGCCTGATCGCCGAGGTCACGACCGATGAAGCCGCACCGGACCAGACCGAACTGGAAGCTGTCGCCTGGCTGACCAAGGCCGAGGCGCGCGCCGTTCTGGACGAGACGCACCCGACCATCCACGCCCCGCCGCCCTACGCCATCGCGCGACGGCTGCTGGAAAGCTGGGCGGCGGAATAAGGACTTCTCCCCTTGTGGGAGAAGGTGGCTCGCGCAGCGAGACGGATGAGGGGTGACTACGAGGCGACGTGAAGATTCGACTGCCACGTCGCCCCATCAGTTTCCAAGCGCGACGCCGACACCCCTCATCCGAGCGCCTCCGGCGCCCACCTTCTCCCACAAGGGGAGAAGGGCAGGGGTCATGCCAGCGCCCGGGCCGCTTCCAGATCCGCCGGGTTGTCTACCGACAGCGGCGCCTCATCGATCACCGAAGCCCATATCTGCAGGCCCATCTCCAGGGCGCGCAACTGCTCCAGCTTCTCGCGCTTCTCCAGCGGCGACGGCGGGGCGGCGCAGAAGCGGGTCAGGGCCTGGCGGCGATAGCCGTAGATGCCGACGTGGCGCCAGACGGGGCCGTCGCCGTAAAGCGTCGAACGGGTGAAGTAGAGGGCGCGGCCGCTGGTCCCGTTCTCCGGCAGGGCCAGCACCGCCTTGACCACGTCGGGATTGGCGCGATCCGACACATCCGCCTCGGCCGCGACCAGGGTGGCGATGTCGCAGGCTGATTCGCGCGCCAGCAGCTCGGCGCAGGCCTGGGCCAGCCCCGGCGAGGCGAAGGGCATGTCGCCCTGGATGTTGATCACCACCTCATGCTCGCCGTCGGGGTCGACCGCCTGCGCGGCCGCCAGAATGCGGTCCGAGCCGCTGGGCAGGTCGGGGTCGGTCAGCACGGCCTCACCGCCGGCCGCCTGGACCGCCGCGACGATTTCAGGGTCGCCCGCCGCCACGGCGACGCGGAAACCGGACAGGCTGGCCTGCTCCCAGGCGCGCACGATCATGGGCTTGCCGCCGATGTCAGCCAGAGGCTTGCCGGGCAAACGGGTCGCCGCCATGCGAGCGGGTATCATTATCAGCGGTTTCATGGTCGCCATGCGCCTTGAAAACGCCCGGAAACGTCCGGGCCGGTTGCGAAGGTCGCGCTAGCGTGTAAGAGACGCCCACGCAAGAATACGCCTGAACGCCGCTTCGCGGTCGGGGGGCTCATCTAGAGACGGGATGCGACGACGCGGAATGAGCGGCGATCTGAAGTGGAACAAGATTATGGGCGCGTGCCTGGGCACCGCCTTTGCGATCCTGGTGGTCCAGCAGGTTTCGGGCATGGTCTACCACACCAAGCAGCCCGAAAAGATGGGCTATTTCGTCGATGCGCCGGACGAGTCGGCCGCGGGCGCGGCTGAAGCCGCTCTGCCGATCGACTGGGGCACGGTCCTGCCGACCGCCGACCTGGCCGCCGGCGAGGCCGCCTTCGCGCGCTGCCAGGCCTGTCACACCGTGAACTCGGGCGGCGCCGACGGCATCGGCCCGAACCTGTTCGCCGTGGTCGGCGGCCCCGCCATGCACCGCGCGGGCTTCGCCTATTCGGACGCCATGGCCAAGCACAAGGCCGAGGCCCCGACCTGGAACTACGACGAGCTGGATCACTTCATCAACGCGCCGGGCCGCTATGTGCCGGGCACCAAGATGTCGTTCGCCGGCATCCGCGATGAGAAGACCCGCATCAATCTGATCGCCTGGCTGCGCACCCAGGGCTCGGGCGGCTACGCCATCCCGGCGCCGGACCCCGCGCGCCAGCCGGGCGCCGCCGCTCCGGCCGAGGGCGAGGCCCCGGCCGCTGAAGGCGCCGCCGCGACCGAAGCCGGTTCGGCTCCGGCTGAGGCCCCGGCCGCCGACGCGCCTGCGACCCAGGCGACGAACCCGGCGCCGCAAGCCTAAAGGCTGACGGACAGGACAGACGACGGAAAGGCGGCCTTCGGGCCGCCTTTCTTCGTTTCGAGGATCAGGTTGAGGGGTCAGACCCGGCGGAAGATCGCCGCTGCAAAGCCGTCGGCGGTCAGCCGCGCCTCGACCTCGGCGAAGGTCTCGATCACCACGGCGCCGCGCGCGCCGGTCGCATGAACGATGCGCTCGGCGTCGACCATCAGCGCCGAATGGCCCGTCCAGTCGCCCCCGGCCGAGGACAGCCAGATCGCCAGATCGCCGCGCTGGGCGTCGTTTCGAGCCACGGCGCGGCCGAGCTCGGCCTGATCGGCCGCCCGACGCGGGCCGGGCAGGCCGCAGGCCAGCAACGCCTGCTGCACCAGACCGGAACAATCAGTCGCGACCGAAGATCGCGCGCCCAGAGCGTGAGGACGCCCCAACAGGCGCTCGGCCACGGCGACCAGATCGCGCTCGAACGCGCCGATCATGTCGAGATCAGTGTCGGCCAATCCTTGCGCGTCTTCGCCGATCAGGGCGTTGAGCGGCAGGCTTGCGGAAACCGAGGCCACGCGGCGGCTCGCCAGGGGCGCACCGGAGGCCAGAGCGTCCAGCGACACCCAACCCACCACGCCGTCCCGCCGCGCCCGGCCCCAAGCCCTCATCTTGCCTTGTCTGGCCTCGCGACGTTCCAACACGTCGAAGGCCTCGCCGAACAGCAGCTGGTCGATGCGCTGGCCGTCGTCGGCGACGATATCGGCGAGCGGCAGGCGGCAATGAAAGGGGTCGGTCCGGCGATAGGCCTCAGCCCGCATCAGCCCTTCCAGCGCCTGTTCGGCCAGCACCACACGGTCCCCGTCCCGCAGGATCAGGGGCGCGCCAGGCGGCAGAAGGGCCAGAACATCGGTCAAGCGGCGGTCTCTGGACAGCTCGGACAAATCGAACCGTCGACCCTAGGCGCCGATCCCAAAGGGGGCGTTAACAGCCTTGGCTATTTGACGAATTTGTCGCTGAGGTAGCGGAAGCAGGCGCGGATGGCCTGGGCTTCGCCGCCTTCCGGCCAGCCCGGCCGGGCGCGCGGATTCCAGGCGAAGACGTCCATGTGCGCCCAGCTTCCCGTCGTCGGGGCGAACTTCTGCAGGAACAGCGCCGCCGTCACCGATCCGGCCTGCGCCCAGGCGGCGGAATCGTTGCGCACATCGGCGATCTCGCTGTCCAGCGAGGCGCGATAACCGGCCCACAGCGGCATCCGCCACAGGGGGTCGCCGACGGACCGGCCCGCGTTCAGCACGCCCTCGGCCAGGGCCTCGTCGTCGGTGTAGAGCGGCGGCAGCTCGGGACCGAGCGCGATGCGCGCAGCCCCGGTGAGGGTGGCGAAGTCCAGCGTCAGGTCCGGCTCATGCTCGCCCGCCCGCGTCAGCACGTCGGCCAGGATCAGGCGCCCCTCGGCGTCGGTGTTGCCGATCTCGATGGTCAGGCCCTTGCGACTGTTCAGAATGTCGCCCGGCCGGAAGGCGTCGGCCGACACCGCGTTCTCGACCGCCGCGACCAGCGCCACCAGCCGCACCGGCAGACCGGCCTGCATGATCAGTCGCCCCAGAGCCAGGGCGTGGGCCGCGCCGCCCATGTCCTTCTTCATGTTGCGCATCCCGGCGGCGGGCTTCAGGTCCAGGCCGCCGGTGTCGAACACCACCCCCTTGCCGACAAGAGCCACCAGCGGCAGATCCGCCCGATCCATATTCCAGCCGATCTCCAGCACCCGCGGCGCCCGGTGCGGAGCGGCGGCGCGGCCGACGGCGTGAACAGCCGGATAGTTCTCCTCCAGCAGGGCGTCGCCGGTGGTGACGGTCAGGCTGGCGCCCGCGCCCTCGGCGATCTCGCGCGCGATGGTTTCAAGCTGCAGCGGCCCCATGTCGGCGGCGGGGGTGTCGACCATCTCGCGCGTCAGGGCGCAGGCGGCGGCGATGTTCAGCGTCGCCGTCAGATCGAGGCCCTCCGGCGCCACGAGACGCGCGCGTCCGCGTTCAGGGCGGGCCTTGTAACGGTCGAACAGATAGCCGCCCAGGGCGAAGGCCAGAGCGGCCGAATGCGCCGCCTCGCCCTCGACGCCCTCCAGTCGCCAGTCGCCAGCGGGAAGGCGCGTCGGCAGGCCGCGCGCCGTCATGGGCTCGAACGCCTCGCCCGCCCCGAACAGGGCTTGCTCCGGCGCGCCGTCGGCGCCGGGCACGACCAGCAGCTGGCCCGCCTTGCCGGTGAAGCCGTTGGCCTCGGCCCAGGCGGCGATACGTCCCTCCAGCGCCGCGCCCGCCTTGACGATGCGGACCGGGCGCGCGGTCTCGGCGGCGGCGATCAACAGTTCGGACTGAGGGGACATGAGGGCGAACCTTTCCGACGTTTAACGCCGATTAACCAAACCTTGACCCGTCGGCGCGACCATAAGGGCAGAACCGCCACGGACCCCTTCCATGTCGCGCAACGCCGTCCTCGCCGCAACCGTCAGCCTGACGCTTCTGGCCCTCGCCGCCCCGGCCCTGAGCCAGACCGCGCCTGCGACCCGAGCGCCCGCCGACGCCGCGACGCGCGCAGGCTATGACCGGGCCGACGCCCTCAGCCGCTCCGTCTTCTGGACCAATGAGCAGCAGCTCAACCCGATGGACCCCGTCGCCGGGGTCAAGCTGGCCCAGGCTTTGCGCGAACTCGGTCAGTTCGACCGCGCCGCCGAGACAGCCCAAGGCGTGCTGGTCGTCCAGCCCGCCAATGTCGAGGCCATGCTGGAGGTCGGGCGCGCCCACATCGCGCGCGGTCAGGCCTTCTACGGCATCGCCGCGCTGGAACAGGCAAAGGCGGCGGCGCCGCGCGACTGGCGCCCGCTGTCGCTGCTGGGCGTCGCCTATCAGCAGGTGCGCCGCCCCGACGACGCCAAGGCCGTCTGGAACGAGGCCCTGCGCCTATCGCCCGACAACGCCGACGTCCTGACCAACGCCGCCATCGCCCGCATCGGCGAGGGGGATGCGCCCTCAGCCGAAATCCTGCTACGCCGCGCGGCGGCCCAGCCGGGCGCCGGACTGCAGGTGCGCCAGAACCTGGCGCTGGCGCTTGGGCTGCAGGGCAAAACCGCCGAAGCCGAAGCCATCCTGCGCCGCGACCTGCCGCCCGAAGCCGCCGATCAGAACCTGCGCTGGCTGGCCGCGCGGATGCAGCCGGGGCAGACGCCCTCCCCCGTCCTCACTGAGGCGTCGCCGACGGCGCGCACATGGTCGTCGCTGCAAGGCGGATAAGGCGCGACTTTCTCCCTCCCCTTCATGGGGAGGGTGGCTGAGCCCGTAAGGGCGAAGTCGGGTGGGGGCGGCGAAGCTATTTACGCGCCGCGTCCATGACCCAGCCCTCCCCACCCGGTCGCTGCGCGACCACCCTCCCCATGAAGGGGAGGGAGAGGCCTTGCGTCTCTTCACCTTCCGCCCGTGAACGCCTATCTTCATACCGTGATCGACGACCTCTACAGCGCGCGCATCCTGTCGCTGGCGGCCAACCTGCCGCACAGCGGGCGCTTGCCCGCGCCCGAAGGCTCGGCCGAGCGGGTGGCCAAGCTGTGCGGGTCGAAGGCGATCGTCGATGTGACGCTGGACGCGGACGGCCGCGTCAGCGGCTTCGCCCAGACGGTCAAGGCCTGCGCCCTGGGCCAGGCGGCGGCGGGCGTGGTCGGGGAGAATATCCTCGGCGCCTCGGCGGATGAGATCGAGGCCGCGCGCGACGCCATGTCGGCCATGCTGAAATCCGGCGGCGACGGTCCCGAGGGCCGCTTCGAAGCCCTGCGTGTGCTGAAGCAGGTCGCCGACTATCCCGCCCGCCACGCCTCGACCATGGTGGCGCTGGAGGCGACGCTGGACGCCGTGAAACAGGCGTTGGCGAAACACCACAGCGATACGCGAACTCGTCTCGCCGGCGCGGCCTGAACGGCGCGTCGGTTGATCCCCCTGCTGTGAAGAGGGATAAGCGCGACGAACCCGCAACAGAGCCCCCGGCGAAGGGACCGATGTCTCTCTACGAACGCAGCGTCCGCGCGGCCCATCGGGGCTATAAGCTGACGCTGTCCCCCCTGATCGGCCAGCAGTGCCGGTTCATGCCGACCTGTTCGGATTACGGGCGCGACGCCCTGATCCAGCACGGTCCGGTGCGGGGGGGATGGCTCACCGTGCGGCGCCTCTGTAAATGCCATCCCTTCGGCGGTTCGGGCTATGATCCCGTCCCGCCCGCCAAGACCGAAAAAGAACGACCGTCATGATCGAACTGAAATTCCCCGACGGCGCCGTGCGTCAGTATCCGGCCGGCTCGACGGGCCGCGACGTGGCCGCCGCCATCTCGCCCTCGCTGGCCAAGAAGGCGGCCCTGGTCGTCTGGAACGGCGAGCAGCGCGACCTGGACCGCGTCATCGACGGGAACGGCGACTTCCGCCTGCTGATGCGCGACGATCCCGAGGCGCTGGAGACCATCCGTCACGACGCCGCCCACGTGCTGGCGCAGGCGGTGCAGGAGCTGTTCCCCGGCACCCAGGTGACGATCGGCCCGGCCATCGAAGACGGCTTCTACTACGACTTCGCGCGCGACGAGCCCTTCTCGACCGACGACTTCCCGAAGATCGAGAAGAAGATGGCCGAGATCATCGACCGGGGCGCCCCGCTGGAGCGTCAGGTCTGGAACCGCGACGAGGCCATCGCCCACTTCGAAAAGATCGGCGAGGAATATAAGGCCGAACTGATCCGCGACCTGCCCGAGACGGAAACGATCACCGTCTACAAGCAGGGCGAATGGGCCGACCTGTGCCGCGGGCCGCACTTCCCGACCACCAAGTTCGTGGGCAAGGCCTTCAAGCTGACCAAGCTGGCCGGCGCCTATTGGCGCGGCGATTCCAGCCGCGCCCAGCTTCAGCGCATCTACGGCACGGCCTGGGCGACCAAGGAGGATCTGGACGCCTATCTGCTGCGGATCGAGGAGGCCGAGAAGCGCGACCACCGCAAGCTGGGCCGCGCCATGGAGCTCTTCCACATGCAGGAAGAGGGCCGGGGCATGGTCTTCTGGCACCCCAAGGGCTGGGTGCTGTGGCGCGTGCTGGAGGCCTATATGCGCCGCCGTCTGGACGCCGCCGGATACGTCGAGGTCAAGACGCCGCAGGTGCTTGACCGCAAGTTCTGGGAAGCTTCGGGCCACTGGGACAAGTACCGCCCCAATATGTTCGTCTGCGAAACGGTCGAGGGCGAGACCCTTTCCCTGAAGCCGATGAACTGCCCCGGCCACGTGCAGATCTTCGATCAGGGCCAGCGCTCCTATCGCGAACTGCCGCTGCGCATGGCCGAGTTCGGCGCCTGCCACCGCTACGAGCCGTCGGGCTCGCTGCACGGCCTGATGCGGGTGCGCGGCTTCACCCAGGACGACGCCCACATCTTCTGCCGCGAAGACCAGATCGTCGAGGAGACGGCCGAGTTCATCAAGCTGTGCCGCAGCGTCCACGCCGACCTGGGCATGGAGACCAAATACATCAGCCTGGGCACCCGCCCCGAACAGCGCGCCGGCACGGACGAGTTCTGGGACAAGGCCGAGGCCCAGATGCTGGAAGCCGCCCGCGCCGCCGGGTCCGAGCCCGTCATCACCGAGGGCGACGGCGCCTTCTACGCGCCCAAGCTGGACTTCATCGTCAAGGACGCCATCGGCCGCGAATGGACCTGCGGCACGATCCAACTGGACTATGTCCTGCCGGAACGTCTGGATGCGACCTACATCGCCGAGGACGGTCAGAAGCACCGCCCGGTCATGTTGCACCGCGCGATCCTGGGCTCTTTCGAGCGCTTCATCGGCATCATGATCGAGAACTACGCCGGGGCCTTCCCGCTGTGGCTGGCGCCGACGCAGGCCGTGGTGGCGACCATCACCTCGGACGCCGACGGTTACGCCGAAGAGGTTCTGGCCAAGTTCCGGGCGGCTGGTCTGCGCACCGAGATCGACCTGCGCAACGAGAAGATCAACTACAAGATCCGCGAACACTCGGTCGCCAAGGTGCCCGCCATCGCCGTGGTCGGCCGCAAGGAGGCTGAAGAAGGCAAGGTCGCCATCCGCCGCTTCGGCTCCCAGGCCCAGACCATCGTCACGGTGGATGAGGCCATCGCCATGCTGACCGACGAGGCCCTGGCGCCGGACCTGAAGCGCATCCGCGACGGCCAGGCCTGACCTTGCTTTCTCCTCCCCACGCAGTGGGGAGGGGGACCGCGTAGCGGTGGAGGGGCCTTGCAACAGCGGAGCCAAGCAGCCCCTCCGTCTCGGCGGCTGCGCCGCCGATCCACCTCCCCATTGCACGGGGAGGAAAGAAGACGACCTTCTCCCCTCGCCCGTCTCAGGCCATAAGCCTGTCATGGCCACCACCCTCTACATCGACGCCGACGCCTGCCCAGTGAAGGAGGAGGTCTACCGCGTGGCGCGACGCTGCGGGCTGAAGGTCTTCGTGGTGTCCAACGCCTGGATCAACACCCCGCGCGAGCCGCTGATCGAACAGGTGGTCGTCGACGCCGGGCCGGACGTGGCCGACGACTGGATCGCCGAGCGCGCCCAGCGCGGCGACATTGTCATCACCGCCGACATTCCGCTGGCCGACCGGGTGCTGAAATCGGGCGCCCAGGCGCTGAAGTCGAACGGCCAACCGTTCACGGCGGACTCCATCGGCTCGGCCCTGGCCGGGCGGATGATCGGCGAGCACCTGCGCTCCATGGGCGTGCCGACCAGCGGGCCGCCGCCCTTCTCGACCGCCGACCGCTCGCGCTTTCTGCAGGCGCTGGACGCCGCCGTGGTGCGGGCGCGCAGAGAGGCGTCAAGCGAGGCGTCATGAGCCGCATTCCCGAAGACGAGCTAGAGTTCCGCTTCTTCCGCGCCGGCGGGCCGGGCGGGCAGAACGTCAACAAGGTCTCGACCGCCGTGCAGATGCGGTTCGACGTCAAGAACTCGCCCAGCCTGACCGAGCCGGTGAAGGCGCGGCTGATGAAGCTGGCGGGCAGCCGCCTCACGCTGGACGGGGTGATCGTCATCAGCGCCGTGCGCTTCCGCACCCAGGAGCGCAACAAGGCCGACGCCATCGAACGACTGGAGGCCATGGTCGCCGAGGCCTCGATCAAGCCGGTCTACCGCGTGCCGACCCGCCCGACGCGGGCGTCCAAGGAACGGCGACTTCAGGCCAAGTCCAGCCGCGCCTCGATCAAGAGCGGACGCAGCAAGCCGTCGCTCGACTGATCAGTCCTGGGCCGGACGAAACAGCAGGGCGGCGATCAGATCGTCCTCGTTGAAGCCGATGATCCAGTCGGTGGCCTGTTTGTCGAACACGACGCGGAAGACGTCGGCGCCGTTCTGCTGATCCAGATGCGAAATGGACTTCAGCGGGCCGAATTGCTGGATCAGGGGCGCCACTGCGCCGGACTGGGCGCGGATCTGTTCGGCCAGATCGGGGGTGAACACCGTATAGTCGATCTGACCGGCCTGCATGGCGGCGATCACGGCGCGCAGGGCCTCTTCGGAGCGGGCGATGTCAGGCGCGGTCGCCGTGGTCGCAGGCGCGGGCGGCGCCGCTTGGGGGCGAGCCGAAGCGGCGCTGTCGCCAAAGGCTTCCGGCAGGGTCGCCGCCGCCGCGCCTGAGCCTGTCGCGGGGCCTGTCGCAGGGCGGGCGGGCGCCTGTTGCGCTAGGGCGGGGGCGGCCAGCAGGGTCGCGCCCATCAGGGCGGCGGTCAGAGAAAGGGTCTTCATGCGCAGGCTCCGAAGAAACGTCAGGCGACGATCATCGGCCAAAGCGTCAGCACCAAGGCGGCGACCGACGCACAGACGGCGACGGTGACGGCGGCGACCACCCAGGGCCGCGTTCCGGCCTTGTCGATCACCAACGTCTGAGGCTGCGGCGGGTTCTGCACCAGACGCGACAGGGCCTTCAGCGTGGCGACGGCCTCCTCCATCGCCTCCTTGGCCTGGTTGGCGGGCCCCAGCTCGCGCCGGATCCAGCGTTCGACCACCGGCTTGGCGGCCTCCCACAGGTCGTGATCGGGATTGAGGCGGCGCGCCACCCCCTCGACCGAGACCATGGTCTTCTGCAGCAGCACCAGTTCGGGCCGCATATGCATGTCGAACAGGGCCGTGATCTCGAACAGCTGGCCCAGCAGGCGGCCCATCGACACCTGGCTGGCCTGTCGGCCGATCACCGGCTCGCCGACCGCACGCAGGGCCTGGGCGAAGGTGTCGACCGAATGATGCGGCGGCACGTAACCAGCCTCGAAGTGAACGCGGCTGATGCGCTCATAGTCGCGGCTGATGAAACCCCACAGTATCTCGGCCAGGTAGCGGCGCTCGGCCGGGCCCAGCCGCCCGACGATGCCGAAGTCGATGGCCGTCAGTTGCGCTGGCGCATCGGCGAACAGATTGCCCTCGTGCAGGTCGGCGTGGAAGACGCCGTGATCCAGCGCCTGCACCAGGAAGGCCCGCACGACCTTGTCGGCCAGCGCATCCTTGTCGAGGCCCGGCAGCTCGACCAGCGCCGGGTCCGTCATCGGCAGGCCGGGGGCCCATTCCAGCGTCAGCACCCGCTTGCCCACCCCGTCCCAGACGACGGCGGGGGCGGACATATAGCCGTCCTTGGCCATGACCTCGGCCAGTTCGGAGGCGGCCGCCGCCTCCAGCCGCATGTCCAGTTCCAGCTGCAGCGACTGGGCGATGATCTCGACGAAGGCGCGCGGCTCAAGCCGACGCGCGGGTTCGACGAAGCGGTCGACCAGCTTGGCGCCCAGACGCATGGCGTCCAGTCCCTGGGCCACGCGGCGCTCGACGCCGGGACGCAGCACCTTGACCGCCACCTTGCGCCCGTCGGCCAGCCAGGCCGGGTGCGCCTGAGCCAGCGATGCGGCGCCCATGGGTTCGCTCAGATCGATGAACAGGCTCTCGGCCGGTCGACCCAGCGACCGTTCGATCTCGCGCCTGGCCTCTTCCAGCGGGAAGGGCGGCAGCTTGTCCTTCAGCCGCCCCAGATCCTGAGCGAACTGCAGGCCAAAGATGTCGGCGCGGGTGGCCAGCACCTGCCCCAGCTTGATGGCGACGGGGCCGAGATGTTCGAAGGCCTGGCCGACGCGCTGGCCGGGCCGCCCGGCGCGGTGTTTGCGGCTGGCGAACAGTTGGACCAGGCGGGCGAACGGACGGCCCCAGGCGGGCAGCAGGGGGTTGGCTTCGCGCGGAATCAGGGCGTCGTGGCGCGCCAGCACCCAGCCCCAGCGCACCATGCGAAAGGCCGCGCCCACCGGATGGCGGACCGGCTGGGCCTTGGGCGTGGGCGGCGGGGCGTTGAAGGTCAGCCGGCTCAGATCGCCCACCCGTGGTGGATGGCGGCGATCCCGCCCGACAGATTGGTGACGCTGACGCGGCTGAAGCCCGCCTCCTCGATCATCCGCTTGAAGGTCTGCTGATCGGGGAAGCGACGGATGCTCTCGACCAGATACTGATAGGAATCGCGATCCTTGGCGACCAGCTGGCCGATGCGCGGAATGGCGTGGAAGGACCAGGCGTCATAGGCCTTTCTCAGCGCGCCGGTCGTGGGACGCGAGAACTCCAGACAGATGAAGCGCCCGCCCGGCTTCAGCGCGCGGCGCGCCTCGCGCAGGGCCTGCGGGATATCGGCCACATTGCGGATGCCGAAGCTGATCGAATAGGCGTCGATCGAGGCGTCGGGCAGCGGCAGGTGCATGGCGTCGCCGACGCCCCAGGCCATCTCCGGCTCGCCGCCCTTGGCCACGCCGTTCAGGATCATCTCGGCGTTGTAGTCCATGACGATGACGGTGGCGTCCTCGCCGCCGCGTCGCTCCTGCGCCGCGCGGGCCATCTTCGAATAGCGCCGCGCCATGTCGCCGGTGCCCCCGGCCATGTCCAGCACCACCTCGCCCGGCCGCACGTTCAGCTTGGCCGCCGTGGCGTCCTTCCAGATGCGGTGGACGCCCGCGCTCATCAGGTCGTTCATCAGGTCGTAGTTGGAGGCGACGGAGTTGAACACGCCGCGCACCATCTGCACCTTTTCCTTGGCGTCCACGTCGCGGAAGCCGAAGGAGGAGGTCTTGCCGGAAGCGTGGGAGGAGGGATCGGCCTGAGTCATGATGCGGGTGTAACGCCTCCCGCCGCCGCCGTCATCCGGGGAAGCGACGCATCTGACGCAGGTTGACGGCTTGTCGCGCCTCAGGGGCCGCGATACGCCTGAACAAAATCCAAGGAGACGCCCATGACCGCCGCCCTCGACGTGACCGAAGTCCTGGCGAGCCTGCCCGACTGGCGCCGCGCCGACGATCCGCGCCCGGCCATCGCGCGCACCCTGCGCTTCGCCGATTTCAACGCTGCCTTCGGCTTCATGACCCGCGTCGCCCTGCTGGCCGACAAGATCGACCATCATCCGGAGTGGTCGAACGTCTACAACCGCGTCGAGATCCTGCTGACCACCCATGACGCGGACGGCGTGACCGAGCGCGACGTGGCGATGGCCCGCTTCATCGACGAAGCGGTCAAGGGTCTGGTGGAATGACGGGCGGCCGCGTCGCAGGCAAGGCGGCCCTGATCACCGGCGCCGCAGGGGGTCTGGGCCAGGCCATGGCCCGAATGCTGGTCCGCGAGGGCGCCAGGGTGGCGCTCAGCGATCTGGACCTGAACGGCGCGCGGGCGCTGGCCGAGGCGATCAACGCCGAGCACCCCGGCGCGGCCTTCGCCTATGAGCACGACGTCACGCGCGAGGACGACTGGGCCCGCGTGGTCGACGCGGCGGTGCAGGACATGGGCGGGCTCAACATTCTGGTGAACAACGCCGGGATCGGCGGCCAACTGCTGTGGGCCGAGCAGGACACGCTGGAGAACTGGCGCAAGGTTCAGGCGATCAACCTGGAGTCCGTCATGCTGGGCTGCAAGCACGCCATGGCGCCGCTGCGAGCCTCGGGCGCGGGGTCGATCGTCAACATCTCGTCCATCGCGGGACTGGCGGCCGCGCCGGGGATGGGGGCCTATAACGCCACCAAGGCCGCGGTCTGGCTCTACACCAAGACGGTGGCGCTGGAATGCGCCAAGGCGGGCTGGAACGTGCGGGCCAACTCGGTGCACCCCGTCTTCATCAAGACGCCGATCCTCGATCCCTTCGTCGCCATGGCGGGCGGCGACGAGGGAAGCGCGCATGAGAAGCTGGCGCGCGGCATTCCGTTGAAGCGCATCGGCGAGCCGGACGATGTGGCGTACTGCGTGCTGTATCTGGCCTCGGACGAGTCCAAGTTCGTGACCGGCGCCGAGTTCAAGATCGACGGCGGACTAACAGCGCAGTAGAGGGCGCGGGCCTAATACCCGCTCATCCCGGCGGACGCCGGGACCTAGTTCTTTGGCTTCAAGCTGGACATTGGAAACCGCTGTGCGCGGGGTTCTCACTGGGTCCCGGCGTCCGCCGGGATGAGCGGAAATCAGCCAGTTAGCACCGATTAGCTGGCGGGATCAGGAATACGAAAAAGGGCGCCGCGGTCTCCCGCAGCGCCCCTCTTTTTATCCGACCAGCCTCAGTTGCCGTAGGCAGGTGGCATCGCCCCCTCGCCGCCGGTGCGATAGCGGTCGCGCAGCAGCAGGTTGCGGGCCTGCAGCGGCTGCTCCACCCCGTCGATCAGCACGGCCGAGGGCTGGCTCAGCGGCTCCAGCGGATCGCCGGACCAGACCACGACGTCGCCCGCCGCTCCGGCCTTCAGCTCGCCGAACTGGCCGTCGAAGCCGAAGATGCGGGCCGGGTTGACCGTGATCGCCTGAATGGCCGCCGCGAAGGGCAGGCCGTGCGAGACGGCGTTGCCCGCGTTGTAGCGGATGTCGCGTGCGCGGTGGGCCGAGCCCTCGTTGCCCTTGATGGCGATGACGACGCCCGCCGCGTTCAGCGCCGCCGCGTTCTGCATCCGCGCCGCCCGCATCTCGAAGTTCGAGGGCAGGTTGGTGATCGGGTGCAGCAGGACCGGGACGTTGGCCGCCGCGATCTCATTGGCGACCAGCCAGCCTTCGGCGGCGCCGTCCAGGATGATCCTGACGCCTTCCTCGCGCGACAGGCGCAGCACCTGCTGGATGTCGGCGGCCCGGTTGACGGTGACGATCAGCGGCATCCGCCCCTCGGCCACCGGGATCAGGGCCTCCAGGTCGGCGCGCGACAGCGACAGGGCGCGCATGGCGGCCCGGTCATAGGCCGCCTTGTTGCGGGCATAGGCGCGCACCTCGGCGAGAGTCTCCTTGAACAGGACGAACTCGGCCCCGCGCGCGCCGCCCGCGACCGCTGCGCCCGCCTCGCCGAAGGGGGCGGTCATGGCGACCTTGGACTTCACCAGGATGTCGGCGCCGCCCAGCTTGATGACCGCCGCCTGACCCGCGAACAGGCCCGGCGTCTGATAGCCGCCGTCGCCCGCGCCGGCGAAATCGGAGTCGTCATGGCTGTGGCCCGCCCGCGACCCGGCGTGACGCGGGGTGACGACGGCGCGAGTGACGCCGCCCAGACGCGCCACCGGCAGGGTGAAGGACCAGGGGTCCAGCCCATAGGACAGGTCGAAGGCCGCGGTCAGGGTGTTGGCGCTGTTCGACAGGTCGTTGGAGCCGCGCACCGAGCCGACCTCGGTGCCGCCCAGACCGGAATCCACAGCGACGAAGCCGGGGGTCACGACCTTGCCGCGCGCGTCGATGACGCGCAGGCCCGCCGGCGCCGCGCCGGTTCCGACCGAAACGACCTTGCCGTTGCGGATGACGACGGTGCCGTTCTCGATCACCGAGGTTCCGGTCAGCACCTGGCCGCCGGTGATGGCGACGTCCTGGGCCAGGGCGGGGCCAGCGAGGGCGAGGGCCGCAACAGCCCCTGCAAGCAGATTTTGGATACGCATGGTTTAGCGAGCTCCCTGGGCGACGCCGGCGGCGGCCTGGCCGAAGCCGGGCTGACCCAGTTCGAAATCGGACACGGGCTGGAAGGCGGGGTTCAGGCGATCGAACGCCAGGCCGCCGTCGATGAAGACCTGATCGGCGCGGGCGTAGATCGAGAAGGGATCGGCGCTCCAGATCACCACGTCGGCGCGTTTGCCGTGCTCCAGCGAGCCGGTCTCCTTGTCGATGCCGATCGACCGGGCCGCGTTCAGGGTAATCCAGCTGATGGCGTGCTCTTCCGAGATGTTCATCCCGGCGCGACGGCCGGCCGACAGGGCGGCGGCGGCTTCCTGGTTCAGGCGCTGGATCAGCATGTCGTCGTCCGAGTGGATGACGGCGCACGAGCCCTGCGGCGCGTCGGTCAGGGCGGCGTTCTCCTCGATGCCGTCCAGGGCCTCCATCTTGAAGCCCCACCAGCCGGTCCACATGGCGGCGCAGACGCCCTCACGGGCCAGCAGCGGCGCGATCTTGTAGGCCTCGACCGCGTGGTGGAAGGTGGTGACCTTGTAGCCGAACTCCTTGGCCACATCGAGCATCACGGCCATTTCGTCGGCGCGATAGCAGTGGTTCTGGACCAGGATCGAGCCGTCCAGCACGCCCGCCAGCGTCTCAAGCTGCAGGTTGCGGGTCGGGGGCGTTCCCTGACCGTCCTCGCGCCACTTGTCCCACTTGGCCTTGTAGTCGCGCGCGGCGATGAAGCCCGCGCGATAGCCGGCGACATTGCCCATGCCGGTCGCGGGCGACTGGTTGCGCGAGCCATAGACGCGCGACGGGTTCTCGCCGCAGGCCATCTTCAGGCCGTAGGGGGCGTTGGGGAATTTCATCCCCTGCATCGTCACCGAGGGGACGTTGCGCAGGGTCACGCCGCGGCCCCCGAACAGGTTGGCCGAGCCGGGCAGGATCTGCACCGTCGTCACGCCGCCCGCGCGGGCGGTGTTGAAGCCGGGGTCCTGAGGCCAGATCGAGTGCTCGGACCAGACCTGAGCCGTGTTCGGGTTGGTGGCCTCGTTGCCGTCGCTCATCCCCTGCACGCCCGGCGAGGGATAGACGCCCAGATGGCTGTGAATGTCGATGATGCCCGGCGTGACGAAGCGGCCGCGCGCGTCCACCACCTGGTGCCCCGCCGGGACCGGGGTGTCCGCCCCGCCGACGGCGGCGATGCGGCCGTCGGTGACGACGACGACGCCGCCCTCGATCTTCTGGCCCGCGCCGGTCAGCACGGTGGCGCCGACGATGGCCATGTTCTGGCGCGGCAGGCCGCGATAGGTCGAGGGATAGGGGTCCTGATTGGCCCAGCCGTCCAGACCCGGCGCCATCGTCCGGTCCTTCGAGGACGACGAAGCGGACGCGGTCTGCGTGTTGGGAGCGGCTTCGCCGGTCGTGGCGCAGGCCGAAAGGCTGAGCGCGCCGAGCGCGCAGGTGAGAACAGCGAGGCTTGGACCCCGCAGGCGACTGAACAACATGGGCGAGCCCCCTCGCGCCCGCAAACGGCGGGCAGATACAATTGGCTATACAATCGCCAGTTTCCGTCAGGGTAAAGCTCTAAATCCCCTGCTCGCGTCAAAGTCAGCGCGGAACATCAGCCGCCCGGCAGCCGTGTCCGTACTTCGGCGTCGTCCAGCCCCGCCACCTCGATCATCTTCAGCCGGGACTGGCCGCCGCGCGCCAGGGTCACGTCGCGTTTGGGCACGCCCAGCGCCTTGGCCAGAAAGGCGGTCAGGGCGGCGTTGGCCTCGCCCTCCACCGGCTGGGCGCGCACGCGGACCTTCAGCACCGGGCGACCGTCCGGGTCGACGTCCCAGCCGTCGATGCGGTCAGCCGAGGCGCGCGGGGTCAGCTTGATGGCGAGGCGGGCGGTCATGAAGCGTGTTTGGCTCATTCACGCGAGAGCGCCAAGCTAACCTTCCCGCTCATCCCGGCGGACGCCGGGATCCAGTGCTTTGGCTTCAGGCGCCGCGCAGGAAGCCTGCGGATATCTCCACCGTGGAGCGCGTAGCTCTTACTGGGTCCCGGCGTCCGCCGGGATGAGCGGATATAGAAGGCGGATAAGAAAACGCGCCGGACGATCCCTCGCCCGGCGCGCTTCAATGCTCAGCGTGACGCCCGCCCTTAGCCCAGGGCGGCCATCAGTTCCGGCACGGCGGTCTTGTAGTCGGCGACCCAGCCGTAGTCGGCGACCTGGAAGATCGGGGCGTCGGCGTCCTTGTTGATCGCGACGATCACCTTGGAGTCCTTCATCCCGGCCAGGTGCTGGATGGCGCCCGAGATGCCGATGGCGATGTACAGGCCCGGGGCAACGACCTTGCCGGTCTGGCCGACCTGATAATCGTTGGGGGCGTAGCCCGCATCGACGGCCGCGCGCGAGGCGCCGACGGCGGCGCCCAGCTTGTCGGCCAGGGGGTCCATGATGGCGGCGAACTCTTCAGCCGAGCCCAGGGCGCGGCCGCCCGAGACGACGATCTTGGCGGCGCCCAGTTCGGGGCGATCCGACTTGACCATTTCTTCGGAGACGAAGGCGGTCTTGGGCGCTTCACCGGCGGCGACGCTCTCGACCGAAGCCGAACCGCCTTCGGCGGCGGCGGCGAAGGCCGTCGGGCGCACGGTGATGACCTTCTTGGCGTCGGCCGACTGAACCGTCTCCAGCGCATTGCCCGCATAGATCGGGCGCACGAAGGTGTCGTCCGAGACGACCTCGACGATGTCCGAAATCGGCGCCGTATCCAGCTTGGCGGCGATGCGCGGGGCGAAGTTCTTACCGTCGGTGTTGGCCGGGGTCAGGATGGCGTCGTAGGCGCCGGCCAGCGGCAGGACCGTGGCCTCGACAGCCTCAGCCAGACCGTGGGCGACGGCGTCGCCCTCGGCCAGCAGCACCTTGCGCACGCCCGCGATCTCGGCGGCGGCGTCAGCCACGCCTTGCGCGCCCTTGCCCAGCACCAGAACGTCGACGTCCGACGACAGCGCCAGAGCCGCCGTCACGGTCTTGTGGGTGGTGTCGCGAACGGCCGAGCCGTCGTGGTCGGCGATGACGAGAACGGCCATTACAGAACCCCTGCGTCTTTGAGCTTGGAAACCAGTTCGGCCGCATCGGCGACCTTGACGCCCGCCGAACGCTTCGGCGGCTCCGTCACCTTCAGCACCTTGAGGCGGTCGGCCGTGTCGACGCCGTAGTCGGCGACCGCCTTGATGGCGATCTCCTTCTTCTTGGCCTTCATGATGTTCGGCAGCGACGCATAGCGCGGCGTGTTCAGGCGCAGGTCGACCGACACCACGGCGGGCAGTTCGGCCGAGACGGTCTGCAGGCCGCCGTCGACTTCACGGGTGACGACAGCCTTGCCGCCTTCGATCGCCAGCTTGCCGGCGAAGGTGGCCTGCGGCCAGTCCAGCAGGGCGGCCAGCATCTGACCGACCGCATTGTTGTCGCCGTCGATCGACTGCTTGCCCAGCAGCACCAGGTCCGGCTTCTCCTCGTCCACCACGGCCTTCAGCACCTTGGCGACGGCCAGCGGCTCCAGGTCCGTGTCCGACTGCACCAGAACGCCGCGATCCGCGCCCATGGCCAGGGCGGTGCGGATGGTTTCCTGGGCCTGGGTCACGCCGATGGAGACGACGACGATCTCGGTCGCCGTGCCTGCGGCATGGTGTTCCTTGCCTTCCTTCAGACGCACGGCCTCTTCGACGGCGATTTCGTCGAAGGGGTTCATGCTCATTTTGACGTTGGCGAGGTCGACGCCGGTCTGGTCCGCTTTCACGCGAGCCTTGACGTTGGAATCGATCACCCGTTTCACCGGGACGAGTACCTTCATGAGACTATCCGCTTGGTCACCGAAATATCGGCCGAGGGATTGGACCGATGAAACGGGCGTGTCAACGTAACGCTACGTGAAGTGCGGTCGTGTCGCGGACGCATTTTTGATCTATTGAGACCGGCATGAAACGCTTCCTGACGATCCGTCGCCTCAGCTTTATCTTCTTCAGCCTGTTTGCGGTGACGCTGGCGGGGGTGTTCATCCTGCAGCGTTTCTGGGTCGATCCCGGCGATCGCTGTACGGCCAAGGGCTATTGGTACGACATGGAGACGCGCATCTGCGCCCAGCCCGTCTACATTCCCGACATCACCAAACGACCCGAAGGCATGACGCGCGCCGAGGCCTCGGCCGAGGCCAACCGCGACCTGGTCAAGCTGGAGGACCAGATCGCCGCCGACAAACGCGCCCGCGCCGCCGCCACCGAAGCCGAGCGCGAGCGGGTCAAGGCGCTTCAGGGGCGCTAAGCCCCCTGCTTTTCAGACTGTGCTCAGCCTCAGCGCGTCGCGCCGGGACGCCACAGCACGTCGCCCGCGCCATTGGCGTTGGCGCGGCGGGCGGCGACGAACAGATGGTCCGACAGGCGGTTCAGATAGCGGACCGCGTCCGGATTCACCGTCTCGCCGCTTTCCACCAGCCGTACGGCGTCGCGCTCGGCCCGGCGGCATACCGTGCGCGCCAGATGCAGATGCGCCGACAGCGGCGAACCGCCTGACAGGATGAAGCTGTCCAGCGGCTTGAGGCTTTCGTTCATCCAGTCGATTTCGCTTTCCAGACGCTCGACCTGAGAAGCGATGATGCGCAGGGCCTCCCATTTCGGCGCGGGCTCCAGCGGCGTGGCCAGGTCCGCGCCCAGGTCGAACAGCTCGTTCTGGATGCGGCCCAGCATGGCGTCGATACGGTCGTTCTGGCCGCTGTTCAGACGCGCCAGGCCGATGACGGCGTTCAGTTCGTCCACCGCGCCATAGGCCTCGACCCGCAGGTCGGTCTTGGACACCGGCGCGCCTGACGCCAGCCGCGTCTGACCGGCGTCGCCGGTGCGGGTGTAGATCTTGTTCAGCGTCACCATGACGCGCCCTCCCTGTTTCCGTCAGCGCGGCCTCAGCCCGCGTGCGTGCGCTTCAGCCACATGCCGACCATCAGCAGCAGCACCGCCACCGCCTGCAGGGCCACACGCCAGCGCATCAGCTTGTTGGACCGAGCGCCTGCGCCCTCGCCCCCCCGCTGCATGTTGTACAGGCCCAGGCCCAGGGTGATCGCGACAGCGGCCACGGCGATCAGGATCAGGATGTCGATGATGTCCATGACCGCCTCTTTAGGCCCGAGCGCATTTGCGCGCCAGTCGTGTCGGAAGCACGGCGCAAATGCGACCTATTCGCACACCCCCATTGCCAAGAAACTTCGGACGCTGTTGAGAAGCGTTCTCATTCTTAAAGGCCCTCCCCACACCATGCCCTGCCTCCGCGTTTCCCGCCGCTCGTCCCTGCTGGCCGCCACCGCCATGATGGCCATCGGCGGCGCCGCGCCCGCCCTGGCCGAGGAAGCTGTCGACGTGATGGATCAGGCGCACAAGGTCGCCGACGTGGTGGTCACCGCCTCGGGTTTCGAGCAGAAGATCACTCAGGCGCCCGCCTCGATCAGCGTCCTGCCGCGCGAGGAGATCGAAGAGATCCGCGCCACCTCGATCGCCGAGATCCTGAACAACATCGAGGGCGTTGACACGGGTTCGGGCGTCGGCAAGACCGGCGGCCAGACCATCAACATCCGCGGCATGGGCTCGGACTACACCCTGATCCTGATCGACGGCCGCCGCCAGAACACAGCCGGCAGCGTGACGCCGAACGGCTTCAGCGAAACCGCCAACAGCTTCCTGCCGCCGGTGTCGGCCATCGAGCGGGTCGAGGTGGTGCGCGGCCCGGTCGCCACCCTGTACGGCTCTGACGCGATGGGCGGCGTCATCAACCTGATCACCCGCAAGGTCGGCGACGCCTGGACCGGCTCGGCCTCGGCCAACTACACCCTTCAGGGCGACAGCGAGTTCGGCGACTTCTGGGGCGTGAACGGCTACGCCTCCGGCCCGCTGATCGCCGACCGCCTGGGCCTGGCGTTGCGCGGCTCATGGGCCGAGCGCGAGCAGTCCAACCTGAAGTACCGCGACGTGAACGGCGATGAGGTCGACGTCACCGGCTTCGGCCGCAGCGCCACCGCCTATGAGATCTGGACCCTGGGCGCCCGGCTCAGCCTGACGCCGAACACCGACCACGATCTGTGGCTGGACGTCGACGCCGCCAGCCAATGGTACGACAACGCCAAGGGACAGATGGGCACCAACACCGTCGCGGGCGGCTACAAGGACTTCCTGGAGTTCAACCGCGAGCAGTACCTGCTGGCTCACAACTGGCGTCTTGGCTTCGGCACGCTGGAATCGACCCTTTCGCACAACAAGACCGAGACGCTGGGCCGCCTGATTCCCCGCGGCGTTCCCGGCGAAGGCGGCGACCGCACGCTGGAGACCACGACAACCCTGTTCGACACCAAGCTGAACAGCCAGTGGCGCAATCACACCTTCACCGTCGGCGGCCAGTATATGGACGCTGAAATGACCGACGGCGTGGCGGCCGGCAATTTCGCCTTCGAACAGTGGGCCCTGTTCGCCGAGGATGAATGGCGACTGCGCGACGACCTGGCCCTGACCATCGGGCTTCGTTACGACGACCACTCCAGCTTCGGCGACCACGTCAGTCCGCGCGCCTATCTGGTGTGGAACGCCAATGAACAGTGGACGCTGAAGGGCGGCGTCAGCGGCGGTTACAAGACCCCGCGCCTGGAGCAACTGACCCCCGGCATCAACGGCTTCGGCCGCCAGGGCGCCCTGCCGCTGATCGGCAGCCCGGGCCTGACGCCTGAAACCAGCACCGCCTATGAGTTCGGCGTCTATTTCGACAATGGCTCGACCTTCCGCGCCAACGCCACCGTCTTCCGCAACGACTTCGACGACAAGATCGCCTCGGGCCAGCCTATCGCCAACTGCACCTTCGGCCTGACCCAGGCCCAGTATGACGCCGGAACCTATTCCACGACGGGCTGCGCCGACGTCGGCTTCTGGTCGGCCATCAAGGAATTCGGCCAGAGCGTGAACATCGACAAGGCCACGACGCAGGGACTGGAAGTCGCCGCCCGCTGGCGTTTCGCCGAGGCCTGGAGCCTGCACGGCAACTACACCTATACCGACAGCGAACAGAAGTCGGGAGCCCAAGCGGGCCAGCCCCTGACCGACACGCCCGAACACATGGTCAACGCCCAGCTGCGCTGGCAGGCCACCGACCGCCTGTCGACCTGGGTGCGCGGCGAATATCGCTCGGAGCGCTGGCGCGGCGAAGGCGCCGCCCGCGACGCCCTGGGCGACTTCAAGGCCTATGAGCTGTTCCACCTCGGCGGCTCGTACGAGGTCAACGACCGCGTGACGATCAACGCCGCCATCTACAACCTGTTCGACAAGGACTTCGTGCGTCTGGCTCCCTACGGGACGCCGGTCGCCTATTCGCCGGAATACGCCAACAACCAGGAACCGCGTCGCCTGTGGATGTCGGTCACGACCACCTTCTAACCCAGCTTCAGTTTCCTCCCCGACTGACCGGGCCGCCTCCTTCGGGAAGCGGCCCTTTTTTTGGCCCGTCCCAAACTAAGCCGTTTGGTCACCTTTTGACGGCACAATGGCGCCATGACCGATCGCGCCATCCGCAATCTCGAACACCTGCGCCGCACCGCCTCGACGGCGCGGGTGCTGAACCTGCTCAAGGTCTATGACGAACACGGCGACACCGAGGACTGGGCCGAGCGGCCGATGTTCCGCACGCCGGCGCTGAACCGCGCCCTGATCATCAAGCACCGCCTGCGCCGCAATGAGACCGACGCCTTTCCGGGCCGTCGCCAGGTGGCGACCAAGATCGTGGTGCCGATCGACAGCACCGACCTGAAGACCGGCGGCCGATTCATCTTCGTCAATCAGATCGGCTTTGAACGCGCCATGCATGAAGCGTTAGGCGTCGACGCCGATCATCCGGACCTGAAGACCCTGCGGCTGATGGACCGGCTGCCGTCGCTGGACCCCTTCCTGCTGCGTGAGCAGCTTCGGCGGGGCAATGTCGATGCGGCGCCCTGTTACTTCGCCCTCAGCGAGGCCGACCTGGAGCGGATGCTGGAGTTCGTCCAGAGCGAGATCGAACCCCTGGTCACCCTCAGCGTCGGCGACGGCGTGGTCGCAGCAGGCTCCACCGCGCGGATGGCGGCGAAAATCCTGTCCAACGCGCCCGGCGACCGGCTGGAGGCCCTACGCCTGACGCTGAAGCTGGAGCCCGAGCAGTATCAGGAGGGCGTCTTCTGCTGGAAGGGCTTCCTCTATTACAAATGGGCGCTCAGCAGCCTGATGGCCGATATCGTCAATGTCGCCGACGAGGTGGTGACGGTGCAGGCTGTCGGCCCCAGCGACCGGGCCGCCGCCGAATATATTCAGCGCGGACGCGGCGTCCTGCGCGCGCGGATAATGAAGACCTGCGACGAGGTCAGCCGGACGCTACGCTATTACGACGACGCCTATGCGGCCCTGACGCGCGAGGGCAATCCGGTGGCGTTCCGGGATTTCCTGCTGGAGGCGCCCGCCATGTTCACCCGGCTGGGCGACCAGTTGGGCGCAGTGCAGCACATCGTCAGCTTCTGGCGCTTCCGCTTCAACCCCAAGGCGCCGCCGGTCGGGGTGGACGAGCTGATCGACATCTTCATGGATTTCGAGACCGGCCTGATGGGGCGCGGGCCGGACGAGTTCGATCCACGCGATATCGCCGCGTGACAAAAAAAACCCCGCGCCGTCGACAGCGCGGGGTTCTGTTTTCAGACCGGAAGCCGGTCCTTAGTAGCGGTAGTGTTCCGGCTTGAACGGGCCTTCGACCGGCACGTTGATATAGTCGGCCTGTTCCTGGTTTAGCGTCGTCAGCTTGGCGCCCAGCTTGGCCAGGTGCAGGAAGGCGACCTTTTCGTCCAGGTGCTTGGGCAGGGTGTAGACCTTGTTGTCGTAGGCCTTGGCGTTGGTCCACAGCTCGATCTGGGCCAGCGTCTGGTTGGTGAAGGAGGCGCTCATCACGAACGACGGGTGGCCCGTGGCGTTGCCCAGGTTCACCAGACGGCCTTCCGACAGCAGGATGATCTTCTTGCCGTCCGGGAACTCGACGTGGTGAACCTGATCCTTGATCTTGTCCCACTTGAAGTTCTTCAGGCCCGCGACCTGAATCTCAGAGTCGAAGTGGCCGATGTTGCAGACGATGGCGTTGTTGCGCATGGCGCGCATGTGCTCGACGCGGATGACGTCCTTGTTGCCCGTGGTGGTGACGAAAATGTCGGCCTTGTCGGCGACGTCTTCGAGCGTCTGGACCTCATAGCCTTCCATCGCAGCCTGCAGGGCGCAGATCGGGTCGATCTCGGTGACGATCACGCGGGCGCCGCCATTGCGCAGGCTGGCCGCCGAGCCCTTGCCCACGTCGCCGTAGCCGCAGACCACGGCGACCTTGCCCGACAACATGACGTCGGTGCCGCGACGGATGGCGTCGACCAGCGATTCACGGCAGCCGTACAGGTTGTCGAACTTGGACTTGGTGACGCTGTCGTTGACGTTGATGGCGGGGAACGGCAGTTCGCCCTTTTCCGCCATCTGATACAGGCGGTGAACGCCCGTGGTCGTCTCTTCCGACACGCCGCCGATGGCGTCGCGGATGGCCGAGTAGAAGCCCGGCTTTTCCTTCAGATAGCGCTTCATGACCGAGAAGAGGGCTTCCTCTTCCTCGTTCTGCGGGTTGTCGAGGACGGAGGCGTCCTTCTCGGCCTTCGGCCCCAGTACGCACAGCAGGGTGGCGTCGCCCCCGTCGTCCAGGATCAGGTTCGGATAGCCGCCGTCCGCCCATTCGAAGATCTTGTGGGCGTATTCCCAATACTCGACCAGATTCTCGCCCTTGAAGGCGAAGACAGGCGTGCCCGACGCGGCGATGGCGGCGGCGGCGTGGTCCTGGGTCGAGAAGATGTTGCACGAGGCCCAGCGCACTTCGGCGCCCAGGGCTTCCAGCGTCTGGATCAGCACCGCCGTCTGGATGGTCATGTGCAGGGAGCCGGCGATGCGGGCGCCCTTCAACGGCTGGGCGGCGCCGTATTCGTCGCGCAGCGCCATCAGGCCCGGCATCTCGGTTTCGGCGATAGCGATTTCCTTGTTGCCGAAATCGGCCAGGGAAATGTCGCGGACGATGTAGTCGGTCATGCTGAAATGTCTTTCGGCCACTGTCGGGAGATCGCCGTCGCTATAGCGCGGCGCGACGGCGGGAGCAATCAAGACATAAGGATATCTTTATATGACATCCCTCACCGCGCGCCGTTAAGAAAATCTACGCAATCGAAGCGTAACGGAAAGAATACCCACTTTCGTACAAGGGTTATAGGGCTCTCCCCCGCCCTGCGTTCAAACGAGTACTGCGCCATGGCTTCTCACGAAATCGACCGTCGCATGAATTTCATGGGTCTGGGTCGGCCGACGGCAGGGTACAGCGCCATATCCCCCCTGCTGCGTCAGGCCGTGCCTCTGGCCCTGGCCGCCTTCTACGACAAGGTGCGCGCCGAGCCGGAGACGCATCGTTTCTTCCAGAACGAAGGCCATATCAGCGCCGCCAGCAACGCCCAGCAGCGCCACTGGGACGCCATCATCGACGGCCGGGCCGACGACGACTACGCCGCCTCGGTCCGCACCATCGGCCGGGTTCACGCCCGCATCGGTCTGGAGCCGCGCTGGTACATCGGCGGTTACAGCGTCATCCTGGCGCATCTGACCCGCGCCGTCGTCGAGCGCCCCAAGAAACTGTTCGCCAACCGCCGCGCGCACGACCGCGTCACCGCCGAGGCCCTGGCCGAACTGAACCAGCGGGTCATGCTGGACATGGACCTGGCCATCTCCATCTACCTTGACGCCCTGCAGGAAGAACGCGACCGCGTTCAGGCCGAACAGGCCGCCGCCGAGGCCCGTCAGGCCCAGGTCGTCCGCGCCCTGGGCGCCGCCCTGCACAGCCTGGCGGACAACGACCTGTCGGTGACGCTGCCGGATGTCTTCCCCGAGGAATACCGCTCTTTGCAGAACGACTTCCACGCCGCGACGCGCGCCCTGCGCACCGCCGTCCGCGCGGTGGCGGACAGCGTCGAGAGCCTGAGCGCCGGGTCCAGCCAACTGGCCATCGCCTCGGAAGATCTGGCCACCCGCACCGAGCGTCAGGCCGCCAACCTTGAACGCACCGTCAACGAAGCCGACGCCATCGCCCGTCAGGTCGCCTCGACCGCAGACGGCGCGCGCCAGACCGCCGAGGCCCTGGCCGCCGCCCGCACCGAGGTCGAGGACACGGTCCAGGTGGTCGGCGACGCCGTCTCGGCCATCCACGCCATCGCCGAGTCCTCGACCGGCATCGCCAGCTTCACCAGCCTGATCGACGAGATCGCCTTCCAGACCAATCTGCTGGCCCTGAACGCCGGGGTCGAGGCCGCCCGCGCCGGCGACGCCGGGCGCGGCTTCGCCGTGGTGGCCCAGGAAGTGCGCGCCCTGGCACAGCGCTCGTCCGAAGCCTCGGGCGAGATCCGCACCCTGATCGCCACCTCCTCGGCCCAGGTGGCGCGCGGCGTCGATCTGGTCGAGCGCACCGGCGCGGCGCTTGAGCGCATCGGCGCCAAGGTCACGGCCGTCGACGGCCTGGCGGGCGGCATCGCCGGCTCGGCCCAGGAACAGTCCGACGGCCTGGCCCGCGTCCGCCGCGCCATGGGCGAGATGGACGACATCACCCAGCAGAACGCCGCCATGACCGAAGAGGCCACCGCCGCCGCCCGCCAGTTGGCCAACGAGGCCGTCAGCCTGAACCAGCAGGTCGGCCGCTTCCGCCTCGACCGGCCGGTCGCCAGCGCGGCGGGGCCGCGTCTGGTCGCCTGACCGACGCCTCGAGCAACAGCGTGCGGCCAAGACAGGCTTGGCGGATCGGCCGCAAGTCGTTTAAGCCGTCGCACCATGGCTGACGACGCTTCGATCCGACCCGCCCGCGATCTCTCGATCCCTCGCCACGACTGGACGCTGGAGGAGGTCGAAGCCCTGTTCGCCCGCCCCTTCATGGAGTTGGTGTTCGAGGCTGCGACCGTGCACCGCCGCACCTTCGACCCCAGCGAGGTGCAGAAATCCCAGCTGCTGTCGGTCAAGACCGGCGGCTGCGCCGAAAACTGCGGCTACTGCTCCCAGTCGGCCAGCTTCAAGACCGGGCTGAAGGCCGAAAAGCTGATGGAGCCGACCGCCGTCATCGCCGAGGCCATGGCGGCCAAGGCGGGCGGGGCCAGCCGCTTCTGCATGGGCGCCGCCTGGCGCGAGCTGAAGGACCGCGACACGCCCAAGCTGGCGGCCATGATCTCGGGCGTGAAGGCGTTGGGTCTGGAGACCTGCGCCACCCTGGGGATGCTGAACGCCGATCAGGCGAAACAGCTGAAGGACGCGGGCCTCGACTACTACAACCACAACCTCGACACCGGGCCTGAGTATTACGCCGAGGTGGTGACCACCCGCTCCTATCAGGACCGGCTTGAGACGCTGCAGCACGTTCGCGACGCGGGCATGAACACCTGCTGCGGCGGCATCGTCGGCATGGGCGAGAAGCGCCGCGACCGCGCGGGTCTGCTCCATGCGCTGGCCACCCTGCCCGTCCACCCCGACAGCCTGCCGGTCAACGCCCTGGTCCCCGTCGGCGGCACGCCGCTGGGCGAGCGCGTGCTGAAGGAAGGCGAAATCGACCCGATCGAGTTCGTCCGCACCGTCGCCGTCGCCCGTCTGGTCTGCCCCAGGTCGATGGTGCGCCTGTCGGCCGGTCGCGAGGGCATGACGCCGGAGATGCAGGCCCTGTGCTTCCTGGCCGGCGCCAACTCCATCTTCGTCGGCGGCAAGCTGCTGACCACGCCGAACCCGGAAGAGGACGACGACGCCAAACTGTTCGCCCTGCTGGACCTCAAGCCCATGCCCGCCAAGGGTTGCGGCGCCCATTGATCCGGGTCCGCCCGACGCGCGAGGCGGACATCCGGCGTCTTGACGCGGTGGAGCGGTCGTCAGCGACGCTGTTCGGCACCCTGCCTGATCTGGCCTGGCTGGCGGAGGACCGCACGGCCGGACTTGAAGCTCATGCGCGCGCCGTCGCGCAGGGCCTGTCCTGGGTCGCCGTGGACGAAGCGGATCAGCCGGTCGGCTTTTTGATCGCCGCCGTCGAGGACGAGGCAGAACTGCACATTCTTGAACTGGCCGTCGGCGCCGATCATCAGGGGCGCGGCGCCGGACGAGCGCTGATGCAGACAGCCCGGCGCGAGGCCGAGGCCCGCGCCCTGTCCGCCCTGACGCTGACGACGTTCGCGAACGTCCCGTGGAACGCGCCCTTTTACGCCCGCCTCGGCTATACAGCGCTGACAGCGGAAACCATGCCCGCCTATCTGCGCGAGGCACTGGCCGCACAAGCCGAACACAGCCTGACCGACCGCGTCGCCATGCGCCTCAAGCTCTGACGCCTATTTACTCATCCAGGGTCGCGAAGCCCCGCTCTTGATGCGAGCCGCCTGTTCGCGCTGGAAGCGTCCGCCGCGCGGCGGCTTGGGCCGAGCGTCGATCGCCGCCTTCTTGAGCCGCAAAGCCCTCTGAACGGGCGTCTCGCCGGGAACGGCGTCGGTTGCGGCGGCGGGCGCGTGATCGTCGTCAGTGCTCATGCCCGACCTGTAGCACGGCAGCGCGTTCATGGCCGAGATTTTGCGCCTTCTTCAAGGCTGGCGTCGCGCAGTCAATGCGCCTCGCGTCATCACTTCGGCGACCGCTTCAGCTTGTGCCGACACCGAGCGCCTCTGCGCGCGAGGCGCATATAGCGCCGCCAGATAGGATCTGTCCCATTCGGTCAGTCCCTCAGCAAAGCCCCCGGAGAACAGGTTCAGGACCGTATCAAACCCTGTCGTGTCGGCGCTGGCGTCGATCTGCGCCAAGGCGATCATGGAAACGTAGTCGGCAAGCTGCGTCGTACTGACGGAACCGATCAAATCCATGTCAACGATGACAATCACCTTGAAAAGCGTCTCCACAACGGCCGCGTCAAGCCGCACGCTGCCGGCTCGGCGCTTTACCATCGGAGCAGCCCCGATCGTGCAGTCGCTGGGGCTGCACCCCAACATCCCGGCGATGTCGGTGTCGACATACCCGCCTGTGACGTCGCCTGGCGCCCGGACCGCGCGCGCTCCCGTGTCCGGGTCCGTTGGTATGCTTAGCGCCCACCACCGCACGGGCCGCTGCTCGGACAGGAAGATATCAAACGCCGCCCGGCCACGATCCCAGCCCGTCACATTCTGACGGAAGAGCTTGGGATTCGCCTGGTTCAGGCCCTGAGCCGTCACCCGGCCGTCTTCGGCGAAAACGACGATAAGGTTGCTCTCGCACCCTGGATCCCCGGTCCGAAGTCCCAACTCGGCCGCAGTCTGGCTGACGCGATCGATGATCGCCTGGGCGGCCTCGCGCTCCAGATTCACAACGCCGGGGCATATAGGGCCGCGCCATTGCGCCAGCGAGCGGCCTGGAGACGGCGCCGCCACTCGACCCACGAAGTCACGCACAGCCTCAGGCGTCGCCCGGCCCTGCACAGTGATTTCAGGCAGGACCGTGACGTCAGGCTGCGCCTGCGCGAAGGCCGTTGAGGTCAGCCCCGATAACGCCAGCGCCCCCCATAGGGTGCCCATACGCAATCTGATCACCTCCCAGACCTCCTGCTGACAAGAACGTCGATACTCTAGTCGACATCACGCCGTTAGCCTAGTCGAGAACGCCCCCCTCCCCTACCGCCCTGGTCGCCGGGTCATCGCTGAGGCGGGGGCCAGTTGCAGGCCACGCGCCTCAAGTCCGGCCGTCCAACGGGCGGCGGCTTCGACGGTGACGGGGTAGGAGAAGCCGGTTCCCAGCGCTGCGCCGTTGGTCTTGGCGGCGGCCTCCAGGGCGTTGAACTGGCGCAGGATGGCGGCGGGGGTCTGTTCCTCGTCGACGACGCGGTCGGCGCTGGCGCGGGCGAAGGCGCCGGGGCGGCGGCGCATGGAGCCGTCGTCGAGGAAGGCCAGACCGCGCTGGCGCAAGTTAGTCATCAGCGCGCTCACGCCCTCGTCCGAGGTCGCGAAACGGTCGCCCAGATAGTTGGTCACGCCGAAATAGCCGGTGGCGCGCGCCAGCAGCCAGTCCAGCTTGACCGCCACGTCGTCGGCGCCGCCGCTGAACAAAAGCGTGTACGGGCCGGGGTCGTTGTCGGGATAGCCGGTCGGCTCCATCGGCAGTTCGATCATCACCTCATGGCCGTGGGCGCGAGCCAGGTCGATCCAGGTCTGAAGACCTTCGGCGTAGGGCACGAAGGACAGGGTGACCTCGGCGGGCAGGCGTTCGATCGCCGCGCGGGTCGTGGCCGTGTTGAGGCCGAGACCGCCGACGACGAGGGCCACCATCGGCTTGCCGTTCGAGCGGAAGGGCCGGGCGTAGGCCTGGGCCGGGACGCGGCCATCGGCGGCGATGCGCGGCAGGGGACCGTTCGGGCCGGGCTGGAACAGGCCCGCAATCGGGGCCTTGGGCAGGGGGTTGGACGGCGCGCGCACCGGGGCGCTGAAGCCCTGCCCCGAGGCCACGCTGGCGCCGTCCGGCAGGGTGATGAGGGCCTCGCCCGTCATTCCCGCGCCTTCCTCGCCCATCAGGGCGGGATCGATGGGGCCGAGGTCCTGATAGATGTCCAGACCGCTGAAGCCGAAGGCCTCGGCGCCGGTCGGCGCGACGTCGGCGGCGCTGGGGCGTTCCAGCACGGCGCTGGCTGTCGGCGCGCCGGCGCGCGGGTCGCCCAGGACGGCGACGAACAGGGCGGCCGCGCCGATGACGAAGGCCCCGGCCGCGCCCGCCGCGACGGGCGGCTTCTTCAGAGCGTTCAGGACCGGGTCCATGGCGACGCGCGACCGGGGCTCCGGCGGCGCGCCTGCGGCGGCGGCGAGGGCGGACTGGCGCTTGGCGAACATGGTCAGGGCGACGGCTCGGGCTTACAGGCGCCGCACAGGCGCGGCGCCCCTCAGCCTCAGTTAACCCCTGCGCCGGTTAAGAAAGCCTAACGGCGCATTCACCACGTTCAGCGCCGCCTCAGTCGCTCTTTGGCGCGTTCCCCGGCGTGATTTCCGGGGCGCGCTGCGGCGCAGCCGGCTCTATGGGCGCGACCGTGACCTTGGGCGTGTCGGCCTCGGCGGTTTCGACCTTGTCCTGCCCCGGCTCGGTGATGACGATGCCCTGCGGCGCGGCGGCCAGCTTGCTCAGGTCGCCGCCGGCGCGCAGCACGTCCAGCGCCCGCTCCAGTTGATAGTCCTTGTCCTTGGCGTAGTCGGCGCCCGGCGCCTCGCGCGGGGTATGCGGCCCCTTGCGTTCGGCCCCGATGGAGGAATCCAGCGCCGTCGAATAGGCCGCCTCGGAATAGATGAAGCTGGAGCGCGAAACGATGCGCGCCTCGGCCTCCGAACGGGCGACTTCCAGGTCCGGCTCGATGCCGATCTTCTGGATCGAACGGCCCGACGGGGTGTAGTAGCGCGCCGTAGTGATCGACAGGGCGCCGTCGCGCCCGCCGCGCAGCGGGATCACCGTCTGCACCGACCCCTTGCCGAAACTGGTCAGGCCGACGACCGTCGCCCGCTCCTGATCCTTCAGGGCGCCCGCCACGATTTCCGACGCCGAGGCCGAGCCGTAGTTGATCAGCACCACGACAGGCAGACCGCCGGTGAGGTCGCCCGGCTTGGCGGCGTAGCGCTCGATGTCCTCGGGCTTGCGGCCGCGCTGGCTGACGATCTCGCCGCGCTCCAGGAAGGCGTCCGACACGTCGATGGCCGCCGTCAGCAGGCCGCCGCCGTTGTTGCGCAGGTCCAGCACATAGCCCTTCAGGCCCGGCTTCTCGCGCTTCAGCCGCTCGATGGTCTCGGTCAGTTCGCGGCCGGTGTTCTCGTTGAAGGTCGAGATGCGCAGATAGCCGAAGTCGCCTTCCAGACGGCCGGTGACGGATTCGACCTTGATGACTTCGCGCGTCAGCACGACCTCGCGCGGCTCCTCGCCATCGCGCAGGAAGGTGATGGTGACGCTGGTGCCGGTGGCGCCGCGCAGCTTGTCCGAGACTTCGGAGACGCTGAGCCCCGCCGCGTTCTGGCCGTTGACGGCGCTGATGACGTCGCCCGCCTGAACCCCGGCGCGACCGGCCGGGCTGTCGTCCATCGGCGAGATGACCTTCACCAGCCCGCCTTCGGAGGTGATCGTCAGGCCGACGCCGGAATACTCGCCCGATGTGCGCTCGCGCAGATCGCCGAACGCCTTGGCGGGCATGTAGTTGGAGTGCGGGTCCAGCGCCGTCATCATCCCCTGAAGCGCGGCCTCGATCAGCTTCTTGTTGTCGACAGGGACGACATAGGCCTGCTCGACAATGCCCAGGACGTCCCCGAACAGCTCCAGCATCCGGAAGGTCTCGTTGCGCGGAGTCTGGCTGGCGACGGCCGCCGCCGATCCGCCCAGCGCCAGGGCGGCGGCGCCCACGAGAAGCAGTTTACGCATTCGGTCTCTTTCCATCGGATCCGCTTTCGGCTCCGGTCGTCCAGGGCGGCGCGAGCGCCGCAAGGGCGCGCGCGACAGTTACGTCGATACAATCAGCGTCCGCGCCGATTTGAAAGGGATTTCGCGCGGTTGATCCCTACTGCAGCCACGGCGCCGGATCGATGGGCCGTTCCTGACGGCGCAGTTCGAAATAGGCTTCGCCGTCCTCGCCGGTGCGGCCCAGGGTCTGGCCGTCGGCCACGCGCTGGCCGGTCTCGACTTCCAGACGGTCGAGGCCCGCGATCACCGCGCGCCAGCCGGGGCCGAGATCGAGGATCACCACCTCGCCCCATTCCTTCAGCGGCCCGGCATAGGCGACGCGGCCCGCCGCAGGGGCGCCGACCGCTTCATGGCTGGAGCGCCAGCTCCAACCGGCCGAGCGGCCGCCGAAGCGTTGCGAGGGCGTCCCCGCGATAGGGGGCGTCAGGCGGCTGCGGCCTGCAGGCAGGCGGGCGGCGGGCGCCTCTGCGGGCGCTTCAGCGACCTGCGGCGTCTGCCCGCCCAGTTCGCGGATACGGGCTTCCAGCGCCTTGGTCGCGCGCTCGGCCCGCGCGGCCTCGGCCCTCAGGACGGAGCGCAGGGCGGTCTTGCGCGCCGTCAGACCCTCGATTTCGGCGCGCCGGTCGTTCTGGGCGCTTTCGACGGTGAACAGGCGCTCGCTGGACAGTGCGGCCAGACGGCGGATGCGGCCGATCTCGGCCTGACGCTCGACCAGGGTCTCGGCGCGTTTCTGCAGGTCGGGCGTGATGGCGCGGATCAGGATGGAGGCGCGCACCGTGTCCACCGCCTGATCGGCCGGGATCAGCAGGGGCGGCGGCGGCTTGCGGCTCATCATCTGCAGGGCGGACAGCAGCCGACCCTGAGCCGCGCGTTCACGCGACAGGGCGGCGACCAAAGCGGCCTCGCGCTCGGCCAGTTCCTTAAGCCGGGCGCGCTGGGCCTCCAACTGCACGTCGTCCTCGGCTTCGGCGCGGCGTAGTTCGCGCAGCTGGCGGTCCAGGTCGACGATCTCCTCGGCGGCGGCGGCGGCCTCGGCGCGCAGACGGCGGGCGCGGGCGGTCTCGTCGCGATACTCGGCCTGAAGCCGGGTCAGTTCGGCGGTCGGCTGGGCCGCGCGCTGGCCGGCCGCAGGCCCGGCCAGGGCCAGCAGCAGGCTGGAAGAGGTCAGAAGAAGAACGGCCCCGCGTCGCATCAGTCGCGATGATAGGGCGAACCGGCCAGGATGGTCACGGCCCGATAGATCTGCTCGGCCAGCATGGCGCGGGCCAGGGCGTGGGGCCAGGTCTGCGGTCCGAAGGCGAGGGTCGAGCGGGCGGCGCGGCGCACGCTTTCATCCAGACCGTCGGCGCCGCCGATGACGAAGACCAGGCGCCGCTCGCCCTGATCGCGCAGGGCGGCCACATGGTCGGCGAAGGCGCGCGAGGAATAGGTGCGCCCCCGCTCGTCGCAGGCGATCAGATGCGCGCCCTCGGCGGCGGCCAGCAGCAGTTCAGCCTCCGGCGCCTTGCCGGGCTTCTTCGGCTCAAGGTCGACAAGTTCGAGGGGGCCCAGACCCAGCGCCCGTCCTGACAGGGTGGCGCGCCGGGCGTAGTCGTCGGCCAGAGCGGCCTCCGGACCGCGGCCCGGCTTGCCGATGGCCGCGATCGCCAGCTTCATGAGGTCAGCCCGTCTTCAGAAAAAGATCAGCCGCGGACAGGGCCGCCGCGGTGGGCGCTATCGACCGCCCAGATCTTCTCGATGTTGTAGAAGGTGCGCACTTCCGGGCGGAACAGGTGGACGATGACGTCGCCTGCATCCAACAGCACCCAGTCGCAGTGCGGCAGGCCCTCGACCTTGATCTTGCCCAGCCCCTGCTCCTTGAACAGGCGCAGCAGGTGGTCGGCGACGGCGCCGACGTGGCGATGCGAACGGCCCGACGCGACGATCATGGCGTCGGTCATGGGGCTCTTGCCGCGCAGGTCGATCAGGACGATGTCCTGAGCCTTGTCGTCGTCGAGTTTGGCGAGAATGGCCTGTTCCAGCTCGGTCGCGCCGACCGGCAGAGGCTGGCGCCCATCGCTGCCGGACTCGTCGCTACTGGGGCCGTCCTCGGCCTGACCGTCTTCGGAATGGACGGAATCCATCAGGTCCATTTCGTGCGCCGAATTCGAAACGGCGTCTTGCGCATCGTGCGCGGTCGAGGGGGTCAGCGGAGGGCTCCAAGGCGATTTACTAAAAGCCCAGTATAGCACGCCCGGCGCGAAAGGTCACCCGGCTGGCGGCGACTCTTCGCCCCGTGCGGTTCGCGCAGCCCGGATCGCGGTCGAGGAGCGATGATTCAGCGGGGCCGACAGATAGGTCCAGGCGGGCGCCTCAAGACTGGGCAGCAGCCCGGCCTGGGCCATCGGCACGCGATAGCGGGCGAAACGCGCGGCGGCGGGCGCCGTGCGGCTGTCCAGCAGGCTGCCGGGCCGGGCAATCACCGCCACGGGCATCAGGCGCATGATGTCGGTCCAACCGCGCCAGCGATGGAAGTCCGCCAGATTGTCAGAGCCCATCAGCCAGACGAACTGCACCCCCGGATGGCGCGCGACGATGGCGCGCAGGGTGTCGACGGTCCAGCGCGTGCCCGCCCGCGTCTCGAAATCCGAGACGATCATCGCCGGGCCGACCGTCGCGGCCGCCGCCTGCGCCGAGGCCATCCGCTCGGCCAGGGGAGCGGTCTCATGGGCGGATTTCAGCGGGTTCTGGGGCGAGACCAGCCAGACCACCCGGTCCAGACCCAGTCTCTGCATGGCGGTGGCCGCCACATGGGCGTGGCCGTCGTGGGCCGGATTGAACGAGCCGCCGAACAGGCCGACCTTCATCCCCGGCGCCAGGTCCAGCCCGTCGCGCAGGGCGCCTCGGCGAAGACCGGAGCCTTTCGGCGCAGGACCGGCGTGGAAGAAGGACAAGGGCGTCGTCTCTTGCGGCGGCGGCGAACAGATGAGCGCGGCCGGGACGCCTTATGCTCACTTGCGCCCTAACACGGTCGAACGCGCCTGTCTCGCTCCGCGAACGGACTGAGCGACGCAAGGGCGATTTGGCCTCGCCCTAGAATTCCTTCCAGCTCGATCCCGGATCGCGCTCGCCCGGCTGGGCCAGCTGCTGGCCCCAGGTCAGCATCATGAAGGCCTTGTGGCTGCGGATCTTGTACTGGCCGATCATCGGGGTGACGGCGCCCAGCGGCATGCCGGTGCGCGCGTCGTAGAGGAAGCCGGAGAACTCGGCCACGCCCATGCGGTCGCGGTTGGAATAGACCGACAGTTCCGGCAGGGAGACGACGTTCAGGCTCTCGTTGATCGGCACCCGCATGTCGGGGATCCCGACCACGCGGCGCAGCTGGTCCAGCGACAGGGCCCCGGCGCGCACCTCGAAGATGGCGTCGGCCTCGCCGCGCTCGCGCACGATTGCGTAACCCGCTTCCGACAGGGCGGCGCGGATGGCGCTGAGAGCGTAGCGGGCGTTCTCGGCCTGGAAATAGGTCTCGTCGACGAAGACGCGCGCGCCTTGCGGGATCGGCAGGGTCAGCCCCTCGACCGCACGGTCGGCCGCGCGGTTGACCAGCAGCATGTCGGTGGCCGTCCGCGCCGGATTGGTCTCGGTCACCATGGCGCAGGCGCCCAGACTCAAGACCGCCAGCCCGAGGATCAGCCGCGCCGAAACGCTCACCAGGCGCCCACGTTCGGCATGGAGGCCCACGGCTCGGCCGGAGCCAGACGCTCGCCCGCCTGCAGCAGTTCGATCGAAATACCGTCCGGCGAGCGGACGAAGGCCATATGGCCGTCGCGCGGCGGGCGGTTGATGACGACGCCGCCATCCATCAGCCGCTGGCAGGCGGCGTAGATGTCGTCGACCTGAAAGGCCAGGTGGCCGAAGTTCCGGCCGCCGTCGTAATCCTGATCGTCCCAGTTGTAGGTCAGTTCGACCTCGGGCGACTTCTCGGCCTCGGCGCGGGCCTTGTCGGCCGGCGCGGCCAGATAGACCAGGGTGAAGCGCCCGGCCTCATATTCGGCGCGGCGCGTCTCTTCCAGACCCAGCAGGTCGCGGTAGAAACGCATCGAAGCGTCCAGATCCTTCACCCGGACCATCGTGTGCAGATAACGCATGGCGCGATCGGCCTCAGTGCGCCTCGGGCGGACGGGCCGCCGGGTCCAGGTACTCGCTCTCGGGGTGCGGATGATCCGACAGCACAAACCGACGGTCGCAGTAGCCGCACTCGATCGAGTTATCCTCGCCCATATCCATGTAGACGAGCGGGTGGCCCAGGGCCCCGCCGCCGCCGTCGCAGGCGACGCGCTTGGTCGAGACCACGATCTCTTCGGGCGGAGGAATGACGGCTTCGAGATGGCGGGGAGGCATGATCCGGTCCGGTCTGGAAAGGCTTTGCGCCGTTCCTAGGCGGACCGGACCGTCAGGTCAAACGTCCGACGCGGCGGGCTTGCGGCCCATCACCTTGTCGAACAGCGCCTTGCGCTTCTTGAACAGGGTCAGGCCCAGGCAGCCCGCCCCGACCCACAGGCCGATCTCGCCGATGACAGCGGCCACGGCGGCGATGATCGCCGCCTGCGTGATAGGCAGATAGTCCAGCTTGCCCGCCAGCAGGGCCAGGGCGAACCCCGCATAGCCGACGGCGCAGAAGCCCATCGCGATGAAGCCGATCAGGCGGGTGCGGGTCATACGCTTATGCGGAACGATTGCGGTGGTCATGGCGCGTCCTCATCCAAGGGAAGTTGTCTTTATGACAAGCAGGCTAGACACACCCGCACCCGCCGTCAAGCAACTTTTACATATCGTCTCGTAGCCTTGTCTTCGCATCGCAACGACGCCTTGGCGAACAGCGCCGCGCCCCCTACCTATGCGGTCCGCTCACCCCTGCCCGAGTTGAAGTCCGCGCCATGACCCAAGCCCCCGCCCTGCCCGTCAACGCCATCGAGGTCAGGGGGCTGAAGAAGACCTACAAGGGTTCGCGCAAGTCGCCGCCGAAGACCGCCCTGCGCGGCGTCGATCTGACGGTTCCGCGCGGCTCGATGTTCGGGCTGCTGGGGCCGAACGGCGCGGGCAAGTCGACCCTGATCAACATCATCGCCGGGGTCGTGAACAAATCCGAGGGCACGGTGCGCATCTGGGATCGCGACATCGATCATGAGGCGCGCGACGCCCGATCGGCGCTCGGCGTGGTGCCGCAGGAGATCGTCGCCGACGTCTTCTTCACACCGCGCGAGGCGCTGGAGGTCCAAGCGGGCTTCTACGGCGTGCCGGCGAACGAGCGCCGCTCGGACGAACTGCTGGCGGCGCTGGGCCTGTCGGACAAGGCCAACGCCTATGTCCGCGCCCTGTCCGGCGGCATGAAGCGACGCCTGATGGTGGCCAAGGCCCTGGTGCACAATCCGCCCGTCCTCATCCTGGACGAACCGACAGCGGGCGTGGATGTCGAACTGCGCCGTCAGCTGTGGGAGTACGTCCGCAAGATCAATGAGGAAGGGGTGACGGTGATCCTGACCACCCACTACCTCGAAGAGGCGCAGGAGCTGTGCGACACCATCGCCATCATCAACCGGGGCGAGGTCGTGGCCTGCGAGCCGACCGAACAACTCTTGAAGCGGCTGGACACCCGCAACGTCGTGGTGACGCCCGAGACGGCGCCCGAGGCCCTGCCCGCGCTGAACGGATTCGCCGTCGCCCCGCGCGCCAACGGAGCCTTCGTCGTCACCTATCGGACGGGCGAATCCAGCGTCGAGCAGGTGCTGGCGGCCGTCCGCGCGGCGGGCGTGACCATCAAGGACATCGCCACCGAGGATCCGGATCTGGAAGACGTCTTCCTGGCCATGACCTACGGCGACGCCAGCCGCCCGGATCCGACGCAGGACTGAAGGCGCCGCGGGGGGACGGCCCCCTAGAGAACGCCTCAGGCCACCATCACCGTGCCCAGCAGCAGTTTCGCTCCCTGCCTGCCCAGAATGGCGTCGGTGGCGTGCTGCAAGGCGATGACCAGCCATTCGACATTGGGCGGCGCGTCCGGCAGCAGCCGCTCGGCCGCTATGCGGACCACCTCATTATAGGCGGCGCTGAGACGCGGCTGGGACAGACGCGCCCGCTCCATCAGGGCGCCGTCAGCGATATCGAGCCCCGTCTCGACGGTCATCACTCCACGCCGTCCATCGCGGCGCAGCACGGTGGCGGTGGCGGTCGGCAGCGACAGATAGCCCCCCTTGCCGCCCCCGCCCTTCTCTGGCGACGCGTGCGCGGCGCCCGCCAAGGCCATGCTGCTCAAAGTCAGGCCGATCAGATGACGTCTGTCCATCGCGCCACCCTAGCCGCGCCGCCTTTCCCGGACGTTGACGCCTAGCTCCGGCGGCGACGGCGGCGTATGCGAAGAGCATGAACCCCGTCGATCTGTCCCTCTACCGCCCCAACGTCGGGGTCGTCCTGTTCAATCCGGCCGGCCAGGTCTGGTTCGGCCGCCGCGCGGGCACGCCCGAGCCGTGGAACTGGCAGTTCCCGCAAGGCGGCGTCGATGACGGCGAGGACCTGGAAGCCGCCGCCCGCCGCGAGCTTCATGAGGAGACGGGTGTCCGCTCCATCGCTCTTCTGGGCCGCACGACCGAGTGGATTCCCTATGACTTCCCGCAAGGGCTGCCGAGCCCGAAAAGTTGGAGGGGCTGGAAAGGCCAGCGGCAGCAGTGGTTCGCCTTCCGCCTGACCGGCGCTGACGACGAGATCGACCTGAACGGCCACGGCGAGCCCGAATTCGACGCCTGGCGCTGGGGACGTCTAGAAGAAGCGCCCGGTCTGATCGTGCCGTTCAAACGCCCCGTCTATGAACAGGTGGTGCGGGCGTTCGGAGAGTGGGCCGTCTGACGCTCCCTTCCCCCTCGAGGGGGAGGACTTAAGATACGAACAAAACAAAAGGCCCCTCGCCGCAAGCGAGGGGCCTTTGATCGTTTCAGCCGTGCGAACCTCAGTTCGCGGTCAGCTCCGAAGCCTCTTCGGCCAGGATGGTCAGGCCTTCGCCGTTGACGTCGGCGAAACCGCCCTTGACCTCAAAGCGGCGACGCTGGGCGCCGTCATAGACCGTCACCACGCCTTCGCGCAGGGTGGTCATGAAGGGCGCGTGGCCCGGCAGGACGCCGAAGTCGCCCTCGACGCCCGGCGCATCGACCTGATCGACCGAACCGGCGAAGACTTCGCGTTCCGGGGCGACGAGGGAGAAGTTCAGCTTACCGGCCATGACTTAGGCTTCCGCGGCCATCTTGGCGGCCTTCTCGACGGCCTCTTCGATGGCGCCGACCATGTAGAAGGCGGCTTCCGGCAGGTGGTCGTATTCGCCGTCGCAGATCGCCTTGAACGAGCGGATGGTGTCGGCCAGTTCGACGAACTTGCCCGGCGAGCCGGTGAACTGCTCAGCCACGAAGAAGGGCTGCGACAGGAAGCGGCTGATCTTACGGGCGCGCGACACGACCAGCTTGTCGTCTTCCGACAGCTCGTCCATGCCCAGGATGGCGATAATGTCCTTCAGCGCCTTGTACTGCTGCAGGATTTCCTGAACGCGGCGGGCGACCGTGTAGTGCTCTTCGCCGATGACCAGCGGGTCCATGATCCGCGAGGTGGAGTCCAGCGGGTCCACGGCCGGGAAGATGGCCTGGGCGGCGATGTCGCGGTTCAGAACCGTCGTCGCGTCCAGGTGGGCGAACGAGGCGGCGGGCGCCGGGTCGGTCAGGTCGTCGGCCGGGACGTAGATGGCCTGGATCGAGGTGATCGAGCCCTTCTTGGTCGAGGTGATGCGCTCCTGCAGGTTGCCCATCTCGGTGGCCAGCGTCGGCTGATAGCCCACGGCCGAGGGGATGCGGCCCAGCAGAGCCGACATTTCCGAACCGGCTTGCGTGAAGCGGAAGATGTTGTCGATGAACAGCAGGACGTCCTTGCCCTCTTCATCGCGGAAGTATTCGGCCTGGGCCAGACCGGTCAGGGCGACGCGGGCGCGGGCGCCGGGGGGCTCGTTCATCTGGCCGTAGACCAGGGCGCACTTGGAGCCTTCGCCGCCGCCGGCGACGTTCACGTTCGACTCGATCATCTCGTGATACAGGTCGTTGCCTTCGCGGGTGCGTTCGCCCACGCCGGCCAGAACCGAATAACCGCCGTACGCCTTGGCGATGTTGTTGATCAGTTCCTGCATGGTGACGGTCTTGCCGACGCCGGCGCCGCCGAACAGGCCGGTCTTGCCGCCCTTGGTGTAGGGGCAGATCAGGTCGATGACCTTGATGCCCGTGACCAGGATTTCCGACGAGGTCGACTGCTCTTCGAACGATGGCGCCTCGCGGTGGATCGGGCGGAACTCGGTGGTCTTGATCGGACCGGCTTCGTCGATCGGCTGGCCGACGACGTTCATGATGCGGCCCAGCGTGCCCGGACCGACCGGCGCCATGATCGACTTGCCGGTGTCGACGACGGCCTGGCCGCGCGTCAGACCTTCGGTCGTGTCCATGGCGATGGTGCGGACCATGTTCTCACCCAGGTGCTGGGCGACTTCCAGGACCAGGGTGAACGGCTCGCCCGTCTTCTGGTCGACGTTCTGGGTTTCCAGAGCGTTCAGGATGCCCGGCAGGTGGCCGTCGAACTCAACGTCGACGACGGCGCCGATGACCTGGGCGATCTTGCCCTGGCCCGCGACGGCGGCGGGAGCGACGGCCGGAGCGGCCTTCTTGGCGGCCGGCTTCTTGGCGGCGGGTTTCTTGGGGGCGGTGGTGTCGGTCATCGGTGCTTGTCCGTGTCGAATGTCAGCTGTGTCGGGATCAGAGCGCTTCAGCGCCGGCGATGATCTCGATCAGCTCGGTGGTGATCTGAGCCTGGCGGGAACGGTTGTACTGCAGCGTCAGGGCGCTGATGAGGTCGCCCGCGTTGCGCGTGGCGTTGTCCATCGCGGCCATCTGGGCGCCGAAGAAGCCGGCCTGGTTCTCCAGCAGGGCGGCCAGGATCTGCGTCGTCAGGTTGCGCGGCAGCAGGGTCTCGAGGATGTCCTCTTCCGACGGCTCGTACTCATAGAGCGCGCCGGCGTCGGCCGAGGCGTCGGCGTCGACTTCGGCCGGAGCCAGCTGACGCGACGACGGGACCTGAGAGATCACCGATTTGAACTGGCTGTAGAAGAGGGTGACCTTGTCGGCTTCGTCCGCCTCGAACTTCTGCGCCAGCAGTTCGGCGATCGGCTGGGCCGAGTGCAGGCCCACCGTCTTGTGCTCGCTCAGCTCGAAGGTCTTGACGACCTTGTCGCCGAACAGGCGGGTCAGCTGGTCGCGCGACTTGCGGCCGACGGCGACGATCTCGACCGTCTTGCCGTTGGCGATCAGGCTGTTGATGTGGTCCCGCGCGGCGCGGATGACGTTGGTCGAGAAACCGCCCGCCAGACCCTTGTCGGCCGTGGCGACGACGACCAGGTGCTTCTGGTCGGCGCCGGTTCCGGTCATCAGGCGCGGGCCGTCGTCGCCGACGCCCGCCGCCAGGTTGGCGATGACCGAGGCCATCCGCGACGCGTAGGGGCGGGCGTTCTCCGCCTGCTCCTGGGCGCGCTTCAGCTTGGCCGCGGCGACCATCTGCATGGCTTTCGTGATCTTCTGCGTCGCTTTGACGCTTCCGATCCGATCGCGCATTTCCTTGAGGCTAGCCATCCGGCTCTGCTCTTCCTTTGACTACAGGGCCGAACGATCAGGCGAAGGTCTTGGCGAAGGCCGCCAGGATGTCCTTCAGCTCGGCTTCCAGCTCGGGCGTCAGGGCCTTCTTGGTGCGGATGCCTTCCAGCAGCGAGGCGTGGTTGGCGTGAACGCGGGCCAGCAGTTCGCTCTCGAAGCGGCCGACGTCCGAAACGGCGATGCCGTCCAGATAGCCGCGCGTGCCGGCGTAGATCGACACGACCTGCTCTTCGACCGCCAGCGGCGAGTACTGCGGCTGCTTCAGCAGCTCGGTCAGGCGGGCGCCGCGGGCCAGCAGACGCTGGGTCGAGACGTCCAGGTCCGAGCCGAACTTCGCGAAGGCGGCCATTTCACGATACTGGGCCAGCTCGCCCTTAATCGAACCGGCGACCTGCTTCATGGCCTTGATCTGGGCCGAGGAGCCCACGCGCGACACCGAGATGCCGACGTTCACGGCCGGACGGATGCCCTGATAGAACAGGTCCGATTCCAGGAAGATCTGGCCGTCGGTGATCGAGATCACGTTGGTCGGGATGTAGGCCGACACGTCGTTGGCCTGGGTCTCGATGATCGGCAGGGCGGTCAGCGAGCCCGAGCCGTAGTCCTCGTTCAGCTTGGCCGAACGCTCCAGCAGGCGGCTGTGCAGGTAGAAGACATCGCCCGGATAGGCTTCACGGCCCGGCGGACGACGCAGCAGCAGCGACATCTGGCGGTAGGCCACGGCCTGCTTGGACAGGTCGTCATAGATGATCAGGCCGTGCATGCCGTTGTCACGGAAATACTCGCCCATGGCGGTGCCGGCGAACGGGGCCAGGAACTGCAGCGGGGCCGGTTCCGACGCCGTGGCGGCCACGACGATGGTGTATTCCAGCGCGCCCGACTCTTCGAGGGTCTTGACGATCTGGGCCACGGTCGAGCGCTTTTGGCCGATAGCGACGTAGATGCAGTACAGCTTGGCGGACTCGTCGTCCGACTTGTTGACCGTCTTCTGGTTCAGGATGGTGTCGATGGCGACGGCGGTCTTGCCGACCTGACGGTCGCCGATGATCAGCTCGCGCTGGCCGCGGCCGACCGGGATCAGGGTGTCGATCGCCTTCATGCCCGTCTGCATCGGCTCGTGAACCGACTTGCGCGGGATGATGCCGGGGGCCTTCACGTCGACGCGGCGACGCTCGGTGAACTGGATCGGGCCCTTGCCGTCGATCGGCTCGCCCAGCGGGTTGACGACGCGGCCCAGCAGGCCCTTGCCGACCGGCACGTCCACGATTTCGCCCAGGCGGCGCACGTCGTCGCCCTCGGCGATGTCGGCGTCCGCGCCGAAGATCACGGCGCCGACGTTGTCGTGCTCGAGGTTCAGGGCCATGCCCTTCACGCCGGCCTTGGTGAACTCGACCATTTCACCGGCCTGGACGTTGTCCAGACCGTGGATGCGCGCAATGCCGTCGCCGACCGACAGCACCTGGCCGACGTCGGAGACGTCGGCTTCCACGCCGAAGTTGGCGATCTGCGACTTGAGGATGGCCGAGATTTCGGCGGCGCGGATATCCATGATGGGCTCTTTCGGCTTTCGTCTTCGGTGCGGGCCCGCTGGCCCGGCTTGATCTGGATTTCGGGGCTTAGGCGCGCTTCAGCGCAAAGGTCATCTGGTCGAGCTTGGTCTTCAGCGAGGCGTCGAACAGCTTCGAGCCCACCTTGACCTTGAGGCCGCCCAGGATCGACGGATCGACGCGGGCGGTCAGTTCGGGGTCGCGACCCAGGGCGGCGCGCAGCTCGCTCTGGATCTTCTTGGTCTGGGCGGCGCTCAGAGCCACGGCCGAGATCACCTCGGCGGCCACGACGCCGGTCTTCTTGGCGTACAGCGCCTCGAAGGCGGCGATCACGCCCGGCAGGTCGGACGCACGGCCGTTCTGGCCCAGCAGACCCAGGAAGTTGCGCGTCGTCGCATTGAACTTGGCCTTGTCGGCGATGGCCGCCAGACCCTTGGTCTGATCGTCCGATGCGATCAGCGGCGAGGTCGCCAGTCGGCGCAGGTCGGCGCTGTCGATCCAGGCCGCCTTGAGCGAGGCCAGATCGGCGCGCACGGCGTCCAGCGCCCCCGTCTCATCCGCCAGGTCGAACAGCGCCTGTGCATACCGTCCGCCGACTTCCGTCGTCCTGAAATCGTCCGCCACTTATATTGGTCCGCGTCTGAAGCGATTGTCGCAAGACCGGCCGCAGTCGCCTGCGCCAGCCAAGGGCCTGATATGCTTTAAGAAAGCACGCTGGGGACGCATCTTTCGATACGCCCTTCGCTAAAGCCGCGCGGCTGATACCATGCAAGGCGGAAAGCCGCAACCAAGGGGCGCGGAACGATAACGCCGCACCCGCGCTCTCTTTGGTCGAAGATGACCGGTCAAGCTGGAGCCCCCAACCGAGCCTGCGACGATGACAACGCTTCCGATCGCTTGATGCGTGCTCACGCTCCCGTTACCGGAAAAGTCTTAACCTCCATCAGGAACCCCGATGCTTGAGAGCATAACCCCGCTGTTGACCGATCCTGCCGCCTGGGCGGCCCTTGTGACCCTGGTGGTCATGGAGGTGGTGCTGGGGATCGACAACCTGATCTTCATTTCGATCCTGTCGAACAAGCTGCCGCCCGAGCACCGCCAGCGCACCCGGCGCATCGGCATCGGCCTGGCCCTGATCATGCGCCTGGGCCTGCTGGCCACCATCGGCTGGATCGTCGGCCTGACCCAGCCTGTGTTCGACCTGGGCTTCCACGGCGAGACCTTCGACACCGCCTTCTCGTGGCGCGATCTGATCCTGATCGCCGGCGGCCTGTTCCTGCTGTGGAAGGCCACCAAGGAGATCCACCACGCCGTCGACACCACCCCGTCGAACGCCATGCTGGAGAAGGACAAGAAGGACGTCGTCATCAACAACGTCGGCGCCGCCATCTTCCAGATCATCATTCTGGACCTGGTCTTCTCGGTCGACAGCATCCTGACGGCCGTGGGCATGACCGAGCACGTGCCGATCATGATGGTGGCCGTCATCGCCGCCGTGACCGTCATGCTGCTGGCGGCCGACCCCCTGGCCGACTTCATCGACAAGAACCCGACCGTGGTCATGCTGGCCCTGGGCTTCCTGCTGATGATCGGCGCCGTGCTGATCGCCGACGGTTTCGGCGTCCATGTGCCCAAGGGCTACATCTACGCCGCCATGGCCTTCTCGGCTCTGGTCGAGGGTCTGAACATGTGGTCGCGCAACGCCCAGATCAGAAAGGCCCAGGCCGAGGAGGCCGCACGGGCCGCCCTCAACAAGGCCGAAACCGCCGAGCCCGGCGTCTAAGCGTGCGTATCGGGCCGGTCCTGGCGATGCTTCTGCTGGCGCTTCCCGCGTCGGCGGCGGCGCAGGCGCCGGGATCGGCCCCCTCTTCTCCTTCGGCCCAGCCCGCGCCCGCCCAGGTTCCGGTCTACGGCTATGAGGTGGTGCGGACCTTTCCCCACGACCCGTCCGCCTTCACGCAGGGGCTGGTCATCCGCGACGGCGTGCTGATCGAAAGCACCGGCCGTGACCCATCCAGCGTGCGCCGCGTGCGGCTGGAAGACGGCGTCGTGCTGCAGAAGCACGAACTCGACCCGGACTATTTCGGCGAGGGCCTGACCGAGAAGGACGGCCGCGTCTTTTCCCTGTCCTGGATCAACGGCGTCGGCTTCATCTGGAATGCGGACGATCTGAAGCCCCTCTCCCGCTTTGTCTATTCGGGCGAAGGCTGGGGTCTGACGCACGACGGAACGCGGCTGATCCTGTCGGATGGATCGGCGACCCTGCGCTTTCTTGACTTCGACACCCAGGCCGAGACGGGGCGTATCGCCGTCACCCTGAACGGCCGCCCGCTGCGCAAGCTCAACGAACTGGAATGGATCGACGGCGAGGTCTGGGCGAACGTCTGGCAGACCGACTACATCGTCCGCATCGACCCGGCGTCCGGCCAGGTGGTCGGCGTCATCGACCTGACCGGTCTTTTGCCGAGGGATCAGGTCAAGGACCCGCTCGACGACGTGCTGAACGGCATCGCCTGGGACGCCGAAAACCGCCGCCTGTTCGTCACCGGCAAGAACTGGCCCAGCCTGTTCGAGATCAGGCTGACCGGGCCGAGGTAGGGCGGCCCTCGCCCCCTACACCTCACTTGATCGTCATCCTCGGGCTTGACCCGAGGATCGAGCGGCGGACGCGCTCGCCCTTTCCAAAGTCGCGCAGGCGGATGGACCGATCCTCGGGTCAAGCCCGAGGATGACGGCAGATGCGGCAGGGCCCGCGCTCAAGCAGCGAGCCGCCGCGCGGCGAGCGATAGCGCCCCTTAAAAAGAGCCCCCTACAAGAAACTATAGGGATCCACGTCCACGGTCAGCCGCACCGAGGCCGGAACCTTCACCCGCGCCAGCCAGGCGCGCAGGAAGGCCTGAAGGTTCACATCGCGGTCGGCCCGCACCAGCAGCCGCTTGCGCCGACGCCCGCGCACCAGGGCCAGCGGCGCGTCGGCGGGGCCGTAGACCTCCAGCCGCTCGGCGTTGGGGATGGCCTCCGCCAGGTCGCGGGCGATCTTCTCGACCGCCATGGCGTTCTCGCTGGACAGGATCAGCGCCGCCAGACGGCCATGCGGCGGCAGGGAGGCGGCCTCGCGCTCGGCCATCTCGGCCTCGACGAAGGCGTCGCGATCGCCCGCCGCCAGCGCCTGCAGCACCGGATGCTCGGGCGTCCAGGTCTGCAATAGGGCGCGGCCCGGCTTGTCGGCCCGTCCGGCCCGGCCCGTGGCCTGAGCCAGCAGCTGATAGGTCCGCTCGGCCGCGCGCAGGTCGCCGCCGCGCAGGCCTAAGTCCGCGTCCACAACCCCGACCAGCGTCAGGCGCGGGAAGTTGTGGCCTTTCGCCGCAGCCTGGGTCGCGACCAGGATGTCGATTTCCCCGTCGGCCATGGATTGTATGAGGGCGCGGGCCGACTTGCCGTCCGGCACGGTGTCCGAGCTGAAGACGGCGGTGCGCGCCTGCGGGAAGAGCTGGCGCACCTCCTCCTCGACCCGCTCGACGCCCGGCCCGACCGGCACCAGCGAATCCTCGGCCCCGCATGACGGGCAGGCCTTGGGCTTGGGCATGGAGAAGCCGGTGAGATGGCAGACCAGCCGCCCGGTGTAGCGGTGCTCGACCAGCCAAGAATCCGTGTCCGGCGCCGTCAGCCGATGCCCGCAGGCCCGGCACAGCACCACCGGGGCATAGCCGCGGCGGTTCAGGAACAGCAGGCTCTGTTCGCCGCGCGCCAGCGTCTCGCCGATGGCTTCGCGCAAGGGCTGCGACAGCCAGGTCTGCGGGTCCGGCGGGCATTCACGCAGGTCGATCAGGCCGATCTCCGGCAGCACCGCCGCCCCATGCCGCGCCGCCAGCTTGAGCCAGCGATACCGCCCCTGATGCGCGTTCCACAGCGTCTCCAGCGACGGGGTGGCCGAGGCCAGCACCACCGCCGCCCTCTCGATCCGCGCCCGCGCCACAGCCAGGTCGCGGCCGTGATAGACCAGCCCCTCCTCCTGCTTGAACGAGCCGTCGTGTTCCTCGTCCACCACGATCAGGCGCAGGTTGGCGTAGGGCAGGAACAGGGCCGAGCGCGCGCCGACCACGATGTTGCAGCGCCCGGCGACCACCGCCTCCCACGCCTGACGCCGGCGCGGCGGGGCGACGCCGGAATGCCATTCGGCCGGGGCGACGCCGAAGCGGGCGGTGATGCGCTCGATCACCGCCTGGGTCAGGGCGATCTCGGGCAGCAGGATCAGCACCTGGGCCGTCGGATCGGCGCGCAGCGCCCGCGCCGCCGCCTCCAGATAGGCCTCGGTCTTGCCCGAGCCCGTCACTCCGTCCAGCAGAAAGGGGGCGAAACCGCCCGCCGCCACCGCGTCCGCAATGGCCGCCGCCGAAGCCGCCTGATCGGGGTTCAGCGTCGCCGGCGCATGGTCGGGATCGGGCGCATCGAAGGCGGCGACGGCCTCGACCTCGAACGCCTCCAGCACGCCTTCATCGACCAGTCCCTTGACCACGCCGGACGAGACGCCCGCCGCTCGGGCCAGATCGGGGCCGGGCATGGCGCGGGCGCCCAGCGCCTCCAGCACCGCTGTGCGCGCCGCGGTCGGACGAGCGGGACTGCGCCCCTCGACGCGCCGCACCCGCCGCTCAGGGCGGGGCCGGGGCGCGCGCAGGCCTTTCAGCGCCGTCGCCGCCATCTCGCCGGGCGGGCTCAGCGTCCAGCGCGCCGCCCATTCGACGAAGTCGAGCGTGCGCTCCGGCAGGCGCGGATCGTCCAGCACCTGTTCGACCGCCTTCAGTTTGCGATTGGAGCCGGTCGTCTCGAACACCTGGGCCACCACGCCCCGGATCAGCCGCGGCCCCAGCGGCACGGCGACCTGATCGCCGCGCGCGACCGACAGCGCCTCTGGGACTTCGTAGTCGAAGGCTTCCGGCACCGGCAGGGGGATGAGGACGGAGGCGACCCTCACGCGGCTTCTCCTCCCCATGAAATGGGGAGGTGGCGCGGCGCATAGCGCCGTGACGGAGGGGCTGCTTCCAACCGAGCAGGCCCCTCCACCGCTTCGCGGTCCCCCTCCCCATGGAATGGGGAGGAGAAGAATGAGAGTCGCCCTTCGCGTTGGTCAGGGTTAGAACTCTTCCCCATGAAACTCTTTCTCGACACCGCCGACGTCGCCGTCATCAAGGACCTGCTGCCCACCGGGATGGTGGACGGCGTCACCACCAATCCTAGCCTGATCGCCAAGTCGGGTCGCAACATCGCCGAGGTCATCGCCGAAATCTGCGCCCTGGTCGAGGGGCCGATCTCGGCCGAGGCCGTGGCGACCGATTTCGAGACCATGGTCAAGGAGGGCGACAAGCTGGCCTCCATCGCCCCCAACGTCGTGGTCAAGCTGCCGCTGACGTGGGACGGCCTGCGCGCCACGCGGGCCTTCGCCGACAAGGGGATCAAGACCAACGTCACCCTGTGCTTCTCGGCGGCCCAGGCCATGCTGGCGGCCAAGGCGGGCGCGACCTTCATCTCGCCCTTCGTCGGCCGTCTGGACGATGTCGGCGCGGACGGCGTGGGCCTGCTGGAAGACATCCGCACCCTGTACGACATCCACGATTTCAGTACGGAAATCCTGGCCGCCTCGGTGCGCAACCCGGACCATGTGACCGCAGCCGCCCTGGCCGGCGCCGACGCCTCGACCATTCCGGCCGACGTTTTCAAGGCCTTGGTCAAGCACCCGTTAACCGACAAGGGGTTGGATGCGTTTCTGGCGGACTGGGGCAAGACCGGTCAGTCAATTCTGTAATTTAGACCCGATGAGAGGTCCCGCTTGAGCACTTCCCTGGACCTCTCTGCCGACCCGGCGGCCAATCCTTCCCTATCTGGCCTGCATTGGCCGCAGGTGCGCGCCTGGCTGGAAGATCACGCCGAACATCTGCTGGACGACCGGGCCCTGCTGGAAGAGTTGGGCCTGACCGCCAGCGGCCGCAACGTCGTCGACTTCGGCCGCGCCGCCCTGGCGCGGCTGGAGGCCGTGGCCCAGCGCGAGGCCGGGGCGCGCAAGCTGATCGAAGAGATCGCCCGCGCCAACTTCGCCGCCCAGACCCAGACCCATGTCGCCGCCCTGGACCTGATGGAGGCCCGCACCCACGCCGAACTGGCGCGCCATCTGGACGCCGTGGCTCAGGGCCGCTTCGGCCTGGCGGGCGCCGCCGTGGCGATCGAAAAGCCAGGCGCCGTCCCCTTCGGCTGGAAGGCGCTGGAGCCGGGCCGCGTCGACGCCCTGCTGGGCGAGGACGGCCTGCACTGGCTCGGCCCCAACTTCACCGGCCTTGGCCTGTTCGGACCGGCCGAGGGCGAAGTCGCCTCGGTCGCCCTGGTGCGGACGAGCCTGAACGCTCCCGGCGACGAAGCGCCCCGCGCGGCCCTTTGCGCCTTCGGTTCGGGCGAGGACGACGGCTTCACCCCGGCGATGGGCTGTGAACTGGTGGCCTTCGTCGCCCGCGTCGTCGAACGCATGGCCGAGCGATGGCCTCTGGAAGCCTGACCGCGCTGGACGCCCTGGCCGCCTGGCTGGAGCATCTGGCCCACGAACGTCGCCTGTCGCCGCGCACGCTGGAGGCCTATGGCCACATCGGGCGGCTGTATCTGGCCTTTCTGGAGCGCCATCGCGGCGGGCGGCAGAGCGCGGCCGACCTCGGCTCCGTCACGGCGGCCGAGGCGCGCGCCCATCTGGCCGAGCGCCGCAGCGGGGATCGTCCGCTGAACGCCCGCTCGCTCAGCCAGACCCTGGCCGCCATCCGGGGCTTTCACGCCTTCCTCGACCGGCGCCTCGACGTGTCGACGCCGCAACTGGCCCTCGTGCGCGGCCCCAAGGTCAAGCCCTCCCTGCCCAGGCCAATCAGCGAGGATCAGGCCAAGGGCCTGCTGCACGAACCCGAGGCCGACCCCGACATGGAGCCGTGGGAGGCCGCGCGCGACCGCGCCGTCCTGACCCTGCTCTACGGCTGCGGCCTGCGGATTTCGGAGGCCCTGTCGCTGAAGCGGTCTGACGCCCCCCTACCCGACAGCCTTCGCATCACCGGCAAGGGCGACAAGACGCGGATGGTCCCCGTCCTGCCGCAGGTGCGCGAGGCGACGGACGCCTATCTGGCGCAACAGCCCTTCGTCATCGACGCCGATCAGGCCCTGTTCCGCGCACGGCGCGGCGGTCCCTTGAGCGCCCGCCATGTGCAGGCGACGGTGCAACGGCTGCGCGGACGGCTGGGCCTGCCCGCCTCGGCCACGCCTCATGCGCTGAGGCACAGCTTCGCCACCCACCTGCTGGGCGCAGGCGCCGACCTGCGCTCTATTCAGGAACTGCTCGGCCACGCCAGCCTGTCGACGACGCAGAAATACACCCAGGTCGACGCCGCCCGCCTTCTGGCCGCCTATTCGCAGGCCCATCCGCGCGGCTGAAGCCAGCGCATCAGACGGCCTTGACCGCCCCGCCGTCGATGCGAATCAGCGAGCCGGTCACATAGCCCGCCAGCGGGCTGGCCAGAAAGGCGGCGACGGCGCCGAACTCTTCGGTCGTGCCGATGCGTCCAGCCGGGATGGTCTGGACCGATTCCGCACGGGCCTGGGCAGGCTCCACGCCGGTGGCGGCGGCGCGGGCGGCGTCCAGGCGCTCGATGCGCGGGGTGTCGATTCGGCCCGGCAGCAGGGTGTTGACCGTCACCCCGTTGGCCGCGACCTCGCCCGCCAGCGTCTTGGCCCAGGCCGCCACCGAGGCGCGCAGGGTGTTGGACACGCCCAGCGTCCCGATCGGCTCTATCACGCTGGTCGAAGCGACGTTCAGCACCCGGCCCCAGCCCATCGACCGCATTCCCGGCATCACCCGATCCGTCAGACGGAAAACCGACAGCACCATGGCTTCGAACTGCTCGCGCCACAGCGCCGGGTCCAGCCCCGCCACGCCCGACGGCGGCGGCCCGCCGGTGTTGTTCAGCAGAATCTGGATAGGGCCGCCCAGACCCGCCTCGGCGACGTCCACCGCCTTGAGCAGAGCGTCGTGATCGGCCAGATCGGCGGGTGCGATGATCGCCTGGCCCGGCCCCATGGCGTTCAACTCATCGGCCACGGCCTGCAGCTTTTTCGCATCGCGCGACAACAGGGCCACATACGCCCCCTCGGCCACAAGGGCCGTCGCCACCGCCCGCCCCAGACCGCTGGAGCCGCCGCAGACAAGAGCGCGCTTGCCGGTGAGTTGAAGGTCCATGCTCTTGATCCCTGTCAGTAGAAAAGCGTGACAGGGACATGGTTACGCCTGGCGTGGATTGCGAGGGCGAGCGCCTACTTCAGCACCTCATCCGAGCTGACCAGCCGCACATCGTGCATCTGGTTCAGATAGGCCTCATAGTAGCCCTTGTGCGAAGCCCCGACGATGGTCAGCATCCGCGTGCCCGGATAGCGCCCCAGCACATCGCGCATATTGGCGACCATGCGCAGGTTGCGGGTCTCCCAATAGCCGAGATAGCGGCGCCCGAACGCCTCGGGTGACGGCTCCACATGGGTCGCGCCGAAGTCGGAGCGATAGGCCGCTTCGGCTTCAGCCGGATCATTGTAGGCCCGATACATCGCCAACAGGCCGCCTGGACGCTCCAGACCCGCGCCCAGCGCCGCTGAGGCTTCCTTTCGCGCCTTTGAGTTCGGGTTGTCCCAAGATCCCATGATGGCCTGGCGATAGCCCTCCTGCTCGTCCGGTCGAATGTCGGAAGAAGCCGTGTGGTCATCAACGGCCCACAACCTCTCCAGGCCCAGACGCGCCGCCAAAGCCGCGGCGATCAACTCGGTCTCATTGCGACGCGCCATCCGACGGTTTAGTTCGGCAACCAACTCCTCCGTCAGCCCGTCCTGAGCCAACCGCTCGCTTTCGGGCAGACGCAGCCACTGGACCACGGCGGACGGCGCCTCTCCGGCGGCCAGAAAAAGTAGGGCGAGTTGTCGCCTCTGTGCGGACGAAGGCGTCTCCGGCCAGACCGCCAAGACGCGCTCGACTTCGACATTGGCAGCCGGAACATCCAGTCCAGCGGCTTCACCGGCCTTGGCCGGATCGTAGCAATAGCTCCTAATCGTCGAGGCATAGCGTGTCGGCTGGCGTTTCATCGCATCGCACTGCAGACCGGAAAGGTTCTCGACCGCAATCGCCGTCGGTCGCCAAGTCGCCAACCGGTCAAGCAAGGGCTCCAACTGCTCGGGCCGGAAGCTGTCCGGCAGGGCGGACAGGTGCGGCGAGCCCAGCACCAGAACCTCATTGAACGCGCCTGCCGGAGGGCCTTTCAACTGGTCAGGGTGAAAGCTGGGCCGATAGTCCTGCGCCGAGGCGATAGAACCGATCACCGCACAGGCCGCCGCCGCCAATCCAATCGCCAAACGCATCGCTTCACCCTCGTTCCCGCCGTTTCGGCGGTGAAACTGAAGACGCCCGCCGAGGCCAGCAAGTTAAGTTTCGGCAACAAAAAACGGCGCGCCCCATGCAGGACGCGCCGTTCTCATTCAGTCTGAAAGACGGTGAGGCTCTTACGCCTGCATCGTCCAGCCTTCGACGCCCATGGCGGCCTGGCGGAAGGCTTCCGAGCGGGTCGGGTGCGGGTGGCAGGTGCGGGCCACGTCTTCAGAGGCGCCGCCGAAGGCCATGGTCATGCAGGCCTCGCCGATCAGTTCGCCGGCTTGAGGGCCGTAGATGTGGACGCCCAGAACCTTGTCGGTCGCGGCGTCGGCCAGGACCTTCACGAAGCCCTCGGTCTCATGGTTGATCTTGGCGCGGCTGTTGGCGGCGAAGGGGAACTTGCCCTTCTTGTAGTTGACGCCCGCCGCCTTCAGCGCCTCTTCGGTCTTGCCGACCCAGGCCACTTCCGGGCCGGTGTAGATGACCGACGGCACCAGGTCGTAGTCGACGTGGCCAGGCTTGCCCGCAATCAGTTCGATCACGGCCACGGCGTCTTCCTCGGCCTTGTGCGCCAGCATCGGGCCGTGCGTCACGTCGCCGATGACCCAGACGCCCGGCGCCGAGGTCTTGAAGTGGTCGTTGGCGATGAAGCCGCGCTGATCCGGCGTGACGCCGACCGTCTCCAGCCCCAGACCAGCGGTGTAGGGGCGGCGGCCGATGGCGACCAGAACCACGTCGCCCTTCAGGGTTTCGGCCTCGCCGCCCTTGGCGGGTTCGAGGGTCAGTTCAACGCCGTCCTTGGACGTCTTGGCGCCGGTGACCTTGGCGCCCATGCGGAAGGTCATGCCCTGCTTGGTCAGGCCGCGCTGGAAGGCGGTGGCGACTTCGCCGTCCATGCCCGCGCCGACCTTGTCGAGGAACTCCACGACCGTGACCTGGGCGCCCAGACGACGCCAGACCGAGCCGAGTTCGAGGCCGATGACGCCCGCGCCGATGACGATCAGATGCTTGGGCACCTTGGGCAGGAACAGGGCGCCGGTGCTGTCGATGACCTTGCCGTCCTCGAAATCGACGCCCGGCAGCGGGGTCGGCTCGGAGCCGGTGGCGATGACGATGTTCTTGGTTTCCAACGTGGTCTTGGCGCCGCCCTCGGCTTCGACCTCGACCTTGCCGGCGCCGGCGATGCGGCCGAAGCCCTTCACCACGTCGACCTTGTTCTTCTTCATCAGGAACTCGATGCCCTTGGTCAGGGCCTCGACGCTGTCGTCTTTGGCCTTGTGCATCTGGGCCAGGTCCAGCTTGGGCTTCACCTCGATGCCGATACCCGCGAATTCGACGTTGGCGGCCTCATACAGTTCCGAGGCGTGCAGCAGGGCCTTCGACGGCATGCAGCCGACGTTCAGGCAGGTGCCGCCCAGCGTGGCGCGCTTTTCGACCAGGGCGGTCTTCAGACCCAGTTGTCCGGCGCGGATGGCGGCGTTGTAGCCGCCCGGCCCGCCCCCGATGATCACCACGTCGTAGGTCTGGGAAGCGGCGTCGGCCATGAGGTCCTCTGACTTGTTCGGGCGCCGGGAAGGCGCTGAAAAAAGAAGCGGCGCGGACACTAGCGCCGGCCCCGGCGGGGTCAACCGCCACGGTCCATATAGGCCCTGATCCCGGCGGGGGCCATGCCGAGAGAAGCAAAAGGCCGGGCGTCGCCGCCCGGCCTTCCAATTCAGCCGCTGGCTTTCAGCGCTCGGGGCCGATCAGTATTTGAAGCGCACGCCCATGAAGACGTTGTAGCCGAACTTCTCATACTCATAGGTCCGCTCGCGCGAGCCGTAGTAGCGGACGCCCGCCGTGTCGGTCAGGTTCTTGGCCTCGCCGAACACCTCGACCCCGTTGCCGAAGTCGTAGGAGGCGGTGAAGTCCAGCTGGCCGCGGCCTTCGACCCACAGGTCCAGGCCAGGGTTCTCCGCATTGATCTCCTCCAGATAGTCGCCGCGGTGGGTGTAGGACACCCGCGCGCTGAGGCCGCTGCGCTCATAGAAGAGGGCCAGGTTGTAGGTGGCGTCCGACTGGCCCGGCAGGGTGAAGCGGTCGCGCCCGCCATAGGTGCGGCTGGTTTTGATCTCGGCGTCCGTCAGGGTGTAGTTGGCGAAGACGCCGAAGCCCGACGCCCAGCCCGGCAGGAAGTCGAAGGTCTGCTGCCAGTTGAACTCAATGCCCATCAGGTGACCGTCCGGCGCGTTCAGAGCCTCCGTGATGGTCGCGACGCCCGACGGCGACGGCGCATAGGGCGCGCCGTCGGTCACCAGGGTGAAGCGGTAGTTCGACAGGTCCTTGTAGAAGGCGTTGGCCGAGACCACGCCCAGCGGCCGCAGATAATATTCCAGCCCGGCGTCGATATTATTCGACAGGGTCGGCTTCAGGTCGGGATTGCCGCGCGACACCGTGGTGCGGCCGCTGTCGGTGGTGTCCAGAACGCGCGGCACGATGTCCTTGTAGTCCGGCCGCGAGATCGCCCGCGTCACGGCGAAGCGGCCGACCAACTGATCGCTGAAGCTGTGGCGCAGCGTCAGATTGGGGAAGAAGTCGGTCTGGTCCCTATCGACCGTGACCTTCACGGGATCGCCCGACGCCGGGACGTTGAGCGCCGAGCCCTCGAAGTCCGTCTTCTCGACGCGCAGGCCGACCAGCACATTGGTGGCGCCGACGTCGAAGCGAGCCTGGCCATAGGCGGCCAGCACGTCTTCATTGGCGGTGTAGTCGGCCGTGATCGACTGCGGGACGCGGCGCACGCCGGCCGCCGGATCAGGGTTGGTCGACGCCGCGCGGATGCGCTCAAAATAGTCCGCGACCTGACCGTGATCCAGCTTGTAGCCGAGGCGGTAGTCATAGTTCTGCGACTCGCGGCCCGACAGCAGCGGCCCCATGTCGCCGGGGCTGACAGCGGCGTTGCGGTCGCGGAAACGCTCCTCGTCGGCCGCCACGTCGCGGGTGCTGTATTTGGCGCCGAACTTCAGCGTGACCTCGCGGCCGCCGATGACGGCGGGCAGCTCATAGTTGGTCTTGAACGCCACATCTTCCTGCGTCGTCGCGTTCGAGCGGAAGGTGTTCTCGCGGAAGCTGTAGTTGGCGGGGTTCAGATAATAGCCGTTCGGATCGGCGAAGGCCGAATAGGTCGGCTGATAGTGGTCGCTGGTGTCATAGCCCAGCGTCTGCGATCCCGAGCGGAAGACCAGTTCGTCCCGGTGCGGATAGGTCTGCTCGCTCTTGGCCCACGACAGGGCCGCATCCCACACGGCGCCGTTGCCGAAGGTGCGCTCGACGCCGGTGTTCAAGGTGGTGATCTGGTTGTTCTGCGTGCGGTGACGCAGCGCCTTGTAGATGCGCGCGCCGGTGAAGGTCGCCGAATGATCGGTCGCGCCGGCCTGGATCTTCCCGTCCGAATAGCCGAACCGCAGGGTGTCGCGGTATTCGTCGTCCTCGAACTCGGCGTACGACCCCCGCACCCAGGCGCGCAGATTGTCGCCGGGGCGCCATTCCAGGGCGCCGGTCAGGGCCTGGCGCGTGCGCTTGGTCTCATAGTCCTTGAACAGCGTCTCTTCGATCAGATAACGGCCGGAATCCTCGTCATAGACCCAGGCGTTCTCCACGTTGTCGGGGCGACGGTTGGTCTCCGAATAGCTGAGCGACAGCAGGGTGCCGAAGGTCTGGTCCGGGCCGAAGACGTTGGAGATCGTCGCGCCCGCCCGCGTGTCCGAGCCGCCGTAGTCGTTATAGCTGCCGCCCGCATAGCCGCTGACCGCCAGACGGCGCTTGTCGAAGGGGGAGCGGGTCTTGATCTCGACCGCCCCGGCGATGGAGTCGGCGTCCTGAGACGGGGTCAGGGTCTTGGACACCTCGACGCTCGACACGATGTCGCTGGGCAGGGTGTCCAGATCGACGGCGCGGGTCGTCGGGCTGACCGCCGGAATGGCGACCCCGTCGACGGACACGGCCGTAAAGGAGGACGGCGCCCCGCGCACGTTGATATAGCGGCCCTCGCCCTGGTCGCGCTGAATGGCGACGCCCTGCACCCGCTGCAGCGATTCCGCCACATTCGGGTCGGGATAGCGGCCGATGGCGTCGGCCGACAGGACGTTGACCGTGCCGTCGGCGTTCTTCTGCTGGTTCAGCGAGCGGGCCACGCCGTCGGTGATGACGCCATTGACGACGACATCGGCCACGGCCACCGCATCGCTCGAACCCATCATGACGGTGACGGAGGTCAAACGGCCTGGCGCGGCGGCGACCGTCTGCGTCGCGGTGGGCAGGCCGATGTAGCGCGCCTCCAGCGTCACCTGACCCGAAACCCCGCCTAGGTTGAACTCGCCCTGGCTGTTGCTGACCGCGCGACGGCCGCTGGCGCGATCGATGATCTCGACGCCCGGCAAGGGGGAGCCGTCGGCGCTGACCACGCGCCCGACCAGACCGTCGCCCGCCACAGCCGCCACGGCGGCCGGAGCGGCGTCGACATCAGCAGCCTCATCAGCGGCCTGGGCGGCCACGGCGAAAATAAGCGGCAGGCTCGCCGCGCTGAGAAGAAGTCCGAGCTTCATGTGCTTGTCCCCGACGCCCGGCGCCGCATCTGGCGCTCCGGTTCTGGCGGGGATGGCTAATGCGCAGCGGCGACGCGGCAGCGACGGTTTGACGAAAAGGAATCTGCACGCGGAACACGGAACCGCGACAGTTGGTCCCGGTTCGGACCATTCGCCAGAGATGACAGGCGCGCAAAAGGAAACGGGGCCCGACCTTGCGGCCGGACCCCGTTTTCCCTTTCGACTGGAGCGGGCGAGGCGATTCGAACGCCCGACCCTCACCTTGGCAAGGTGATGCTCTACCCCTGAGCTACGCCCGCACTCCGTTGGGAGCGATGTGCTGCTCCCCGTCGAGGAAGGGGCGTATAGCGGACCGACTTCGGATCGCGCAAGCCCCTTTTTCGATTTTCGTTCAATCCATCGATATTTTTCGAATAGCCCTGAAACTTCACACGAAAACGGCCCCCGAAACGCCCGCAAGGACGCCCGGAGGCCGCTTCAAAACAGAGCCGTCCGCCCGTTATGCGCGCCCAGCCCGCTCAAGCAGCGAGCCGCCGCGCGGCGAGCGTTAGCGGCCTTCAGCCTCTCGCTTTAGCGAGGGGCGAGACGAATAGCCCCGTCCAGACGGATGCACTCGCCGTTGATGTAGGTGTTCTCGGCCAGATGCAGGGCCAGGGCGGCGTAGTCGGCCGGCGTGCCCAGGCGCTTGGGGAAGGGGATCATGGCGGCCAGGGCGTCCTGCACCTTCTGGTCCATGCCCGCCATCATCGGCGTCCACATGATGCCCGGCAGGATGGTGTTGACCCGCACGCCCTCGTTCATCAGATCGCGCGCGATCGGCAGGGTCATGGCGTAGACGCCGCCCTTGGACGCCGAATAGGCCGCCTGGCCGATCTGGCCGTCCTGGGCCGCGACCGAGGCGGTGTTGACGATCAGGCCGCGCTCGCCGTCTTCCATCGGCTCCAGCGTGACCATGCCCGCCGCCGACTGCGACAGGACGCGGAAGGTGCCGAACAGGTTGATCGAGACGGTGCGCTCGAACTGGGCCATGTCGTGGGCGCGGATCTCGCCGGTGTCGCGCTTGCGGCTGACGGTCTTCTGGCCGGTGGCGATGCCGGCGCAGTTGACGGTCAGGCGCTCCTGACCGTGGGCGGCGCGGGCCTTGGCGAAGCCTGCGGCGACGCTCTCGTCCGAGGTCACGTCCACCTTGCAGAAGACGCCGCCGATCTCCTGGGCGATGACTTCGCCGCGCTCTTCGTTCAGGTCGAACAGGGCGACCTTGACGCCCTTGGCCGCCAGGGCGCGCGCCGTGCCTTCGCCGAGGCCCGAAGCCCCGCCCGTCACCACCGCCGCGATCGAAGCGTCGAGTTTCATGGAAGTCGTCCCTATATTCGATTGAACCGAGTGCTCGTGCGAGGATTTAGCGGCCATGACCGCAAAGACCAACGGAATGTCGCCCGAAGACGCCATCAATCCCGAAAGGGCGCTGCTGCCCGCCGTGCAGAAGGTGAACGAGATGCGCGTACGCAAGGGATTCTGGCCCAAGATGCGGCGCACCGCCGCCCGCATTCCCTTCGCCCAGCAGGCGGTCGCCGCCTGGTACGCGGCCCAAGACCCCAAGACCCCGCTGGCGGCCAAGGGGCTGCTCCTGGGGGCGCTGGCCTATTTCGTCATGCCGGTGGACGCCATTCCCGACGTCTTCGTCGGCATAGGCTTCACCGACGACGCGGCGGTGATCGCCGCCGTGCTGGCCACCCTGGGCGCCCACCTGAAACCGCGCCATCACGATCAGGCGGCGCAGGCGCTGAAGCGGCTGCGTGAGGATGAGGAATAGATCCTTCTCCCCTTGGGTCGATCAATCCTCGACCTTCACCACGATCTTGCCGACAGCCGTGCGGTCGCTGAGCGCCTGAATGGCCTCATGGGCGCGCTCCAGGGGGAAGGTGCGGCTGACGCGCGGCTTGATCTTGCCCTCGGCGTAGAGCTGCATCAGCTCGGCCATGTTCGCGGCGTGGGCCTGGGGATCGCGAGCGACGGCGGCGCCCCAGAAGACGCCAATGACCGACACCGACTTCAGCAGCGTCAGGTTCAGCGGCAGGGACGGAATCCCCGCCGGGAAACCCACCACCAGATAGCGGCCGTTCCAGTCCATCGCCCGCAGCGCCGGCTCGGCGTAGTCGCCGCCGACGCCGTCGAAGACCACATCGGCGCCGTCGCGGCCGGTCGACAGCTTGAACTCGCCCGACAGCGCCTTCTGGGCCGCCTTGTCCATCGGACCCGAGGGGTAGATCAGGCCGTTGTCGGCGCCCAGCTCCAGCGCGAACTCCACCTTGTCGTTGGTCGAGGCGGCGGCGACCACGCGCGCGCCCATCGCCTTGCCCAGCTCGACGGCGGCGGCGCCGACGCCCCCTGCCGCGCCCAGCACCAGCAGGGTCTCGCCGGGCTGCAGCTGGGCCCGGTCCTTCAGGGCGTAGTAGCTGGTGCCGTAGGTCATGATGAAGGCGGCGGCGGTCTCATAGTCCATGCCGTCGGGAATGGGGATCAGGGTCTCGGCCCTGACCTTCAGCCGCTCGACCATGCCGCCCCAGCCGGGCACGGCGACGACGCGGTCGCCCCGGAACACGCCCTTTACCCCCTCGCCGACCGCGTCGACCACGCCCGCCACCTCGGCCCCCGGCGCGAAGGGACGTTCGGGCCTGAACTGGTATTTGTCGGCGATGATCAGGGCGTCCGGATAGTTGACGCCCACCGCCTTGACCTCGATCACCACCTCGCCCGGTCCGGGCGTGGGGTCCATGACCTCCTCGACGACGAGCGTTTCCGGGCCGCCGGGGGCCTTGGACAGGACTGCGCGCATGTAGGGCTCTTTTCCGCTATCCCCCATCGGCCTTGGCGCCGACACGATCGCGACGCTAATCAGCGCACGGCCCGATGCAAAGAGGCCGAATGGGTTCTGAGGAGACGATCATGGCGAAACCCGCCCTCATCCTTCACGGCGGCGCCGGCGCCCGGCGCGAGCGCAACTACGACGCCGAGGTCGTACATATGCGCGGGGTCGTGGAAGCGATGAAAGCGCGGCTGGACGCCGGGGCCTCGGCGCTGGACGTGGCGGTCGAGGCGGTGGTCATGCTGGAGGATTCCGGCCTCTATGTCGCCGGTCGCGGCGCCTCGCCCAATCTGGCGGGCGAATATGAGCTGGACGCCAGCATCATGGACGGCGCGACCGGCAAGGCCGGGGCCGTCGCCGCCCTGCAAGGATTCCGCAACCCGGTCGTCGCCGCTCGCGCGGTGATGGACCGCACGCCCCACGTCATGCTGGCCGGAAACGGCGCCGCCCGCTTCGCCGCCGAACAGCGGCTGGCGCGCGTGGAGGAGCCCGCCGCCTGGTTCACCGGCGCCGGCAAGGGCGAGGACAACCACCCGCCGGGCGTGCTGAGCCACGGCACCGTCGGCTGCTGCGTGCTGGACAGCCAGGGCCGCCTGGCCGCGGCCACCTCGACGGCGGGCGTGTTCGGCAAGATGCCGGGCCGCGTCGGGGACACCCCCATTCCCGCCGCCGGAACCTGGGCCGACGACCACGCCGCCGTCTCCTGCACCGGCCAGGGCGAGTATTTCATCCGCGTCGCCGCCGCCGCCCGCACCGCCTTCGGCGTCGCCGCCGGTCAGTCGCTGGCCGAGGCTTCTCAGAGCGTGGTCGACCGCATCGGCGCCCTGGGCGGGGACGGCGGCCTGATCGCCCTGGACCGGGAGGGGAATATCGCGGCCCCCTACAACAGCCAGGGCATGAAGCGCGCCTGGCTGGCGACCGACGGCGCGATCGGGGTCGAGGTGTTCGGGCGATAAACACCCTGCCTCCGCCCATCTTCAACAGAAGCTGACGTCTCGCCCTGGCTATAGGCGCAGACGATAGGCGCGCCTCCTTGGGAACCATAAGCTTTGCCGGGCGCTTGGCCCCCATGCTGACGACCAAGATGAACCCGCGCGTCTTCTGGGGAGCCAGCGCCATCGCGGGAGGGCTTCTGCTGCTCGCCCTGATGGCGCCCGCCACATCCGACCTTCTGTTCGGCCGCGCCCAGGCCTGGGTCATCGACACCTTCGGCTGGTTCTACGTGGCCTCGGTGGCGGGCTTTCTGCTGTTTGTGACGGTGCTGGCGGTCGGGCCGACCGGACGGCTGAAGCTGGGGCCGGACGACGCCGAGCCGGACTTCCCCTACGTCTCCTGGCTGGCGATGCTGTTCGCGGCGGGCATGGGCATCGGCCTGATGTACTTCGCTGTCGCCGAGCCGGTTCAGCACTACATCGCCCCGCCCGAAGCCGAGCCTGGCACCTTCCTCGCCGCGCGCGAAGCCATGGTCATCACCTATACCCACTGGGGCGTTCACGCCTGGGCCATCTACGCCGTGGTGGGTCTCAGCCTGGCCTATTTCGCGCACCGCAAGGGCCTGCCCCTGACCATGCGGTCCAGTCTCTATCCGCTGTTGGGCAAGCGGGTGAACGGCTGGCTGGGCGACGTCGTCGACATCTTCGCCATCTGCGGCACCCTGTTCGGCATCGCCACCTCTCTGGGGCTGGGCGTGGCCCAGATGAACTCAGGCCTGAACTATGTGTTCGGCCTGCCCAGCAGCGTCGTCATGCAGGTCGCCCTGATCGCCGTCGTCATGGGCGTCGCCACCCTGTCGGTGCTGTCGGGCGTGGACAAGGGCGTGCGGCGCCTGTCCGAACTGAATCTGGTGCTGGCCATCTGCCTGATGCTGTTCGTGCTGATCGCGGGGCCGACGCTGTTCCTGCTGCGGGCCTATGTGCAGAATTTCGGCCTTTACCTGGATCATTTCTTCGTTCGCACCTTCACCCTCTACGCCTATGAGCCGCGCGCCTGGATGGCGGACTGGACGCTGTTCTACTGGGCCTGGTGGATCGCCTGGTCGCCGTTCGTGGGCATGTTCATCGCCCGAATCTCGCGCGGGCGCTCCGTGCGCGAGTTCCTGATCGGCGTGCTGTTGGTGCCGTCGGGCTTCACCTTCCTGTGGATGACGGTTTTCGGCAACACGGCCATGAGCTTCGACATGGCGCAGGCGGCGGGCGCCATCTCAGACGCGGTTCAGACGGACCTGTCGACCGCCCTGTTCAGGTTCCTGGAATACCTGCCGGGGACAGCCGTCACCTCGACCCTGGCCATCGCCCTGGTGGCGGTCTTCTTCGTCACCTCAGCGGATTCAGGGTCTCTGGTCATCGACACCCTGGCGTCGGGCGGGGCCGAAGACACCCCGCGCTGGCAGCGCATCTACTGGTGCGTGCTGCAGGGTCTGGCCGCGGCCCTGCTGCTGCTGGCGGGGGGACTGGGCGCCCTGCAGGCGGCGACGCTGGTGGCGGCCCTGCCGTTCGCGATCATCATGATCCTGGCCTGTTTCGGCCTGGCCCGTCAGATGGGCGCCGACCTGAGAGGCGAGGCCGTCGAGACCGAAGCGGCGCCCTTACGCGAACAGCTCAAGCGCATCCTGGCGCCCGCCAGCCGCCGCGACATCGAGCGCCAGATCGCCCGCCACGGCGCCCCGGCGCTGGAAGAAGTGCGCGCCGCCGTGGCCGCTGAGGGGCTGGAAAACAGTGAGGTCCATGCGGACGACAACGGCGTCTGGCTGCGGGTCGAGCACGCCAACGGACGGGATTTCCTGTATCGGCTGGGCGCCCGCTCGCGGCCCCGACCGGCCCTGACCGCGCTGGAGGCGCCCGAAAGCCGCCGCGTCCTGGAATGGCGGCTCAGCGCCGTGACCGGCGACGGCACGCGCCCGCGAGACGTGACCGGCTTCACCCGCGCCCAGATCGTGGCGGACGTGCTGGAGCACCTGCAAAGGTGGCGACTGGCGGCATAAGGCGGCTTGGCCCGGCGGACCGGCGGCGTTAGCGTCGCCGTCCTTTCTTCAGGAGCGTCCTTGATGTCCATCCGCCTGTCGCGCCGCGCGGCGCTGATCTCGTCCGCCGTCGCCGCCACGGGCGCGGCCCTGCCCTCGACCGGCTGGGCCCAGACCAGCGCCGATACGCGCTCGGACGAGGAAATCGCCGCCGCCGCCGACGCCTGGGTGCAGCGCTGCATGGCCGCCTGGCCGGAACAGCCCGCCGTGTCGCTGGCCCTGGTCCGCGACGGCAGGACGGTGCTGGCCAAGGGCTACGGCGTGCGCCGCCAGGGCAAGGCCGAACCGGCCGACGAACACACCCTGTTCGCCATCGCGTCGAACTCCAAGAACGTCACCGCCGCCTGCCTGGCCATCCTGGTCGACGAGGGCAAGGTGAAGTGGGACGAGCCGATCCGCACCTATCTGCCGGGCTTCAGCCTGTCCGACCCGTTGGTGAGCCAGCAGATCACCGTCCGCGACACCCTGAGCCACCGCGCCGGGTTCGGCCTGGGGGCAGGCGACCTGCTGTTCTGGCCCAACAGCGACCGGACGCGCGAACAGGTTCTGGCCCAGGCCGCCTTCGTGCCGATCAAGGACGGCTTCCGCGAGGGCTATAACTACTGCAACCTGATGTTCGTGGTGGCGGGCGCCGTGATCGAAAAGGCATCCGGCCTGTCGTGGGAGGACTTCGTCCAGACCCGCATCTTCGACAAGGTCGGCATGAGCGAGAGCGTGCCGCTGGCCCGCCTGGCCGATCCGGCGAAGTCCGCCCTGCCCCACGGCCGCGTCGGGCCGCCCCTGCGCTATCAGGGGCCGATGACCCAGATCGCGGAGTCCATCGTCGAGGTGTGGAACTGGGATTCGGCGGCGGCGGCGGGCGGCATCTGCGCCAGCGCCCACGACTGGGCCAAATGGATCGCCGTGCGCCTGAACGACGGCAAGCTGGCCGACGGCTCGCGCCTGTTCTCCGAAGCCGCCGCGCGCGAGATGTACAAGCCCAACATCGTGGTCTCTTCGTCCAACGGGCCGACGGCGGCCCTGCCCAACCGGGCCGTGGCCTCGACCTACGCCATGGGGCTGCAGGTGCAGGACTATCGCGGCGAGCGGCTGGCGACGCACGGCGGCGGCTCGCCCGGCGGCATTTCGGCCACGGTGCTGATCCCCGGCCGCAAAATCGGCTTTTCCGTCTTCACCAACGCCGAGGAAAGCTTCCTCTTGCGCGCCCTGCGCTCGGGCCTGTCCGATATCGCCATGAACAAGGTCGACATCGACTGGATCGCCGATTCCAAACGCATCGAGGCCGAGGGGATCGAGAAGTCGCTGAAGGCCGCCGTCGAGATCGACGCCAAACAGGCGGCGGGCGCGGCCCCGTCCCTGCCGCTGGAGGCCTATGCCGGGACCTGGCGCGATCCCTGGTACGGCGACATCGTCATCGAGCCGAAGACCGAGGGGCGCGGCCGCAACCGCAAGTCCGGCCTGTGGCTGCGCTTCACCCACACCCCGGCGCTGCAAGGCTGGCTGGAGCCTTACGACGGCGAGACCTTCCGCACTCGCTTCCCCGACAGGCGCGAGGAAGACGCCTTCGTGACGTTCAACATCGCCACGGCCAAACCCGCCACCGCCACCGTCAAGGGCGTCTCGCCGGATATCGACTTCAGCTACGACTATCAGGACCTGCGGCTGACGCGGGTGTGAGGCAAGCAAAAGGGGCGGCCTCGACAGGCCGCCCCTTCTTCATTTCATCGCAGGATCAGCGCGCCGGCGGGCGCTGCCCCGCCTCCAGGATCGGCATGCCCGCCTCGGTCGGGATGTAGATGGTCTGGCGGCCGTCCTTGCCCGCCGTTTCCTGCAGCATATTGATGTAGGACCAGCGCAGATAGGCCTCAGGACCGCCCAGGGCCTCGGACATAATGCGGTTCGCTTCATTGGCGCCCTTGGCGCGTTCGATCTCGGCGGCGGCGGTCAGCTTGGCCGAGTCCAGAGCGGCCTGGGCTTCCAGCACGCGGATGCGGCGGTTCTGCACCGCCTCCTCATAGGCCGCGCGACCGGCCATCTGCTTGGAATAGACGTTGTAGGTCGGAAAGCCGATCAGCACGATCGCCAGGACGGCGACGAGGCCGACGATGGATCCAAGGGTGAGGCCGACGCCGCGCATGGGCTTGTCCTGAAGCTAAGCAAAAGAGACCCGCAAGGTGGCGGCGAGAGCCGCCTGCGGTCAAGCATGATGACGAGGCCGATCAGCGTCGGCGCGCCGGCGTTGCGGCAGGGGCCGGAACCAGCTCCAGAATGTCGAGATTGGACTCATTGGCCGGCCAGGGCGTCACCAGCCGCCAGCGGCTTTCGCCGATCCGCTCCAACACCGAGACCATGTCGCGCTCAGGCCGCTGGCCATAGGCGCGGGCGGTCGGTTCCGACGCCAGGGCCATGGAACCGAGAAAGACCATTTCACGATCATTCTCAGGGAACAGCAGGCCCGCCTGGCGTTGCGATCCGCTGAGCTTGGTCAGCTTCAGCCCCAGGGCGGTGTTCTCGATGCGGCAGGCGAACCAGCCGTAGACGACATAACCCAGACCGCCGTCGCCGCCCTGAGAGCCCAGTTTGACCGTGCGGCAGCGATAGGCGCCCTCGGGCGGCGTCACCCCTGCCCGCGTCGCGGCGGGGTCGATCAGATCGCCCAGCGACGCCAGGTCGCCCGAACCCGTCTGACGCCTGGACTGCTCCAGAGCCAGCGACCAGGCGGCGGCCCGGCGTTGATAGCGGTCCCGGTCGGCGGCGGTGATGACGCCGCGCCAGTCCGCCAGAACCGCCCCCGTCGGCGCGTCAGGCGCAGCCGGGACGGAAGGCGGAGGAGGCGGAGGGGGCGGCGGGAGCGGCGGCGTCGTGGCGCACGCGGCGAGCGCAGCCGACAGCAACAGCGTGATCAAGCCGGTGCGGACATGGGCTGGCCGGCAGAAACGGATCGGCGAGCGCTGCATAACGGGTTTCCCTTACGAACGGGATCGAAAGCCCCATGTCCCTAGGAAGCCGTCGCGGCCCTCCGCGTCAACCCTGAGCCGCGACTTATGACGCGGCGCGCATCGCGGTCGGTCCGCCGAGGGCGCGCGTCAACGCCTGCGCCAACGCCGTCACCGAGACCGGGCGGTGCAGCACCTCGGCCACGCCCCCGACCCCGGAAACCTCGCGATCCGAACTGACGCCCAACACGGGGGTGGAGCGCATCGCCGGGTCCGTCCGCAGGTCCGTCAGGAAGGCCGCGCCGCCGTCCGTCGCCAGATCCAGATCCAGCACCACGGCGTCCGGCCGCAGGTCGCGCGCCATCGCCGCTCCCTTGGCCGCACAGTCCGCGACATGAAGCTGCAAGCCGCCGAAATCCTGCACCAGGCGTCGCATCAGGGCGACGACGGCCTTGTCCCTGGCGATGTACAGGATCACGCCGTGCGGCAGCCGCGACAGCTCCGGCAACAGACGATCCGCATTCGGCGCCGCCTCCGTCGAAGCCGCATCGGCGGCGGGCAGGCTGATGATGAAGGCGGCGCCTCGCCCTTCGGCGCTGACGCCTTCGAGACGCCCCTGCATGGCCTGCAACTGAGCCCTGGCGGCGGCCAGTCCGGGCCAGGATGAGCGGGCGCCCTCCTCGCTGACGGCGGCGATGGCGTGGGCGGCGAGCGGCTGGAACAGGGTTTCAAGCTGAGCCGACGACAGACCGGGACCGTCGTCGCGAACCGTCACCTGGACCTCGCCGCCCAGACGGCGCGCCTGGATCGCCACAGAGCCGCCGGGGTCGCTGCGGCGCACCGCACCCGCGATCACATCGGCAAAGACGCGCATCAGTCGTTCGGGATCCGCCATCGCGGTCAGTCCGGCCTGCGGCTCCGGCAGGGCCACCGAAACCTTGGCCGCCTCTGCATCCTGCAGCAGGGGCGCACACGCGCGGTGCGCCAGCAACAGGGGATCGACGCGTTGAAGCCGGCCCGTCGCCGGCCGTTCGGCCTCGGCCAGGGCGCTCATGCCCTCCACCAGCGTCAGCAGGCGCGTCGCCGCTTCGCCGATGCGCTCGGCCGCCTGCCGCTGGCGATGGCTGAGCGGCTCGCCCCCTGCGTTCAGCCGCAGCAGGTCCGAAAAGCCCAGCACGCTCTCCAGCGGCGTGCGCATCTGGCGACTGACGACGCGGATCAGATCGGCGTGTCGACGACGCCCCTGAAAGGCGCCTTCCTCGGCGCGCAGGCGCGCCGCATCTGACTGCGTCAGAGCCGCCTCGAGCTCGGCGACGCGGCGACGGACGCCTTCCAGTTGGCTGTCATGCAGACGCTGGACCGCGCCAATGCGTCGATGCGCCCGAAACGACAGCCTGACCCCGGCGATGCCTGTGGCCAGACAGAGGGCGACTACAAAGACGAAAAATTCCATCTGCCTTCCTCCCATAGCGGGAAGATTGGCGACGAAAGGTTGTATTTGTCTTTAAGAGCAACCCTGGAGGATTAGGCGGGTCTCAGCCTTCTTCGTCCGGGACGACCGCATCGGCCTTGCGGCGGGTGCGACGCTTGGGCGCGGGCGCCGGTTCATCCTCGACGGAAGCCGCTTCTTCGCCCGTGATCGGCCGCGTCAGAAAGCCCGGCAGGGCGGCGGCGTCATCGGTCGGTTGAGCCGCATCGTCCTCGGCCGCCGCACGCGCACGTCGCGGCGCGCGAGGCCCGCGGGGCGTGCGCTCGGCCGGCGCCTCTTCAACCACGGCAGGCGCTGCGGCGCTCTCTGCCGGCTGGTCGTCGCCCGCGGCAGAATCTTCGCCAGAGGCTGCGGCGTCGCCTTCGCCTTCATTGTTCTCAAAGCGGCGGTTGCGCTCTTCACGCCGGCGCTCCCAGCGCTCCCGGCGCGTTTCGCGGCGGCCGCCCTCGCGGCTTTCGCCGTCAGCCCCGTTGTCTGATCCTTCGCGGTCGCGGTCACGGTCGCGGTTGGCTTCGCGCTCGGCTCGCTCGGCCTGGCGGCGCGCTTCGTCTTCCAGACGGCGTTCTTCGGCCTGTTGAGCGGCGATGATCGCAGCGGCCTGAGCGCCCGATTCGTCTTCGAAGTCGATGTCGAACCCCTGGCCCGCCAGTTCGCGCTGGGCGATCTCGCTGACCGGGCGCTGCGGCTGAAGCGCGCGCAGGACGCGGAAATAGTGTTCGGCGTGCTGGGTGTAGTTCTCGGCCAGGACGCGGTCGCCGGCGGCCGCGGCGTCGCGCGCCAGCTGCATGTAGCGTTCGTAGACGGTCTGGGCGTTGCCCCGGACCTTGATGTTCTCAGGACCTTGCGAGTCCCACGAACGGTTCGGATTGGTGGCGTTGGCGTTATTGCCGCCGCCGGGCTTACGGTTGCGTCCGCGTTGACGCTTCATGCCCTTGAAATCTCTCATCGGAGCTTACCGTGCTGGTGCGGGCCGCCGTCGAAGAAGACGGGCGGGACCCTGTTCGTCGTTCCGTTCGTTCGGGGCCTATCCCCGGTGCGAGCTGTTCGGAAAACCGTGCGTCCCCCGTGGTCCGCCGCGTCCGTCTGAGGGGCGCGACCGTCACTGGACCAGACGCGCTTAAGCGAGCAAACCTGCCCGAAAAGGATGCGTTTGGATGGGAACAACACGGACTTAGCGCGCGGCGCGCCGCTTTCCAAGGGTTTTTATTGCAGCGGCGCTTCGACCTCGGGGATAGGGCCGACGCGCGGGTCAGGGCCGTTGGTCACGACGCGGTCGCGGTCCGCCAGGTCCTTGACCACCTTGACGTCGGCGAAGCCCGCCGCCTCGAACAGGGCCTTGACCGCCTGGCCCTGATCCCAGCCGATCTCGACGGCGAAGACGCCTTCGGGACGCAGGATGCGGGCGATCTCGGGCGCCAGGTCGCGATAGGGCTGCAGGCCGTCCGGGCCGCCGTCCAGCGCCAGATGCGGGTCGTGCTCGCGCACCTCGGGATCCAGACCGGCGATGTCGCCGCTGGGGATATAGGGCGGGTTGGACACCACCAGATCGAAGCTGTCGTCCGCAAACCCCGCCGCCCAGTCCGTGCGCATGAAGGTGCAGCGGTTGTTCAGGTCCAGATTGGCCGCGTTCTCGCGCGCCACGGCGATGGCCTCGGTCGAGATGTCGGTGCCGACGCCGCGCGCGCCGCGGCGCTCGGCCAGGGCGGCCAGCAGGATGGCGCCCGAGCCCGTGCCCAGGTCGGCCATCTCGAAGGTCGAGTTCGGCGGAAAGGCGCGCACGATGACGTCCACCACCGTCTCGGTGTCCGGGCGCGGGCTGAGCACGTCGGGGGTGACGTTCAGCATGATCTTCCAGAAGCCCTTGCGGCCCAGGATGCGCGACACCGGCTCGCGGCGCAGGCGGCGGTCGACCATGGCGTCCAGCGCGCGGGTTTGCTCTTCGCTGAGGACGCGATAGGGATCGTTCAGGATGTCGACACGCCCCGCCCCGGTCGCCGCCTCGAGCAGCAGGCGGGCGTCGATGGAGGGGCTGTCGATGCCGGCGGCCTTCAGGCGGGCCTGCGCGCCCTTCCAGGCGCTCAGCAGGGTCGGTTGGGTGTTCTGATCGGACATTTCCGGTGATTGGGGTCTGCGGCGCGTGATTTCAAGACGGAACAGCATGGCAGCGTAGCCGTTGAGGGGCGAATGGGGATGAACCACCTGCTCAAATCGAACCGCCGCCGTTCCGGGCGGCGCCCGTCACGTCCCGCTGCGAAGGGCGCGGGCGGACTGTTGCGCTATCTGGCGGCTGCGGCCGGCGGACTGGCGACCGGCGCGACCGCAGCCCACCTGCTTTACACGCAAGGCCACCGCTTCGGTCTTGAGTTGCGGGCGCCGCGCCCGGAAATCCTGCCCCCGCCCGATCCAACGCCTGAGGACTATGACGCCAAGGAGCCGGGACGCGGGCGTCTGGCCCAGCGGCCGTCGCAGATTCCCCACAAGGGCTGGATCGATATCCTGTGGCGCACGGTCATGGGCTATTTCGGCGACCGCGTCGGCTTCGTCGCCGGGGGCGTGACCTTCTTCATGCTGCTGGCCCTGTTCCCGACGCTGGGCGCCTTCGTCACCATCTACGGCCTGTTCGCCGATCCGGCCGACGCCTGGAGGCAGCTCAGCTTCCTCTATGAGGTGCTGCCCGCCAATGTGGCCCAGTTCCTGGGCGCCGAGATGACCCGGTTGGCGGGCAATTCGACCGGCCAGCTGACCTTCACCCTGGTCTGGACCCTGCTGCTGACGCTGTGGGCGGCCAACGGGGGCGTCAAGACGCTCTTCTACGGATTGAACCTCGCCTATCATGAGGTCGAGCGGCGCAACATCGTGGTCTACAACCTGATGTGCATGGCCTTCACCGTCTCGGCGATGGCGGCTGTTCTGCTGAGCTCGGCTCTGGTGGTCGGCGTGCCGGTGGTGCTGGCGGTGTTCGGGCTTCAGGACGAATGGGCCTATCTGGCCCCGCTGCGCTGGCCCCTGCTGTTCTTCGGCTATGTGGGAGCGCTGGCCCTGATCTATCGGCTGGGGCCGAGCCGGGCGCGGGCCCGGTGGCGCTGGCTGACGCCGGGCGCCCTGTTCGCCGCGATCATGAGCCTGCTGGTCTCCTTCCTGTTCAGCTGGTTCCTGACGAACTTCGTGCGCACCGATTCCTACGGCCCGCTGGCGGCGGCCATGGGCTTCCTGCTGTGGACCTGGTTCTCGGTGCAGGTGATCCTGATGGGCGCGCGTCTGAACGCAGAGATCGAGCATCAGACGGCGCAGGACACCACCATCGGCACGCCCCTGCCCATCGGCGAGCGAGGAGCGGTGATGGCCGATTCCATCGGCGCCCGGCGCGGCAACCCCGCCGCCTTGGCCTATACGCTGAAATACGCCGAGAGCCTGGGCGACCGGGTTCTGAAGCGGGGCGCCCGCAAGAAACGGCGCTGAAGGCGACGCCTTAAGCGAACTCGGCTTCCAGATCGGCCAGGCGAGCCGCCTGGTCCTCGGCGATCAGGGCGTTGAGCATGGGATCGAGATCGCCCTCCAGGATCTGCGGCAGGCTGTGCAGAGTCAGGCCGATGCGGTGATCGGTCACGCGTCCCTGCGGGAAATTGTAGGTGCGGATGCGCTCGGACCGGTCGCCCGAGCCGACCTGGGACTTGCGCGCGTCGGAACGGGCGGCGTCCTTGGCCTGGCGCTGCATGTCGTACAGGCGAATGCGCAGGTTCTTCATCGCCTTGTCGCGGTTCACGTGCTGCGACTTCTCCGACGAGGTGGCGACGATGCCGGTGGGCAGGTGGGTGATGCGCACCGCCGAGTCGGTCTTGTTGACGTGCTGGCCGCCCGAGCCGGACGCGCGGAAGGTGTCGATGCGGATGTCCTTGTCGAGAATCTCGATCTCGACGTCCTCGACCTCTGGCAGGACGGCGACGGTCGCCGCCGAGGTGTGGATGCGACCGCCCGCCTCAGTCGTCGGCACGCGCTGGACGCGGTGGACGCCGCTTTCGAACTTCAGGCGGCCGAACACGCCCTCGCCGCTGACAGTGGCGATGATTTCCTTGAAGCCGCCCGCGTCGCCCTCGGTCGCGCTGTCGATCTCGACCCGCCAGCCGCGCGTGGAGGCGTAGCGCGAATACATGCGGAACAGGTCGCCCGCGAACAGGGCGGCTTCGTCGCCGCCGGTGCCGGCGCGAACTTCCAACACGGCCGACGCGTTTTCATCGGCGTCGCGTGGGGCGAGCAACAGAGCCACCTCGCGTTCCAGCTCCGGGAGGCGTGCGGTCAGGGCGTCCAGTTCATCCGCAGCCAGGGCGGCCATTTCCGGGTCGGCGGCCATGGCCTTCAGGTCCTCGACCTCGGCGCGGGCGCGCGCCAGGGCCTGAACCGCATCGGCCACCGGCTTGAGCTCGGCGTGCTCCTTCGACAAGCGCACGATCTCGGCGCCGTCCGTGGCGGCGCCCATCCGGGCCTCCACCTGATGGAAGCGGTCGAGCACCTGATCGAGCCGGGCCTGGGGCAGTCGCAACGGCGTGTCCTTGCAGAGAAAAGCGAGGGCGGAGCCTTACCCGCGCCGCCGCGCCGTGTCGATAAAAACGCCTCTACACGCGCTCATGGAGCGATTGTGAACAGCCGTCACAAGCCCGTCAGCCCGGTTTCTTCGCACCTGCAAACACCCTAGCTCCACCTTGGATTTATCGGGCTGAAACGAAGATTGGAGACAGGGCATGACACATCAGAAGCCTCCTGAAGGGCTTTCGAGGGGCATCACGCCGGACGCCGATGTCGCGCGCCTGTGCGCGCTCTATGACGGGCTGCTGACGCCGGGCAGCCCTTCCATCAGCCCCGCCGCCGAACAGGAATTGAAAGCCCTGGCCAAGATCTTCGATCTGGACGCCGAGCGGCCCGCCGCCGAACTGTGGCCCCATGTCCGCGCGGTCCTGGTGCGGCAGGCGCCGCCGGAAACGACGGCGTCCACCGCCCCGGTTGAGCCGCGAACCGTCCTGTTGGTCGAAGACGACGCCGACGCGGCAGCTGACCTGACGGAGGCGCTGGACGCAGCCGGACATCGCGTGGTCGGCCCTTTCCACAGCGCCGAAGCGGCCGAGGCGGCGACCGCCCTGCACGCCATCGACTTGGCCCTGCTGGACATCAATCTGTCGGGCGAGGCGACGGGCGTCGACCTGGCGCGCAAGCTGAAATCGCGCTGGGGCATGCCGGTCATCTTCCTGTCGGGCGACGTCACCGCGGCGGCCCAGAACGCCGAGTTGGCCGCCGCCATGGTGATCAAACCCTACAGCGGGCGCGACGTGCTGGACGCCATCGCCCGGCTGGAAGGCGCCTGACGCCCGAAAGGGGCGCCTTCGCGCAGGCCATTGCCAGACCGGCCGCGACCTGTGCCTGATAGTCCGTAATCCCCGGCTGAGGCGCTGAATGGAAACCTTCTTCCTGTTTCTGCTGGTCGGCGTCCTGGCCCAGGCGGTCGATGGGGCGCTCGGCATGGCCTATGGCGTCATCTCTTCATCCGTCCTTCTGGCGCTGGGGGTGCCCCCGGCCACGGCGTCGGCCAGCGTTCACGCCGCCGAAGTCTTCACCACCGCCGCCTCGGCGGGCAGCCACGCCTGGCACAAGAACGTCGAATGGCGGCTCATGGCGCCGCTGGCCGTCGCCGGGGTGATCGGCGGAGTGCTGGGCGCCTATGTGCTGACCGGGCTGGAAGCGGCCGTGATCAAGCCCTTCATCGTCGCCTATCTCGCCCTGATCGGAGTATGGATTCTGTGGCGGGCCGGGCACGATATCCCGCACCGCCGCCTGCCCGCCTGGATCACCGGGCCGCTGGGACTGGTCGGCGGCTTTCTCGACGCGATCGGCGGCGGAGGATGGGGGCCGACCGTCTCCTCGACCCTGGTCGGCGCCGGGCATGAACCGCGCAAGGCCATCGGCACCGTCAACACGGCCGAGTTCTTTCTGACCGTCGCCGTTTCGGCCACCTTCGTCTGGGCCCTGATCACCGGCCATTGGGAAGAGGCGGGCGCCCTGCGCAATCACGCCGCCGCCGTGGGCGGGCTGGTCGTCGGCGGACTGATCGCCGCCCCCTTCGCCGGCCTGATCGTCAAGAAGGTGCCGCGCAAGGTGCTGGCCTATGCGGTCGGCGGGTTGCTGGTCCTGCTGGCGGCCTACCAGGGCTACCACCTGCTGACCTAACGCCGATCATTGACAGCGGCTCGCGCGGCTGGCCGACTGCCCTCTCGACAAGTCGGGGGCGGCGAATGCGCATAGGGATGGTCAGCATCGTGGTTGCAGGGCTGCTGTCAGGCTGCGCCTCCACCCACCTCATTGCGCCGCAGATCGAAGCGGCCGACCGCCCCGCCCTGGGCGCTGTCGCCGAAATCGAACTGGGCGAGGCCGCAGTCGCGACAGGACAGCGCCGCAGCCTGCCGGGCCTGTCGCTGGCCAATGAGCTGAGCTGGGGCGACGGGGTGCTGCGAAAGCGCTTCACCGTCGCGCCCGGTCGGCTGGCCGCCCGCCAGGGCGACGCGCGCCACATCTATTATTTTTCCGATCGAATGACGGCCCGCGATCCGTTGTTCGGAACGGCGCCCTACGCCTCGGGCGGGCTGTGCCGCGCCAAGGACGGCTCAGGCCCGGTGCGCGGCTTCATCACGCCGGGCCAGTGCGTCCTGACCTGGAACGCGACGCCCGAGATCCGCGACATCCGTATCGAGGAAGCCGACGAGGGAGCGCGACGACGCGAGCTGATCTACCACGGCCGCGCCGAAGGCAGACTACGTTTCCTCTATCGCGAGACAAGCGGCGACGGCGCGTCCCAGACGCAGACCCAGGCCCAGACCCAGACCATCGACTACGACCTGAGCCAGAGCGCGGTGATCGGCTTTCGCGGCGCCCGGCTGGAAGTTCTGGAGGCGGACAACACTCGTCTGCGTTACCGCCTTCTGGCCCCCTTCGACGCGGAAGACTGAGCCTCAGACCGGATAGGTGTCGATGAAGCTGGGGCGCGTCTCCAGCGCCGCCTGCAGGGCGACCAGGTTCGGACGCCCGGTCTTCCAGTCATAGTCCGGGTGGCGGAAGCCGATCCAGGTGACGGCGACGCCGGCCGTCAACACGCCCATGTCCAGCGCCCCGGCGTCCGGCGCGGCGGCCTCTAGCGCGTCCAGGGCGCGGCCCATGTTGACGGTCCAGCGCTCGATCCAGGACGCGGAGCGCTCGCTCTCGGGCCGGCGTTTCTCCAGCACCAGTTTAACGCCCATCTCCAGCGTCGCATTGCCCATCGTCTCCAGCCGCTTGACCCGCAGACGCTCTGCGCCTTCCGGCGGCAGCAGGCGCGGTCCGGCGCCGATCATGTCCAGATACTCGGCGATCACCGGGCTGTCGTTCAGCGGCAGGCCGTCCTCGGCGATCAAGGTCGGGACCTGCACCACCGGATTGGTCGACAGCAGCTCCGGCGCATTGCCGTAGGGATCGACGATGATCTCCTCGATACGGTCAGCCAGGCCCTTCTCACGGGCGACGATGCGCGCCTTGCGCGCGAAGGGGGAAGGAGTGGTGATGTAGAGCTTCATGACTACTCGGCGGCGTTGAGGGCGCCGGGCGCCGCGCGGGCGGCGTCCAGTTCGGCCGCCTTGGCTTCGACCTGGGCGACGATCTCGTCGATCATGCCGTCGTTGGCCTGTTTGTGGGCGATCTTGCCGTTCAGATAGACCATGCCCGCCCCCTTGCCGCCGCCGGTGAAACCGACGTCGGTGTAAAGCGCCTCGCCGGGCCCGTTGACGACGCAGCCGATGATCGACAGCGACATGGCCGTCGAGATGTGGGCCAGCCGCTCTTCCAGAATCCCCACCGTCTCGATGACGTTGAAGCCCTGACGCGCGCAGGACGGGCAGGCGATGATGTTCACGCCCCGATGGCGCAGGCCCAGCGACTTCAGGATGTCGAAGCCGACCTTTATCTCCTCGACCGGATCGGCGGCCAGGGACACGCGGATGGTGTCGCCGATGCCCGACCACAGCATGTTTCCCATGCCGATGGCGGACTTGATCGTGCCGGTGCGAAGCGGCCCCGCCTCGGTCACGCCCAGGTGCAGCGGGCAGTCGATGGCGTCGGCCAGCTGCTGATAGGCGGCGACCGTCAGGAAGGGGTCGGACGCCTTCACCGAGATCTTGAACTCGTGGAAATCCAGATCCTGCAGGATGCGGGCGTGGTTCAGCGCGCTTTCGACCATCGCGTCGGGACAGGGCTCGCCGTATTTTTCCAGCAGGTCCTTCTCCAGCGACCCGGCGTTGACGCCGATGCGCATGGAGCAGCCGTGGTCGCGGGCGGCCTGAACGACCTCCCTCACCCGCTCGATCGAGCCGATGTTGCCGGGGTTGATGCGCAGGCAGGCGGCGCCCGCCTGAGCCGCCTCGATCCCCCGGCGGTAATGGAAATGGATGTCGGCCACCAGCGGCACGCGGGCTTCGCGCGCAATGGTGCTGAAGGCCGCCGTCGACTCTTCATCCGGGCAGGAGACGCGGACGATGTCGGCCCCGGCCTCTTCCAGCTGGCGGATCTGTTCCAGCGTCGCCGCCGCGTCGACGGTCGGCGTATTGGTCATCGACTGGACGCTGATCGGCGCGCCCCCGCCGACAGGAACGGAGCCGACCATGATCTGGCGGCTCTTGCGGCGCTCGATGTGGCGCCAGGGGCGGACGTGGCCGAGTTCGGAACTGTGGTCGCTCATGACGCCGTACACATAGGACAGGAAGGACGGCAAAACCACGACAGACGACGAAAGATCGTCGTCGCGGCCAAAGGCTCAGATCAGGCGGCGGGCGGCTGGGCGCCCGGCGCGGCGGCAGGCTGATACGGCTGCGGTCCCGGCGCAGACGCAGCGGCGGCGGCCGCAGCGGCCTGGGCGGCGCGGGCGCGGGCCTCGACGGCGGCGGCGGCGCGCGCCTCGGATTCGCGCGCTGCGGCCTGGGCGCGGCTGTTCAGCGTCCCCAGCGGCGACTGCGGCGCAGGCAGGACCCCGCCATGCTCGCCGTTCAGATAGACGTCGAACGCCTCCGGATCGGGCGTGTCGATGGTGGCCGACAGGCCGGGCGGCGCCCGCCAGGCCTCGCCCGCCGCCAACTGGCGCGCGAACAGGATGCGGCCGTCGCCCTGACGGATGACCAGGATGGCGGGCTTGCGGGCCTGAAGCGTGACCTGCGACACCGTGGCCGAGGCGCCGTAGATGGCGCCGCGCGGGTTGAAGGCGGCCTGCACCGGCGGGGCGGGCGGCGGGGCGACATTGGGATCGTCGGGATCGACGCCGGTCAACTGGGCCTCCAGCCCCGGCGTGACGTACATGGCCGGCGTGGTCTGATCCGGCGGGGCGGCCCGCGGCGCGCCGAGATAGAGGGCGCGGTCGCGCTGGCGGTCGGCCTGCTCGGCCCAGTCCTTGGGCACGGCGACCAGATCCGACGGGTGCGGCGCCTCGATGCGGTTCAGGCGCTGAAACACGTTCCAGCCGATCACCACCGCCAGAAAGGCGCCGATGACGCCCAGGATCTTGGGCGAGTTCTGACGCATCTGCTGCAGGGCGGCGCCCGTCGGCGGCTGCAGCGGCACGGCGGCATCGGGATACTCCTGCTTGAACCGCTCGACCGCGTTCAGCTCGTCCAGCCCCAGGGCGCCTGCATAGGCGCGCACATAGCCCATCGAGAAGATGCGCGACGGCAGGGCGGCGTACTCGGCCTGCTCCAGCGCCGTCAGAAAGCGCGGATGCACCCGCGTCATGGTCGACAGCTGGGCCATCGACAGGCCCGAGGCCAGGCGTGCGGCGCGCAAAGTCGCGCCCAGGGAATCATCCGAGGGATCTTCCGGCGCCGGCTGGGGCGTCGGCTCAGGGGTCTGATCCAGCGTCGCGTCGGCGTCGAAGTCGAACGCGGCTTGCCGATCCTGGTCCATAGGGTCGGGGTTCCGTCACGCCAGGCGCCCGTGCGCCCATCCTCCCCGCTTAGACGAGGCGGGAAGCGCGGGCAACGCGGGAAAGCGGCGCAGCTTTCCTAGATTTCCACGTTCAGCTTGCGCGCCAGCGACTCGATCTCGCCGCGCACGGATCCGGCCGAGGAGCCGAGCAGGATGTTCATCCCCCGCCGCGCCGCGTTGATATCCGCCGACAGGATCATGCGCTTCACCGGCCCCACCCCGCCCGCCGGGGCGGACAGGCGGCTGTAGCCCAGGGTGATCAGGGCGAAGGCCTCCAGCGGCCGGCCCGCCAACTCGCCGCAGACGGAGACGGGCGTGGCGCTGTCGGCGCACTTCTGCTGGATCTCGGCCAGGGCGCGCAGGAAGGGCGGCGACAGGGCGTCGTAGCGTTCGGACACCCGAGGGTTCGTCCGATCGGACGCGAACATATACTGCATCAGGTCGTTGGTGCCGATCGAGACGAAGTCGGTCAGCGGCAGCAGGGCGTCCAGATGCCACAGCAGGCTGGGGCATTCGATCATGGCCCCGACGCGCAGCAGGGACGGCAGCGGCCGGCCGCGTCGCCGCGCCCAGTCGCATTCGATGTCGACCAGTTCGCGCGCGGCCCTGAACTCGTCCACCGTGGCGATCATCGGGAACATGACGCGCAGTTCGCGCCCGGCGGCGGCGGTCAGCAGGGCGCGCAGCTGCATCCGCAGCAGGGCCGGACGATCCAGCCCCAGACGGATGGCGCGCCGCCCCAGCGCCGGGTTCTCCTCGCGCTCATTGTCCAGATAGGGCAGCACCTTGTCGCCGCCGATATCCAAGGTGCGGAAGGTTACCGGCCGATCGCCCGCTGCATCCAGCACCAGCTTGTAAAGCGCCGTCTGCGAGTCCAGACGCGGCAGTTCGTCCGAGACCATGAACTGGAACTCGGTGCGGAACAGGCCGATGCCCTCGGCGCCCGTCGCATCCAGATTCTCCAGATCCACCGCCAGACCGGCGTTGGTCAGCAGCATGATGCGCTTGCCGTCCTTGGTCACAGCCGGGGTGTCGCGCAGTTGGTCGAACTCGGCGCGCTGCTGGGCGCGCACGGCCATCCGGCTCTCGACCGCCGCCAGCATGTCAGGACGGGGCCGCAGGTAGGCCTCGCCCGTCTCGCCGTCGACGATGACCTGATCGCCCTCGGTCAGGCGGTCGCGCAGGCCCTGCAGGCGGCCGACGCAGGGAATCTGCAGGGCGCGGGCGACGATGGCGGCGTGAGCGGCGGCCGAGCCTTCTTCCAGCAACAGGCCGCGCAGCTTGTGGCGCGGATATTCCAGCAGGTCCGCCGGACCCAGATTCTTGGCCACCAGGATGGCGTCGTCGGGCAGGTCGCGCTGACCCGGATGGTCGCCCGCCATCAGCCGCAGCAGGCGGTTGGCCAGGTCCTCGAAGTCGTGCAGCCGCTCGCGGATATAGGGATCGCGGGCGTTGGCGAAGCGGGCGCGGTGCTCGTTGCGGACGCGGTCGACGGCGGCCTCTGCGGTCAGGCCCGAGCGCACCGCCTCTTCCAGCGACCGGTTCCAGCCCCGGTCGTCGGCGAACATCCGATAGGTCTCCAGCACCTCATAGGGGGTGCCGCCCAGCTTGCCCTGACTGCCTTCCAGCAGGGCGTCGATGCTGGTGCGCAGACCTTCCAGCGCCGCCTTGAGCCGGACCTCCTCGGCGACCGGATCGTCGGCCAGAAGCTGTTCGGGCGCGATCGGCGCCTCGTGCAGCACGGCCCGGCCGAATGACAGGCCTTCGGCGAACTTCTGCCCCCGCAGCCGTTCGGGCCGATGGGGCGCCACCTCGACGTCGCGAAGCTCCTCCAGCGCCAGAAGCTCGCCCGAGGCCACCGTCTCGGCCAGGACCATGGCGATGGTCTGGATGTCCTCGATCTCTTCCTCGTCATAGCGACGGGCGACGCGGTTCTGGACGACCAGGACCCCGATGGCCCGGCCGCCGCGCAGCAGGGGCGCGCCGAGGAAGGCGTGATAGGGGTCTTCGCCCGTTTCCGGCCGATAGGAGAAGCTGGGGTGCGACTGGGCGTCAGACAGGCTCAGCGGTTCGGCCGTGCGGGCCACCTCGCCGACCAGGCCCTCGCCGGGGCGCAGACGGGTGTTGTGGACGGCCTCGGGGTTCAGCCCCTCGGTGGCGAACAGCTCCAACTCGCCCGAGGCGCGCCGCAGATAGATGGAGCAGACCTCGGCCACCATCGAGCGGGCGATGATGCGAACCACCATGTTCAGCCGGTTCTGGGCGGGCGCGCCGCCCCCCGGCCCGGCCAGGGCCTCGCGGATCTGGCGCAACAGGAGCCGTGGCCCCCTCGCCGTCACTGCTGCGCCCTTGACCATAGTCTCTCCCGCCTTGCCGCCCTCGATCCGTTTCAGATAGGGCGGCCCTTCCGTTATCCTAGTCTTCCGCGTCCAGACCGTAGGCGGCGTGCAGCGCTCGGACCGCCAACTCTGCATAGTCCGAATCGATCAAAACGCTGATCTTGATTTCCGAGGTCGAGATGGCCTGGAACTTCACGCCCTTGTCGGCCAGGGCGCGGAACATGGTCTGGGCCACGCCTGCGTGGCTTCTCATCCCCACGCCGATCACCGAGACCTTGGCCACGTCGTCATCGACGCGCAGCTCCTCAAAGCCGATATCGGCCTTGGCCGCCATCATCAGGTCGGCGGCGCGGCGCGCGTCGCGGCGGCCGGTCGTGAAGGTCAGGTTGACCGCGCCTTCGGTGCGCGCCTGACTCTGCACGATCATGTCGACGTTGACCTCGGCCTCGGCCAGGCGGGTGAAGACGTCGGCCGGAGCATCCGTCCGGTCCGACAGCCCCAGCAGCGTGATCCGGGCTTCGTCCCGGCTCATGGTCACGCCGGAAACGATGCGCTTTTCCACGATCTCATCCTCGTCGCAAATCAGGGTGCCGGCGTGTTGCGGCAGGTTTCCGTTTTCATCCGGTTCAATGAAGCTGGACAGGACGCGCACCGGCACGCGCTTGTGCATGGCCAGCTCGACCGAGCGGGTCTGCAGCACCTTGGCGCCCAGCGACGCCATCTCCAGCATTTCTTCGTAGGACACCTTCTCCAGACGCCGCGCGCGGCTCTGGATGCGCGGGTCGGTCGTATAGACGCCGTCCACGTCGGTGTAGATATCGCACGGCGCGCCCAGGGCCGCCGCCACCGCCACCGCCGAGGTGTCCGAGCCGCCTCGGCCCAGGGTGGTGATGCGCCCGTCGCGGGTTACGCCTTGGAAACCGGGCACGATGGCGATTTCGCCCGCGTCGACGGCGGCGCCCAGCACGTCGCCCGGCACGTCCTCGATACGGGCGCGGCCGTGGGCGTCGTCGGTCAGGATGGGAATCTGCCAGCCCATCCAGCTGCGCGCCTTGAAGCCCATGTTGCGCAGGGTCAGGGCCAGAAGGCCCGACGTCACCTGCTCGCCCGAGGCGACCACAACGTCGTATTCATCATCCGACAGGGCGTTGTCGCCGTACAGACCCGGCGCCGCCGCGCCCACGCCGTCGGTCCAGGCGACCAGTTCATTGGTCTTGCCCGCCATGGCCGAGACGACCACGGCCACCTTCTTGCCTCTGGCGGCTTCGGCGGCGACGATGCGCGCCGCGCGACGGATGCGTTCCAGGTCGGCCATGGACGTGCCGCCGAACTTCATCACCAACCGGTTCGTGTCGGCCCGCGTCATCCCTGCGCCTGATCCCCTGCTTGCATGGCGGGCGAAGGCGGTCCATGCCTGAGCCCATGCCCGCTTCTAACGACAGCCTTGATCCGCGCAAACCCCAAAGCGATGAGGGTTTTTCACCCTTTGCAACCGATCGTGCCGAAGGGCCCAGCATCGACCCGGCCGACGTGGCGCGCTTTTCGGCCCAGGCGGCGGAGTGGTGGGACCCCAAGGGGCCTTTCGCCCCCCTGCATCGCTTCAATCCGGCGCGACTGAAATTCGTGCGCGACCGGGTCGCCGAGCATTTCCAGCGCGATGTAAGGGCGCGTGCGCCGTTCAGCGGACTCAGCCTGATCGACATCGGCTGCGGCGGCGGGCTGATCGCCGAGCCGATGCGGCGCATGGGCTTTGACGTCACCGCCATCGACGCCTCGTCCGAGAACATCGGCACGGCCCGCGCCCACGCCGATCAGGTCGGCCTCGACATCGCCTATCGCGCCGCCACGGTGGAGCAGATGGTCGAAGCGGGCGCCGGGCCGTTCGACGTGGTGCTGACGATGGAGGTGATCGAACACGTCGCCGACCCGGAAGCCTTCATCCGGGCCTGCTCCCGGTTGATCAAGCCGGGCGGGCTGATGATCGTCGCCACCCTGAACCGCACGCTGAAGGGCCTGCTGCTGGGCAAGGTCGCGGCTGAATATGTGCTGCGCTGGGTCCCTGCGGGCACGCACGACTGGCGCCAGTTCCTCAAGCCCGATGAACTGCGCGCCATGCTGGACGGCGAACCGCTGACCGTCACCGGCCCCTATGGTCTGGCCTATGACCCGCTGAACGACCGCTGGAGCGAGGGCGACGACGTGGGCATCAACTACATGATGATGGCGACGCGGGCCGCCTGACCGTCAGAGCGGCCTGACCATATAGCGGGCGTCGTCGCCGTAGCTGGCCAGCTTCTCGGCCATGCCCGGCGGGCTCTGAATCTCGAAGCCGTTGCGCGCCCAGAAGCTTGATGCGTCATTGACCGCCACCAGCGCGACCGCCGGCCAGCCCGCCGCCCTGGCCTGCTCGGCCAGGCGCTCGACCACCGGCCGGGTGTGGCCGCCGCCGCGCGTGTCGGGGTGCAGGGCCAGGTCGTGCAGATAGACCACCTCCGCGTCGGTCGGGATGGCGTCGATCAGCACGTTCAGCGCCGGGGCGGCGTTCAGCACCCACGGATAGGCGACCAGATAGCCCATCACCGGCCCGTCCTCAGCGGCCAGGACGAAGCAGCCCTCAGGGTGCAGTTCCAGACGGTTGGCGAAGCAGGCGCGCTCTTCCGGATGATCTGGGAAGGACAACTGGGCCACCGCGACCACGCCGTCGAGATCGTCCGCCGTCATCGGCCGCCAGGTCAAAGAGGACAGCGGGCGTTCAGCTCCGCCCTGTTGAATCGCCATTGCACGCTCCGGTTCTCGTCGTCGTCCGCCCCTTCGATCCGGGCGGTCAGTCTATCCCCCAAAGGGCCGTCGGTGCGTTCATAGATGATGCGGTGCGGAAAGTCGTTGTCCGGATTGGCGAAAACCGCCCGCTGCGGGCCGCTGTCGATCAGGCGGAAGGGCGTTGCGGGCGCGCCGCCTGGCTGGGCGAAATAGGCCAGACCGCCGTCGGGCAAGGGGCCGATGCGCGCGCTCTCGAAGCCGCTGCGGCCGTTGCGCACAGTCACCGTGTGGCCGACGATCAGCCCCGCGCGCGGGTCGCTCCAGGTCTCGGACGCCTCGCGCCCGCCGGAACAGTCCAGCCAATAGCCCGCCAGCCACGACAGGTCGGGCGCAGGCGTCGCGGTCTGCAGTAAGGCGGCGGCCAGCAGGCTGGAAACGGACATGGGTTTTTCCCTCCACAAGGACGGAGGAAGGTTACGCCGCGCTCACGGCGCGGGCTTGTAGGAATGCGACGCCAGCCGCCGCGCCAGTTCTGCCTGTTCGCGCGCCCAGGCGGTGGCCGTGCAGCCCAGGAAGCGGCGGAAATCGCGCGCCATCTGCGGCTGGTCGAAATAGCCGGCGGCCAAGCCCGCTTCCAGCCAGGATGCGGCGTCGGCCTCCTCGCCCATTGCATGATCGAAGATGCGGCGGAAACGGAAGACCGAGCGCAGGGTGCGCGGCGCCACGCCGACGCGGTCGCGGAACCGACGCTGCAGGGCGCGGCGCTCGGCCGAGCTTAGGGACGGCCCCTCCAGATCATCCTCGGCGGCGGCGACCTGGGCGCGGACGGCGGGATCAATGCGCCAGTCGCCGGCTCGGCGCTGATCCTCCAGCCAGGCGCCCAGGGCGTCGGCCTGCCCTGCCGGATCGCCCGGCGGCGCCGTGAAACCGTCCAGCCGGGCCACGAGGTCCAGCCGCTGGTCCGTCGCCTCGATCAGGGGACGGCCAAGGAACTCCCGCGCGCCGTCAGGCTCGAACTTGGCGGCGACGATCTCGACCGGCCCCACCGGACGAATGGCCATGGGCCGGGTCATCTGACCGGCGAAGATCACTGACGGTTGAAGGCGGAAAACGCCGTCGGCGGCCTGTTCCTCATAGGGTGCAGCCAGATCGACGATCAGTTCAGGACAGCCGTCCGGGGCGATACGCTGCACCCCGCCGCTGGGGCTGGGCGCGGCGTAGGTCCACAGCAGGCGCACGAAGGGGCGCAAGGGTTCGGGCGGGGCGAATTCCTCGTACCGCTCCCCCTCCCCCATCTGCGGTCAGTTCGCCTTCTTGGGGTCGGGCGGCAGGCTGGGCAGGGGGGCGCAGGGCACGCCGTCGTCCTTCAGCTTCTTCACCTCGGCTGGGGTGGCCTCGCCGTAAATCTCGCGCTTCTCGCTGCGGCCTTCGTGGATGTCGCGGGCCTCGCGGGCGAAAGCGTCGCCGACGTAGTCGAAGTTCTGCTCGACGTGGGCGCGCACCTCGCGGGCGGCCTGCATCATCATCGACTGCATCTGCTTAATGGCGTCGGGCGCAGGCGCGCTCTTCTTCGTGCCCGAGACGGCCGGGGCCATGATCTGTTTTCTAACGGCCGTCGAGCCGCAGAGGGGGCACTCGACCAGGCCGCGCGCCGCCTGTTCGTCATAGTTGGACGATGAGCCGAACCAGGCCTCGAAGCCGTGGTCTTGGTCGCAGGAGAGGGCGTAACGGATCATAGGGGCAGGTCGAAGTCGCGGTCGTGGCGCAGGGCGGGGACGGAAGCCCGCGCCTTCTGAACGGCCGAAAGGTCCAGCCGGGCGTGCAGAACGCCCGGTTCATCGTGGTCGAGGCGGGCGACGACCTCGCCCCACGGGCCGACGACCAGGGAGCGGCCCCAGGTCTGACGGCCGTCCTCATGCGTCCCGCCCTGGGCGGGCGCCAGGACGAAGGCGCCCGTCTCGATGGCGCGGGCGCGCAGCAAGGTCTCCCAGTGCGCCTCGCCGGTGGGGCGGGTGAAGGCGGCGGGAACAGCGATCAGGCTCGCGCCCGCCTTGGCCAGGGCGCGATACAGGTGCGGAAAGCGCAGATCGTAGCAGATGGTCAGGCCCAGACCGCCCCAGGGCGTGTCAGCGACCACCGCCGCCTCGCCCGGCCTGACCGAGGCGCTTTCGCGATAGGTCTCGCCGTTCGGCAGGTCGACATCGAAGACGTGCAGCTTGTCATAGCGCGCCGTGATCGTCCCGCCGGGGTCGAGCAACAGGGAGCGGTTGGCGGCGCGCGGGTCGCCTTCCACGCCAGAGCGCACAATGGCCGAGCCGACCAGCAGCCAGACGCCCAGTTCGGCGGCCAGGGCCTTCAGCCCGGCGACAGCCGGGTCGGCGCCTTCGTCCGACAGGGCGGCGTCGCGCAAGGCCCGGCGCTGTTCGAGGAAATTGGTCCCCTCGGGCGTCAGGATCAGCTGCGCGCCCTCGGCCGCCGCTTGCCGGATCAGGGGCTCGACATGCGCCAGCCCCGCGGCCGCCGTCGCCGGCGTCCGCGTCTGGATCAGCGCAATGTCGAGCGCGTCGGTCACGTCAGGCCGCCAGCAGGGCGTCCAGTTCGCCCTTGCGGTCCAGGGCGTGGATATCGTCCGAACCGCCGACGTGTTTCCCGTTGATGAAGATCTGCGGGAAGGTGGCCGCGCCGCCCGAGCGCTCGACCATCTCGGCCTTCTTCTCCGGGTCGTTGGAGGCGACGATGTTGGTATAGGCCGCGCCCTTGCGGTCCAGCAGCGCCATGGCGCGGATACAGTAGGGGCAGCCGGGTTTGGTGTAGAGAACGACTTCGGCCAAGGGAAGCTCCTGAAGGCTGAGGGTAAGGCTTTCCTTCATTTAAGCGGTTCGCGCGCGTTTTTCACCCTCGCGATGACGGCAAGGTCCACAGCGCGCGCCCCGGCCTCCAGCAACACCCGCGCGCAGGCCTCGGCCGTGGCGCCCGTGGTCAGCACGTCGTCGATCAGCAGCAGGCGCCGTCCCTTGATGCGTCGGCGCCCGGCCTCGGTCACGGCGAAGGCCGTCCTGACGTTCAGACGGCGCCCGCGCGCGGACTTGCCGCCCTGACTGGCGGTCGGCATTGGGCGGATCAGGGCGTCGGGCAGATAGTCGAGCCTTGCAGCGCGGGCCAGAGGGCGGGCGATCTCGGCGGCCTGATTGAAACGGCGCGACAGCAGCCGGCCTCGGTGAAGGGGCACGGGGACCACGGCGTCGGCCGCCTCGATCAGGGGCGCCGCCGCGCGGCTGATCCAGCGGGCGAACAGGGGGGCGAACTGCTGCTGGTCCCCGTGCTTGAACTTGAGGATGATCCCACGCGACGCCTCGTCATAGACGCAGGCCGCCCGCGCCCGGCCGAAGGCGTAGGGGCTGGCGATGCAGGCGGCGCACCGATCCGCGGCGAAGTCGCCGCCATCGCATTCAAACGCCGCGCCGCAACCGTCGCACACCGGCGCCTCCAGAAAGGCCACCCGGCTCCAGGCGTCGGGCGACAGGCCCGCGGACGCCGCCGCCTCCCGACTGTCGTGAGCGAGCGGCGGCAGCAGAATATCCAGCAGGCCCCGGCCCGCATGGCGCACGCCGGATGCTAAAGGCGAGTTCACGCCTTTCAATCGACCGCGCCAGCCCCCATCCTGAACCGACATGAGCGCCCCCTCTCCCTCCTCCGGTCCCCCGATCATCTTCGACGCCGCCCGCCGCGCCGCGCGCCTGAGCCGCGCCGAGCGACGCTTCCCCGACGCCGACTTCCTGCACCTGCGCGCCGCCGACAATGCGGTGAACAGTCTGGAGGTGATCCTGCGCGAGTTTCAGGCGCCCGTCGACCTGTCGCCGCATCCCGGCGTCTTCGCCCGCGCCCTGGCTGACAGTCCGGCGCGCGAACGGGTGGCGCAGGTTCGCGCCGTCGGCTCGACGGCCGAGCGCGCCGCGCCGGGCGCGGGGCCGCTGGGGCTGGAAGACGGATCGGCCGATCTGATCGTCAACCTGCTGGGCCTGCACTGGGCCAACGACCTGCCGGGCGCGCTGAGCCAGATCAGGCGGGCGCTGAAGCCCGACGGCCTGTTCGTCGCCAGCCTGTTCGGCGCCGCGACGCTGAAGGAGCTGCGCGGCGTGCTGACCGAGGCGGAGCTGGAGGTCAACGGCGGCGCCCAGGCGCGCGTCTCGCCCTTCGCCGACGGCTTCGACGGGGCGGCCCTGCTGCAACGGGCCGGGTTCGCCCTGCCGGTGACGGACGTGGACCGGGTGACGGTGCGCTATGGCGACCCCTTCGCCCTGATGCGCGACCTGCGGGCGATGGGCGAGACCAATGTGCTGGCGGGCCCGATCCGCCCCCTCAGCCGCGCCGTGCTGGCCCGCGCGGCCCAGCTTTACGCCGACCGCCACGCCGAGGCCGACGGGCGCATCCCCGCCACCTTCGAGATGGTGCATCTGGCCGGATGGGCGCCGCACGAGAGCCAGCAGAAGCCCGCCAAACGCGGCTCGGCCAAGACGCGCTTGGCCGATGCCCTGGGCGTCACAGAGCAGACCGGCGAGGAAGGCTGACCTTTCAGCTTCCGGCGGCGAGCACGAACTGGCTGACCTTGCCGTAGACCGCCTCCATCCGCCCGGAAAAGGCGCCGAGCGCGGCCAGCACCACCATGCCGATCAGGCCGCAGATCAGGCCGTATTCAATGGCGGTGGCGCCGCCTTCGTCGCGGAGCAGCCGGCAGATGAAACCCTTCACGCCCGGCCTCCCCTGTCGTCGGCCCGTCAGAGCAGATCGCGCAACCAGGCGATCAGCGGTTCATCGGCCGGAGGCATGGGATAGGCCGACAGCTTGTCCGGCTTCACCCAGGCCAGACCCGCATGCTCGCGCGCCTCGACCACGCCGGACCAGCGCCGGCACAGATACAGTGGCATCAACAGGTGAAATGATTCGTAAGCGTGACTGGTAAACACGAAGGGGGCCAGGCAGGCCTCCTTCACGTCGATGCCCAGTTCTTCCTTCAGCTCGCGGATCAGGGCCGTCTCGGGCCGTTCGCCCGGCTCGACCTTGCCGCCGGGGAATTCCCACAGGCCCGCCAACTGCTTGCCCTCGGGACGTTTGGCGATCAGCACCCGGCCGTCTGGATCAATCAGAGCGACGGCGACGACCAGGACGGTGGGGACGGCAGGCGTCTCGCTCACGATCGATAGTCCCCGTTGATCTCGATGTAGCGTTTGGTCAGGTCGCAGGTCCACACGGTGGCCGAGGCGCGCCCTGAGCCGACATGGACGGTGATGTCGATCTCGTCGTTCTTCATATAGGCGCTCATGACCGCCTCGTCGTAGTCAGGCGACGGAGCGCCGTCGACGGCGGCGACGTGCGGGCCGAAGCGGATGGCCAGACGGTCGCGGTCGACCGCCTCTTCGGTCTTGCCCACGGCCATGACGATGCGGCCCCAGTTGGCGTCTTCGCCGGCGATGGCGGTCTTGACCAGAGGGCTGTCGGCGATCGATTTGGCCAGTTTGCGCGCCGAGGCGGGCGACGCGGCGCCGTCCACCGTGACCTTGACGAACTTGGTCGCGCCCTCGCCGTCCTTGACCAGCTGGTGCGCCAGATCGAGCATGACGGCGTCCAGCGCGGCCGAGAATTCCTTCAGGCGGCGGTCGCCGACGCGACCGATGCGCGGCGCGCCGGACGCGCCCGTGGCGAACAGCAGCGCCGTGTCGTTGGTCGAGGTGTCGCCGTCCACCGTCACGCTGTTGAAGGTGGTGCGGACGTGCAGGTTCAGCAGGGCCTTCAGCACCGGCGGGGCGATATCGGCGTCCGTGACGATGAAGGCCAGCATGGTCGCCATGTCCGGCGCGATCATGCCCGAGCCCTTGGCGATCCCGGCGATGCGGACCTTGACGCCCTCGATCTCACATTCCGCGTGGGAGCCCTTGGGAAAGGTGTCGGTGGTCATGATGCCCAAGCCGGCCCTGGCCCAGTTGTCGGCTTTCAGACCGGCCTGAACCTCGGGCAGGCGGGCGGCGATCTTCTTGTCGTCCAGCACCACGCCGATGACCCCGGTCGAGGCCAGCATGACGTCCCGCTGACGGCAACCGAAGCGTTTGGCGAACTCCGCGGCCGTGCGACGCGCCGCATCGGCGCCCGCCTTGCCGGTGAAGGCGTTGGCGCAGCCGGCGTTGACGACCAGCGCCCGGACTTCTTCGCCGCCCTTGTCGGCGTCCAGCTGGCGCTTGCACCAGTCGACCGGGGCCGAACCGACCTTGTGCCGGGTGAAGACGCCCGCACACGACGCGCCTTCGGGAAAGTGGAAGACCACCAGATCGTCGCGCTCATGCTTGTAGAAGCCGGCGCGGGCGGTCGCGATCTCGACCCCGCCGATCGGCGCGATGGCTGGGAAAGGAACGGCCAGCGGCGAGACCATCAGACCCGGCTTGCCCGGCGCCGAAGCCTTGGTCGGCGTCGACCCGGCCGACTGGGCCGCACGTTTCAGGGCCGAGGCCAGCGGGTCCAGCGCCTTTTCGATGACGGTTTCGATCTTCTTGCCGGTCGAGGCGGACTTGGACGGCGGCTGGCTCATGCGGCGTTTCCGGCGGCGGGAGGAACGGTGACTTTAGCGGCGGGGGCGGCGGCCGCGGGCGGCGACGCCTTCGCGTCGTTCAGGCTGATTTCGACCTCGGCCTTGCCGCGAAGTTGCTCCAGCAACTGGCGCACGCCTTCATAGGTCAGATAGCGGACGATCTGCGGGCGGGCCTGCTCCAGCGTCGGCGGCGTCTCGATGCGTCGGTCCTCGACCTTGAGCACGGCCCAGCCGGTCTCGGTCTGGATCGGGCCGACGACCTGGCCCGGCGTCTTGCCCTGCAGGGCTGTCGCATAGGCCCCCGGCAGGACGTCGAGCGTCGAATAGCCCAGATCGCCGCCGGAATAGCGGGTGGCGTCGTCGATGGAGCGTTGAGCGGCCACGGCTTCGAACGCCGCGCCCTGCCCCAGCACGCCCAGAACGGCGTCGGCCTGCTCCTTGGTCGGGGCCAGGATCAGCCGCACCCGAACCTCCTCGGTCGTTCGCGCCAGGCGCTGCTGTTCGGCGTAGAGGCGTTCCACCGCCTGTTCCGACACGGCGCCGGAGACCACCTTTTCCACCAGCATGTCGCCCAGAATGCGTTCGCGCACGGCCTGCAGGCGGCGCTGGGCGGCCGGGCTGGAATCCAGTCCGCGACGCTCGGCCTCGGCGGCCAGAAGCTTCTGATCCACCACCTCGTCCATCACCCGGCGGAACAGTTCGGAGGAGACATCGAGAGGATCGTCCTCGCCGATCAGCCCTTGGGCCACCGCCTCGCGCCGCACGTCCGAGGCCCAGACGGCGCGGTCGTTGACCTTGGCCACCACCCGGTCGTTCTTTTCCGGCGCAGCCTCGTCACCGCCGCGCCCGCAGGCGGCCACGCCCATCGCCAGCCCGACGGCGGCGATCAGAAACAGGCTTGTGAGGGGACGCCGCGCTCGCATCGGACGCTCCGGGCAAGGGTCAGGGGACAGGTCGCCGGGGCGACCCTTCGCGCCTGCGCGGCGCCGCCTTAAAAAGGCCCTCGCGTTGACAGGGGTAAGGGCGGTGCTTAAGTCCCGCCTGCGCCCAAGTCGAGGGATTTTCGATCGTATGCGCGGCCCTTCGCGCGCCCTGACTGCAGGGAAGGCCTGGGGCTGGCGTGATCGCGGCCTCCCGACCGGGCGAAACCTGTCTTTCTCAGAGCCTTCAGCCGCTCGACCGCCTGACCCGGATCGCCCATGCTCGGCTTCGCCAAGAAACTTCTCGGTTCTTCCAACGACCGCAAGGTCAAGGCCTTCCAGGCCCAGGTCCAGAAGATCAACGCCCTTGAACCCAAGTTCGAGGCCTTCTCCGACGACGAACTGCGCATGATGACGCAGACCTTCCGGGATCGCGTCGAAGCCGGCGAAAGCCTGGACAAGCTGCAGAACGAGGCCTTCGCCGTCGTGCGCGAAGCTTCCAAGCGCGTGCTGGGCCAGCGTCAGTACGACGTGCAGATGGCCGGCGGCATGATCCTGCACGAAGGCGGCATCGCCGAGATGCGGACCGGCGAAGGCAAGACCCTGGTGGCCGTGGCCCCGGTCTATCTGAACGCCCTGGCGGGCAAGGGCGTCCACGTCGTCACCGTCAACGATTACCTGGCCCGGCGCGACGCCGAGACCATGGGCAAGGTCTACCGCTTCCTGGGCCTTGAGGTCGGCGTCATCGTCAACGGCCTGTCGCAGGGCCAGCGCCAGATGGCCTATCAGGCCGACATCACCTACGGCACCAACAACGAGTTCGGCTTCGACTATCTGCGCGACAACCTGGTCTACGACCGTCGCGAAATGGTGCAGCGCGGCCACCACTTCGCCATCGTCGACGAAGTGGACTCCATCCTGATCGACGAGGCGCGCACGCCGCTGATCATCTCGGGCCCGACCGAGGACCGTTCGGACCTCTACAAGATCGTCGACGCCCTGGTGAAGGAACTGGTCAAGGACAAGGACACCTACGACCTCGACGAGAAGCAGCGTCAGGCCCTGCTGACCGAGCTGGGCTCGGAACGCATGGAGCAGATGCTGGAACAGGGCGGCCACTTCGCCGAGGACACCGTCGACCTGTACGACCCGGCCAACGTCAGCCTGGTGCACCACGTCAACCAGGCCCTGCGCGCCAACACCCTGTATCAGCGCGACAAGGACTACATCATCAAGGACGGCGAGATCGTCCTGATCGACGAGTTCACCGGCCGCATGATGACCGGCCGTCGCCTATCCGAAGGTCTTCACCAGGCCATCGAGGCCAAGGAAGACGTCAAGATCATGCCCGAGAACCAGACCCTGGCCTCGGTGACCATCCAGAACTACTTCCGCCTCTACGAAAAGCTGTCCGGCATGACCGGCACGGCCGCGACCGAGGCCCAGGAATTCCTCGACATCTACAAGATGGACGTCCTGGAAGTGCCGACCAACCGTCCGATCCAGCGCAAGGACTACGACGACGAGGTCTACCGCACCTTCGCCGAGAAGAACCGCGCCATCGCCGCCCAGATCGCCGACTGCTACGTGCGCGGCCAGCCGATCCTGGTCGGCACGGTGTCGATCGAGAAGTCCGAAGAACTGTCCGACCTGCTGAAGGACTACGACTATCAGATCGAGACCTCGCGCAAGCTGAAGCCCGAATACGAAGGCCGCGAGAAGGAAGCCCAGAAGGTCGGCGACCTGGCCTATGACATCGAATACGTCACCGGCCGGGGCATTCCGCACAACGTCCTGAACGCGCGCCAGCACGAGCAGGAAGCCTATATCGTCGCCGAGGCGGGCCTGCCGCACGCGGTGACCATCGCCACCAACATGGCCGGCCGCGGCACCGACATCCAGTTGGGCGGCAACCTGGAAATGCGCGTCCAGCGCTGGCTCCAGGAACAGCGCAACATGGCGATGGAGGTCCCGCCCGAGGCGCTGGCCGACAAGGAAACCGAGTTCAAGGCCGAGATCGCCGCCGCGCGCGAGAAGGCCCTGGCCGCCGGCGGCCTGTTCGTCCTGGGCACCGAGCGCCACGAAAGCCGCCGCATCGACAACCAGCTGCGCGGCCGGACCGGCCGTCAGGGCGACCCCGGCACCTCGAAATTCTACCTGTCGTGTGAAGACGACCTGCTCCGCATCTTCGCGGGCGACCGCCTGGACGCCATCATGCGCCAGTTCGGCGTGGCCGAGGGCGAGGCCATCAGCCACCCCTGGCTGAACCGCGCCGTCGAAACGGCCCAGAAGCGCGTCGAAGCCCGCAACTACGACATGCGCAAGAACGTGCTGAAGTACGACGACGTCGTGAACGATCAGCGCAAGGCCGTGTTCGAACAGCGCCAGGAGTTCATGGACTCCACCGACCTGTCGGAACTGGTCGCCGATTTCCGCAGCGACGTGATCAACGACCTGGTCGAACGGTACATGCCGCCCAAGGCCTATGCCGAACAGTGGGACATCGACAGCCTGGACGAAAAGGTCCGCTCGACGCTGGGCCTGGAACTGCCCCTGCATGACTGGGCCGCCGAAGAAGGCGTCTCGAACGAAGAGATCGAAGAGCGCATCACCGTCGCCGCCGACGCCCGCGCCGCCGAGCGTCTGGAGCTGATCGGCGCCGATCAGACGCGCGGCCTCGAAAAGCAGTTCATGCTGCAGATGATCGACATGCAGTGGCGCGAGCATCTGGTCCACCTGGACCACCTGCGCGGCGTCATCGGCCTGCGCGGTTACGGCCAGCGCGACCCGCTGAACGAGTACAAGACCGAAGCCTTCAACCTGTTCGAGACGCTGCTGCACGACCTGCGCCACAACGTCACGCGCTGGCTGATGACGGTCGAGTTCCAGTTCCAGGCGCCGCCGGCGATGGAAATGCCCGAGTTTCAGGAAATCCACCTGAATCCCGGCACCGGCGAGAACGAAATGGCCAACCCGATGGCCCAGAACCCGGAAGGCATGCTGACCGGCGACGACCGCTCCAGACTGCCGGTCGAAGCCCTGCCCGAAGGCTGGGAGCGCACCAGCCGCAACGCCGACTGCCCCTGCGGCTCGGGCCGCAAGTTCAAGCACTGCCACGGTAGCTTGATTTAAGGCGCGCTGACGCGCGCGGCGCTACGCTCGCGACGCGATCGCTCCCTGCTTGAGCGCCAAAGACCGAGTTGAGAGAGGCGGGTTCGCGAAAGCGGCCCGCCTTTTTCTTTGCCCGGTGACGCCGGTCGTCATGCGGGTTAGCGTAACCTCATGAACTACAAGCCCCTGTTCTCGCGCGCGCTCGGTCTTGATCCCGAACGCCTGCATTTCGCCGCCCACAGCCACCACCTGTGGCCCGACGCCAGCTTCGACGGCCAGGTCCGGGCCTGGGCAGAGGCCAACCGCTTCGCCGATCGCAAATGGGACCTGATCTTCGGCGAGGTCATCCCCGAGGCTCAAGGCCACGTCGCGCGCGAGCTGGGTCTGCCCTCGCCCGACAGCCTGATCTTCGCACCCAACACCCATGAGATCCTGCTGCGCATCGTCTCGGCGGTCGACAAGGCGCCCGTGCGCATCCTGGCCACAGACGGCGAGTTCCACTCCTTCCGCCGCCAGTCGGAACGCTGGGAAGAGGCCGGTCAGGCCGTCGTCACCCGCGTGCCCCTCGCCCCGTTCGACACTTTCGCCGAGCGTTTCGTCGCGGCGGCGCAGGCGGGCGGGCACGATCTGATCTTCGTCAGCCAGGTCTTTTTCCGCACTGGCGGCCTGTTCGAGCGCATCGCCGAACTGGCGGAACTGGCCGACCCGGCCGGGCCCTGGGTCGTCGTGGACGGCTATCACGGCTTCATGGCGACGCCGACCGACCTGTCGGCTGTGGCGGACAAGGTCTTCTATCTGGCGGGCGGCTATAAATACGCCATGGCGGGCGAAGGCGCCTGCTTCCTGCACGCCCCGCCCGGCTTCGGGCCGCGCCCCGTCGTGACCGGCTGGTTCGCCGAGTTCGGCCATCTGGAAGGCCCGCCCGGCGGCGTTCAATACCGCACAGACGGCGGCCGATTCTGGGGCGCCACCTTCGACGCCAGCGCCCTTTATCGCTTCAACGCCGTGCGCCAGATGCTGGATCAGCACGGCCTGACCACGGCGATGATCGCCGACCACGCGCGCGGCCTTCAGGCGCGGTTCCAGGCGGCGATCGAAGGCGCAGAAGCGGGCGTCCTGTCACAGGCCGACATCCTGAACCCGGTCGACGGCGCGGCGCCGCGGGCCCGCTTCCTGGCCCTGCGCCACCCGGACGCCCCCCGCTGGAAGGCGGCCCTGCAGGAGATGAACGTCATCGCCGACGTGCGCGACGACGTCATCCGCTTCGGCTTCAGCCTGTATCAGAGCGAGGAAGACGTGGAGCGGCTGATCCACGCCTGCGCCCGGCTGGACTAGGCCTTTAGAAGAACAGGCTGTCGGCGTCGCGGCGGGCCTCAGGCGGGTCGGTACGGCGCGGTTGACGCTCGCGGCGCGGGGCCGAGGCTGAGGCAGGCGGCGTCGCCCGCGCGGGCTGTGCGGTCGTCGCCGGCGCCGGGTCGCCCGGCAGTCGAGGCGTCGGGGTCGCGCGCGGCGCCGGGGCGGCGGCTGGCGGCGGCGGCGCGCTCGCCTCGGCCTTCGGCGGCGGGCCCAGCGTCGGATATTTCGGAGCAGGCGGCAGGCGCGGTCGGCGCGCGGGCGGCGGCGCAGCCGGGGCCGTCAGCACGACTTCCGCGTCAGGCGACGGAGCCTCAAGCGCCTGACGCGCCTGGGTTCGCGCGCGGGGGCTGTCGCACCGGCACAGAACCAGATCCTCGCCCTCGCGCCACAGGATCAGGGGTCTGCGCGGCGGCTCGGCCCAGCGATGGCCCAGGCGGGCCAGATCATTCTCCAGCGCCTTATCGGCGCCGGTGGGGATGGCGCGAACCTCATGCCCCTGCGCCTCCCACAGCGGCGCCGTCTGCGCCAGCCAGTCCCGCCCCGCGCCGTCCGGGTCATAGACATAGACGGGGGTCAGGCCGAAGGCCGCCGGACCCGCCGCCTGCTCCAGCCGCATCTCCAGTCCTTCAGGCGGCGTCAGGCGCTGAACATCGTGCCGCGCCACGCCCAGCCACCATGCCGCCAGAACCACGCCGAGCAACAACAGACCCAGGACGACGCCGATCAGCGTCCCGAGCAACAGGCGCGGCCAGTCCGTATGAGAGGATGGGTTCAGGGAGGCGGAGGTCATCGCCGCCAAGGCGTAGCACCGAATGGCGCGGCTGTCAGACCGCCAGATCCAGCAAGGCGTCGCGCGTCAGTTCGACATGGGTCATGGGGAACAGGTGGCCGCCGCCAGCCACGGTCTCGACCTCGACATTCGGGCGGCGCGACGACGGCGCCACGGCGCACAGGGCGCCCGTCTCAGCCTTGAGTATCCGCACCGCGCCCGGATAGGTCGCCAGGGCCCGCCAGGGGTCGTGCGCCTGGGCGGCGTAGTTGGAGGCCTCCCACGCCGGGTCGCAGGCCAGCTCCAGCCCGCGATCCGTCTCGACGAGCCCGTCAGACAGATAGTCGGCCAGCATCATGTCCGGCCAGCCCTTGAAGGCGCCGCGTCCGCGATAGGCGCTCATCGCCTGTTCGCGGCTGTCGAACAGGGCGCGGCGACGCAGGGTGTTGGCGACGATGGGGAAGCGCCGCGACAGCAGGCCGGCGAGCGGCAGGTTCATCGCCCACACCATCTCGCGACGCCAGATCACCGGATCCAGCAGCAACAGACGCGAGACCCGATCCGGGCGCTCGGCGGCGGCCATCAGGCCGCTGGTCCCGCCGATGGAATGTCCGGCCAGGGCGACGGGCGGGCCGTCGATCGCCTCCAGCAGACAGATCAGGTCGTCGCGATGATCCTTCCAGCTGCGTCGGCCGTCGGGGACGGCGGGCAGGCGCGTCCGGCCGTGACCGCGCAGATCCGGCGCCCAGATGCGCAGGGCGCCCGACAGGGGCTGCAACACGGAGCGATAGGTCAGGGCGTTGAAACCGTTGGCGTGGATGAAGATCAGGTCGACCGGCCGCTTGGGATCGCCGAAGTCCAGCACGGCCATGTCGCCCGCGCCCCAGCGATTGTCGATCGGCACGCTGATCCGGCGCGGCGCCGACAGGGCCAGGGCGTCCATCGCGTTCAGGCCGCCAGGCGGCAGGCGCCGCATCGACCGTGGCCCTCGATCGTGGTGCGGTCGATCGCATAGCCCGCGTTCGCGGCCGCCTGGGCGATCACATCGGCGCCGGGGACCGCCACCTCTTCGGTGGCGCCGCAGCAGTCGCAGATCAGGAAGGCCGCCGCATGGCCGCCCGGCGCGCAGGCGTCGGCCGTGCACGCGACATAGGCGCTGATGGAGGCGATGCGGTGGGCCAGACCGCGCTTCTCAAGAAACTCAAGGGCGCGATAGACGGTCGGAGGCTTGGCCGCCTGACCGTCGAGGCCGTAACGAGCGATCAGGTCATAGGCCTTGACCGGCTCGGCGGCCGACAGCAGCAGTTCAAGCACGCGGCGGCGCGGGGCGGTCATGCGGTCGCCATCGGCCGAAAAGCGCGCCTCGACGGCGGCGATCGCCCGTTCGACCTCGGCGGCGCCGGGTCGGCTGTCGATATGATCATGATCGCAGGCGTCGCCCATGCCCTAAGAGCTAGGGGGTCCTGAGCCGCGCCGCAACCGGGACCGCGCGCCGCAGGTGCGATCAGGGCTCATTGTGGCCAAACCGCGGCGTTTGCGGCGGCCTCGGGCATGGGCTAGAAGAACCGTCCTTTCTGTTCAGAAGACCCTATTTCATGACCGACGCGACCCAAGCGAACAGCCCCCTGTCGGGCACTGTCCTGTTCTATTCCCAGCCCGAGCCGCTGTCGGCCGACGTGCACGGCAAGTTGGGCGTGACGCCCGCGGACAAGCCCTACGCCTTCGTGGCCCAGACGCACGTGGTGCCGCTGACGGTGACGGAGTTCGCCCCGGCCGCCCTGTCCTATCCGGTCATCTTCGTCGGCGACGCCAAGCAGCCGGTCGCCGCCATGGGCCTGAACCAGGCCGAGAACCTGTTCATCGAGGACGGCGAGTTCCGCCCTGACGCCTATATTCCGGCCTATGTGCGCCGCTACCCCTTCGTCTTCGCCAATGATGAAGAGCAGAAGCGCATGGTGCTATGCATCGACCGCGCCGCCCCCTTCGTGGTCGAAGGCGGCGAGACGCCCCTGTTCGAAAACGGCCAGCCCAGCGGCTACGTCAACTTCGGCATGGAGTTCTGCAACAACTTCGAGCAGGAGCGCGTGCGCACCGAGTCCTTCGTCAACCTGCTGAAGGAACTGGACCTGTTCGAGGTGCGTGAAGCCACCTTCACCCCGCGCAACGCCGACGGCTCGGCCGGCGCGCCGCAGAAGATCGCCGAATACTTCGCCGTGTCGGAAGACAAGCTGAAGGCCCTACCGGTCGAGAAGCTGGCCGAACTGCGCGACAACGGCGCCCTGGGCCAGATCTACGCCCACCTGGTGTCGTTGCTGGGCTGGGACCGCCTGATCGCCATGGCCCTGACCCGCACCGTCCAGCAGCCGGTCGCCGCCAACGCTTGATCTTCTTGAGTGGGCCTAACGCGCGTTCGCGCTGCTTGAGGCTTTTTTGAAGCGGGCCTAACGCGCATTCGCGCTGCTTGAGGCCCGGATAAAGCGATGAAATGGAGACGCCCCGTCAGGCTGCTGGCGGGGCGTTTTTTGTCCATGCCACATGGAGAAGGGGTTTAGCGGCGGGCCACGAGGGCGCGGGTCAGGCAGGAAAAGACCAGCCGCCCCGCCTCGTCCAGAACGTCCTGCTGGGCGATGACGACGCCTTTTTCATCGCCGACCGGGTCCTTGCCCATCACCGTCAGCCGTCCGCGCAGCAACTCGCCCGCCGGAGGATTGCGCAGGAAGCGCAGGCCGTCGACCGCCAGGGTCTTGGACCCCGCCCAGCCGCCCATGCGGTCGGCGGACAGACGGCTCCACAGGGCGTAGACCATGGCTTCGGGCGCGCCATAGGCGACGTCCCACCCCGGCAGGAACCGTTCGGCGAACAGGTCCAGCGCCGCCGCATCGACGGCGCAGGCGCCCAGCGGAATGACCTGGCCGATCTCGAGATCCTCGAAATGGACATGCAGCGGTTCGGTCATGCGCGGTTCTTCCTCGCTCAGGCCGCCGGCTCCTCCGACACCCGGACCATCAGCTTGCCGTCATGGTCGCCGGTGAACAAGCGATTCAGCGAGCCGACCGCCCCTTCCAGACCATCGTCGACGTGAACCTTCCACTGGATCTTGCCGTCGGCCAGCCACGGGCCCATCTCGGCGACCATTTCCTTGGCGCGGTGGGCGTAGTCGAGGACCAGGAAGCCCTGCACGTCCAGACGGTGGGTGATGATGCGCGCAAAGTTGGGCGACGGCGGCATCCGCGTGGCGTTATAGGCCGAAATCAGGCCGCAGACGGCCATGCGGCCGTGCACCTTCAGCCGGTTCCAGACAGCGATCATGATGTCGCCGCCGACGTTCTCGAAATTGAGATCGATCCCGTCGGGAGCCAGCCGATCCAGGGCGTCGCCGACATCCTCATTCTTGTAATCGACAGCGCCGTCGAAACCGAGCTCTTCGGTCAGCCAGCGGCATTTCTCGGCGCCGCCCGCAATGCCGATGACGCGGCAGCCGCGCTGCTTGGCCACCTGTCCGGCGATGGAGCCGACCGCCCCGGCGGCCGCCGAGATCACCAGGGTCTCGCCCGCCTTGGCTTTCAGCACGTCGGTGACGCCGAAATAGGCCGTCATGCCGGTCATCCCCAGCACGGAGAGATTGGCGGTCAGCGGCAGGCCCGGCGCGCGGTGGACCGGGCGCAGCTCCGGCTCGGGCACGACGGCGTAATCGGCCCAGGCGCCGGACAGAGGCGTGACCAGATCGCCTTCCTTGAACCGCTCGCCGCGCGACTGCTCGACCACGCCCAGCGTCAGCCCGCGCATGACGTCGCCCAACCCCACCGGCGGCAGATAGCCTTCGGAATCATTCATCCACGTGCGGTTCGTCGGGTCGATCGACAGATAGATCGTGCGGACCAGGACCTCGCCGTCCTTCAGGTCGGGCACGACGCTTTCGGCCAGTTCCAGATCACCGTCCTGAATCAGCCCATGGGGTCGGCGACGCAGGATCCACTGTCGGTTGCGCAAGCTCATCAGTCTGTCTCCCAACTTAGTTTTCTTTCAAGACCTATAGTGGCCTCTCCCGGCCGCAGGGCAAGCGACTCCGCCCGGCGACAGGCAAAAAAGAAGGCGGACCCTTTTTTGAGGATCCGCCAGGAGTCGCATCATCGAGAATGAGGCGAGAGCAAAGACCGACCGGCAGGTCGGCGGGGGAATCGCCCTCGGCGACCAGATAACGGCGCGCAGCTGAGTCAGTTCCCGCCGTCGTATCCGTCTGACCCCGCCGGACTGGAGCGGAACGGCGGGACGCCCGCGACGTTCGCCTTGGGACACCGCCGATAAGCCGAAGAAAAGGACGCGAGCCGATGACGCATCAAGATCCGCATTCCCATTCCGCCGACGCCGTGGAAAGCCATCACGCCGTCGAAGCCCAGTATGTGCGCCAGGGCCGGGGCGGACGGCGCATCCTCATGCTGCTGATCATATCGGCGGGGGCCGCCGCTGTGTTGCTGCTTGGCCTCTGGGCGGTCAACAACGCCAGCCTGCATCAAACCGCCGAGGAGACCGGCATGGCGCCTGAGACGCCGCCCGTCGTGGACACCGACCGGACCGCCCGCAGCGCCGGCCCGGAGACGACGCCGCCGCCGGTCGACGCTTCTCCCGCCGCCTGAGCTTCCGCCCGGTAAAAAAGGGCCCCGCCGCAGCGGAGCCCTTTAAAGGCGTCGGGGGCGCCGCCGCGGCTTAGGCGGCCGCCTTCTGGCGCGAGGGATGGAAGAAGAGCGCCTGGCTGATCGCCGCCTTCACCGTTTCCGGCTGGAACGGCTTGGTGATCAGGAAGGTCGGCTCGGGCCGTTCCCCGGTCAGCAACCGCTCAGGGAAGGCGGTGATGAAGATGACCGGCACGTCGAACTTGCGCAGGATATCCTTGACCGCGTCGATGCCCGAAGACCCGTCCGCCAGTTGGATATCGGCCAGAACCAGCCCGGGCGCATGGCGCGAAACCGCGTCCACGGCCTCATCGTGAGTGGTGGCGGTTCCGGTGACGCGGTGGCCCAGCTCTTTCACCAGGCTTTCGATGTCGGCCGAGATGATCGCCTCGTCTTCGATGATCAGCACGTCAGTGGCCAGTTCGGCGTCGATGTCGGACTGGGCCTCGGAGATCAGGCGCTCGACCGTGCGCGGATCGACGGCCAGGATCTGGGCGGCTTCGGACGGCGTAAAGCCCTCCAGCGCCGTCAGGAGGAAGGCCTGACGCGACTGGGGTGCGATGCGCAGCAGGCGACGCGATGCGTCATCGCCTTCGGCGGCTCCGCTTTCCAGCTGCGCCCCGGTGCTGGACCAGATGGTGTGGAAGACGTGGTAGAGCGCCACCCGCGGCGTCATGTCGGCGGGCAGTTGCCGCTCGCCCGCCGCCAGCGCCTCAAGCGCGACGCGGACATAGTTGTCGCCCGTGCTCTGATCGCCCGTCAGGGCGCGAGCGTAACGGCGAACATAAGGCAGATGCGGCGCAAGTCTGGCCAGAAGACTCATATGTATTTCCCCGACAACGCCCGTCTCCACTGATGAGACAGGCTTAGAGGGCGACAACGTACCAGACACGCCACGGTTCCGTGAGCATCGTCCAGCTTGAGCATAAAACCGCACCAGCGTAGGAACTCTATTGGCGAGGCGGCGTTCTGCGTCTCTATGAACGACTTCATAAGGCTTGGGCGGCGGCCGACACTCCATGATTGAACCTAAGGACAACCCCGCGCGTAAAAGCGGGTCACCCTCGAACGAACGCGATCTCGAAGAGGTCCGTCTGCGTCAGCAGGCCATCGGCGTGAAGCTGCGCCATATGTTCGACGAAGTCGTCAACGAGCCGGTGCCGGACGAATTTCTGGAAATCCTTCGCCGCGCCGATCAGGGCGCATCCGCCAAGGAGGGGCAGTGACCACCACGACTCCCGCCGCCAGGCCCTCGTCATCGGACGACAACGCGTTCAAAGCTGAACTCGTCACCCTGATCCCCCACCTGCGGGCCTTCGCCCGGACCCTGACCGGCGACCCGACGGCCGCCGACGACCTGGCCCAGGAAGCCATGATGAAGGCGTGGGACGCCCGCGCCAGCTATCAGATGGGCACCAATATGAAGGCCTGGACCTTCATGATCCTGCGCAACCAGTTCTATTCGGAAAAGCGCCGCTCGTGGCGCCAGACCCAGCTGGACCAGGAAGCCGCCGAACGCACCCTGATCGCCGTCGACGACCCCGAAGCGCCCGTGGCCCTGGACGAGCTGCGTCAGGCGCTGAAATCCCTGCCGGAAGAGCAGCGCGAAGCCCTGATCCTCGTGGGCGCAGGCGGCTTCGCCTATGAAGAGGCCGCTGAAATCTGCCAGTGCGCCGTCGGCACGGTGAAGAGCCGGGTGTCGCGCGCGCGCAAGGCGCTGCAGGCCACGCTGGAGCGCGGCGGCTATGCGCGCGACGGCCAATCGGCGGGCGACGCCATGCGCTCGATTCTGGCCGACGCGGACAGACTAAGCGGCGCCGGGCGCAAATAGCGGTGAGGGTCGGCCGGGTTCTGGGCCGAAAGCTCGGGCGCCGCAGCGTCCAGGGCATCCGATTCCGCCTGGGCCTGGCCATGGCCCTGGGCCTGCTGCCCATCCTGCTGCTCGGCGTGATCCAGACCGAGGCCGAGTTTCGCAAACAGGAGCAAGAACGACGCATCGACCTGCAGCTGGCGGCCGAACGCAGCGCTTCGGAGGCCAAGGCCAGGATCAACTCGACCGTCGTGCTGCTTCAGGCCCTGACGCCTGAAGGGGTCGGCTTCTTCTGCGAAGCGCGGCTGACCGCCCTCGCCGCCCGGATGGACGCAATTACAAGCCTGGCGCGCTACAGCGCGACCGGCGCTCCGGTCTGCGCGTCACGCGACGCCGGTCAGGCGCAAGACGACGAAAGCGTCCTGGGTCAGGCCTGGCATCGGCGCCTGAGCGAGGGCGAGGACGTCGTGATGCAGCGCTCGGCCGACGGGGAATACCTGATCGTCGCCGTCCGTTGGGAGCGCCCGATGGGCGCCTTCCAGGGCGCGCTGGCGGCGAGAGTGCCCCTGCGCGTGCTCCAGCCGGACATCCGCGATCCCGCCCTGCCCCCCGGTTCTCAGGCGGCGCTGACGGACGGCGCCGGAAACATTCTGATCGCCACCGACCCCGCGCCGTTCGCCCTGAAACGCGCGCGCCAGGCCGAAGGCTGGACCGAACGGGCGCGCGCCGGCGCCGCCGTCATGTTCGAAGCGCGCGACGCCCAGGGACGACGCCATGTCTATGGAGGCGCGCCCCTGGCTGGACAGGACGTCTTCGTCTTGCTGTCGGCGCCGGCGCCGGGACTGCTGTCCTGGGCGCGGCTGAACCCGTTCGGGACCCTGTTGCTGCCGCTGGCGGCGTGGCTGACGGCGTTTGCGGCCGTCATGTTGCTGTCCGAGCGGATCGTGGTGCGCTGGCTCGACTATCTGGAGCGGGTGGCGGCCATCTATGCGCGGGGGCGTTTCTCCATTCGCCCGGTCCAGGCCGAGCACGCCCCGGCCGAAATCCGCACCCTGGCCCGCACCCTGGGTCAGCTGGGCGAGACCATCACCCGCCGCGACAAGGATATTCTGGACGCGCTTGAGGAGAAGGACGCCCTTCTGCGCGAAATCCACCACCGGGTGAAAAACAATCTGCAGATCATTTCGTCCCTGCTGTCGATGCAGCAGCGGGCGGTGACCGACCCCGGCGCGCGCGCGGCCCTGGGCGACACGCGACAGCGCATCACCGCCCTGGCTCAGATCTATCGCGTCCTCTACCAGAGCGAGGATATCCGCGAGGCCGACGCCGACACCTTCCTGCGCGAATTGGTGGGTCAGTTGATCGCAGGCGAGGCGGTGCGCGGCCCGCTGGTGACGACCTCCATCGAGGCCGATCCGCTGATCATCGACCCCGACAAGCTGGCGCCCCTGGCCCTGTGGCTGGTCGAGGCCGTGTCAAACGCCCAGAAACACGCCTTCGCCGGACGCGGCGGCGAACTGAAGGTGCGCTTCAAAGTCGACGGCGACACCAGCGTACTGGAAGTCGAGGATGACGGTCCCGGCCTGGATGACGCCATTGAAGCGGGCGTCGGCCGCACCCTGATGATGGCCTTCGCCAAACAACTGCGCGGCGAGGCCCGGATCGTTCCCGCCCCCGGCGGCGGCTCGATCGCACGGCTGACCTTCGTCACCCCCGAAGCCCGCGAAGCCGCCCATGTGAGAGAGGTCGCGGCCTTCCGTCTCAGCGGAACCGCACCCCAAGCGTAGCGTTGTATGGAGCACGGGCGCGGAGCCCGAACCAACAGGAGCCTCCAATGCGCAAACTCATCATTCTGGCCGTCGCTGCTGCAGCTTTGACCACCGCCGCCTGCAACACCATTCAAGGCGTCGGCCGCGACACCCAGGCCGCCGGCCAGGCGGTCGAAGGCGCTGCTCGCGACGCCAAGAACTAAAGACCCGCCCGGATCGGGCGAACCGTTATTCAGCCCCGCGGACGTTTCTGTCCGCGGGGTTTTATTTTTCTCTGGTGCAGCATGGCCCGCTTGTTTAGCGTCCGCCCGCCCCACGTCGGGGCCAGGACACTGAAAGAAAAATGCGCGTCGGCTCCCCCCGAGAAATCAAGACCAATGAACATCGCGTCGGCCTGACGCCGGCCGCCGTCGGCGAATACGTCGCCCACGGCCATACTGTCCTGATCGAGACGGGCGCCGGTCTGGGCGCAGGCTTCACCGACGCCGATTATGTGAAGGCAGGCGCGCGCATCGCCCCCGACGCCGCCGCCGTCTTCGCCGACAGCGACATGATCGTGAAGGTCAAGGAGCTTCAGCCCGCCGAGTTCGCCCTGCTGAAGCCCGAACACATCCTTTTCACCTATCTGCACCTGGCGCCCGATCCCGAGCAGACCAAGGCCCTGCTGGCCTCCGGCTGCGCCGCCGTCGCCTATGAGACGGTCACCGACCGCAACGGCGGCCTGCCGCTGCTGGCGCCCATGTCCGAGGTGGCGGGGCGTATCGGCGTCTTCTCGGCGGCCGAGACCCTGCTGAAGCACAAGGGCGGCATGGGCCTGCTGTTCTGCGGCGTGCCGGGTGTCGCGCCCGCGCGGGTGCTGGTGCTGGGCGGCGGCGTCGTGGGGCTGAACGCCGCGCGTATGGCCGTGGGTCTGGGCGCCGAGGTCGTGGTGCTGGAACGCTCGATCCCCCGGATGCGCCACATCGACGAAGTGACCGGCGGGCGCGTCATCACCCGCTATTCCTCGCTGCACGCCATCGAGGAAGAACTGCCCAGGGCCGATGTGGTGATCGGCGCCGTTCTGACGCCGGGCGCCGAGGCCCCGACCCTGGTACGCCGCGACCAGCTGGCGTCGATGAAGAAGGACAGCGTGCTGATCGACGTCGCCATCGATCAGGGGGGCTGTTTCGAAACCTCGCGCCCGACCACCCACGATGATCCGACCTATGTGGTCGACGGGGTCATCCACTACTGCGTCGGCAATATGCCCGGCGCCGTGCCGCGCACCAGTTCCGAGGCCCTGAACAACGCCACCCTGCCCTATGGTCTGGCCCTGGCCGATCAGGGGCTGGAGGCTCTGCGCGCCGATCCGCACCTGGCCCGCGGCCTGAATGTGCTGAAGGGCCAGATCACCCACCCCGCCGTCGGCAAGGCGCTCGACATGGCGTGGAGCGACCCCTTCGGCGTCTGGGCCAAAGGCTGAAGACACAGCTAAGATCGCACCCGCCTGTAATTCGCCGCGCTTCTGGGCCATAAGGCGCCCATGAAGTTCCTCGATCAGGCCAAGATCTATATTCGCTCCGGCAACGGCGGCGCGGGCTCCGTCTCGTTCCGCCGCGAAAAGTTCATTCCCAACGGCGGGCCTGACGGCGGCGACGGCGGCAAGGGCGGCGACGTCTGGGTCGAGGCGGCCGACGGGCTGAACACCCTGATCGACTTCCGCTACCAGCAGCATTTCAAGGCACAGACCGGCCACCACGGCCAGGGCCGCCAGATGCATGGCGCCAAGGGCGAGGACGTGGTCCTGCGCGTCCCCGTCGGCACCCAGGTGCTGGACGAGGACAAGGAAACGGTGCTCGTCGATCTGGACGAGCCGGGCATGAAGGTGAAGCTGCTGTCCGGCGGCAACGGCGGCTGGGGCAACACCCGCTTCAAGGGGCCGGTCAATCAGGCGCCGCGCCACGCCAACCCCGGTCAGGAGGGGCAGGAGCGCTGGATCTGGCTGCGGCTGAAGCTGATCGCCGACATCGGTCTGGCGGGCCTGCCCAACGCCGGCAAGTCGACCTTCCTGTCGGCCGTCTCGGCGGCGCGGCCCAAGGTGGCGGACTATCCCTTCACCACCCTGACGCCCAACCTGGGCATGGTGGACCTGAGCCCGTCGGAACGCTTCGTCATCGCCGACATTCCCGGCCTGATCGAGGGCGCCAGCGAGGGCGCAGGGCTGGGAACGCGCTTCCTGGGCCATGTCGAGCGCTCAGCCAGCCTGATCCACCTGATCGACGGCACGCAGGACGACGTGGTCGAGGCCTATCGCATCATCCGCGGCGAGCTGGAGGCCTATGGCGAGGGTTTGGGCGACAAGACCGAGATTCTGGCCCTGAACAAGATCGACGCCCTGACGCCCGAAGTGCGCGAGGAAAAGGCGGCGGCGCTGGAGGCGGTCGCGGGCCGTCGTCCCATGCTGGTGTCCGGCGTCTCGGGCGAGGGCGTGACCGAACTGCTGCGCGCCGCCTGGGCCGAGGTCAAGCTGACCCGCGGCGAGGTCACCGACGAGGGCGAGGACGTCATCCCCGAAACGCCGGGCGGTTGGCAGCCGTAATCCATCACATGGCCGGATGACGGGGGCGTCGCCGCCCCCTATGTTCGCGCCATGACCGACGCGACCGCCGAATCCGAAATCCCCGCCCGCCCCCTGACTCAGGACGGGCCGCCCTTGCGGCTGTGGATGATCGACGCCTCGGCCTACATCTTCCGCGCCTACCACGCCCTGCCGCCGCTGACGCGCAAGTCCGACGGCCTGCCCGTGGGCGCGGTGCAGGGCTACTGCAACATGCTGTGGAAGCTGCTGAAGGATATGAAGGGCGAGGACGGCCCGACGCACCTGGTCGCCGTCTTCGACCATTCGGAGAAGACTTTCCGCAACGATCTCTACGACCAGTACAAGGCCCACCGTCCCCCGGCGCCCGAAGATCTGGTGCCCCAGTTCCCGCTGGTGCGCGAGGCGACCAAGGCCTTCGGCGTTCACTGCGTCGAGATGGTCGGATACGAAGCCGACGATCTGATCGCCACCTATGCCTGCAAGGCGCGCGACGCGGGCGGCGAGGCGGTGATCGTCAGTTCCGACAAGGACCTGATGCAGCTGATCGGCGACGGCGTGGTCATGTACGATCCGATGAAGGACCGCCGCCTGGACGAAGAGGCCGTGTTCGAGAAGTTCGGCGTCACGCCCGACAAGGTGGTCGAGGTTCAGGCCCTGATCGGCGACAGCGTCGACAACGTGCCCGGCGCCCCCGGCATCGGCCCCAAGACGGCGGCCCAGTTGATCGGCGAGTACGGCGATCTGGACACCCTGCTGGCCCGCGCGGGCGAGATCAAACAGCCCAAGCGCCGCGAGACCCTGATCAACTTCGCCGATCAGATCCGCCTGTCGCGCGAACTGGTGAAGCTGACCTGCGACGCGCCGATCCCCGAACCCATCGACGACTTCATCATCCGCGACCCGGACCCTGAGACCCTGTCCGCCTTCCTGGAGATGATGGAGTTCCGCTCGCTGGCCCGCCGGGTCGGCGACGGCAAGGCGCCGCAGAAGGAAGGCTCCGCCTTCACCCGCCAGCCGACCGCGCCCGTCGCCACGCCCCGCTATGGCCAGACCGAAGTCGCAGCCCCGGCCGAAGTCCATGCCATCGACCACGACCGCTATGAGTGCGTGCAGACGCTGGAAGACCTCGACCGCTGGATCGCGCGGGCCCGGGCGGCGGGCGTGGTCGGCTTCGACACCGAGACGGACGCCCTGTCATCGACCCACGCCGGGCTGTGCGGCGTATCGCTGGCGGTCGGCCCGAACGAGGCCTGCTACATCCCCCTGACGCACGAGCACGAACCGACCGGCGACGGCGGTCTGGACTTCGGCGACGGCGGCGACGCCCGCCCGCCGCTGCAACAGATCGACAAGCCGACGGCCCTGGCGCGGCTTAAGGCGCTGCTGGAAGACCCGTCGGTGCTGAAGGTCGGCCAGAACATCAAATACGACCTCGCCGTCATGGCCCGGCGCGGCGTGCGCGTCGCCCCGATCGACGATGTGATGCTGATCTCCTACGTGCTGGAGGGCGGACTGCACGGCCACGGCATGGACGAACTGGCGCGCCTGCATCTCGGCCACGAGCCGATGACCTTCAAGAGCGTGGCCGGGACCGGCAAGAGCCAGAAAAGCTTCAAGCACGTGGATCTTGCATCAGCCATTTGTTACGCCGCCGAAGACGCGGACGTGACCCTGCGCCTGCACCGCCTGCTGAAGCCGCGTCTGGCGGCCGAGGGCCTGTCGAGCGTCTATGAGACGCTGGAGCGCGGCATGCCCGCCGTCCTGGCCGACATGGAGCGGGCCGGGGTGCGGGTCGATCCGGACCGTCTGCGCTCCCTGTCCTCGACCTTCGGCCAGCGCATGGCCGAGCTGGAGGAAGAGGCGCACAGGCTGGCCGGCCGCCCCTTCAACGTCGGCAGCCCGCGCCAGATCGGCGAGATCCTGTTCGGCGAGATGAACCTGCCCGGCGGCAAGAAGACCGCCAGCGGCCAGTGGGGCACCGACGCCAGCGTGCTGGAGGAACTGGCTCAGACCCAGGCCCTGCCCCGCACCATCCTGGACTGGCGCCAGCTGTCCAAGCTGAAGGGCACCTATACCGACGCCCTGGTGGCGGCCATGGACCCGCAGACGAACCGGGTCCACACCTCCTATCAGCTGGCGGCCGCGACCACGGGGCGTCTGGCCTCATCCGACCCCAACCTGCAGAACATCCCGATCCGCACTGAGACCGGCCGCCAGATCCGCCAGGCCTTCATCGCCTCGCCGGGCCATGTGCTGATCTCAGCCGACTACAGCCAGATCGAGCTGCGCCTGCTGGCCCACATCGGCGACATTCCCGAGCTGAAGCGCGCCTTCAAGAGCGGACTGGACATTCACTCGGCGACCGCCTCGGAAATGTTCGGCGTTCCGGTCGAGGGCATGTCCAGCGAGACCCGCCGCCGCGCCAAGGCCATCAACTTCGGCATCATCTACGGCATCAGCGCCTTCGGCCTGGCCGCCCAGCTGGGCATCGACCAGGGCGAGGCCGGGGCCTACATCAAGACCTATTTCGAGCGCTTCCCCGGCATCCGCGCCTACATGGACAGGACCAAGGCGCTGGTGAAGGAGCAGGGCTTCGTCACCACCGTATTCGGGCGGCGCATCCACATCCCGGCCATCCGCTCCAAGTCCGGCGCCGAGCGCCAGTTCGGCGAGCGCGCGGCCATCAACGCCCCGATCCAGGGCGCCGCCGCCGACATCATCCGCCGCGCCATGATCCGCATGCCCGGGGCGCTGGCTGATGCGGGCCTTCAGACCCGGATGCTGCTGCAGGTCCACGACGAACTGGTGTTCGAAGCTCCCGAGGCCGAGGCCGAACGCGCCGTCGCCGTGATCCGTCGCGTCATGGAGACCGCCGCCGAACCGGCCGTGGCCCTGAGCGTTCCGCTGGACGTCGAAGCCAAGGCCGCCGGCAACTGGGACGACGCGCACTAACTCCAACCAAGGACGACGACATGAGCCTGGATCCCGAAATCCGCGAAAATGAAGACGCCAAGCGTTACGAGCTGGACGTCGACGGCGAGACCGCTGTCGTCATCTACAACCCCGTCGCGGGCGGGCGGCTGATCACCGAGACGCTCGTGCCCATCCCGCTGGAAGGGCGCGGCATCGCCAGCCGCATGGCCAAACACGTCCTGACCGACCTGAAGGACAAGGGTCTGCTGATCCTGCCGACCTGCCCCTTCTTCTCCAGCTATCTGAAGAAGCACCCGGAATACGCCGATCAGGTGCATCCGACCTATCGGGCCATGCTGGGCCTCTGACGGTCGCTTCGCGCGCCATCCCCTGCTAGGGCGGGGCGATGAAGTCTTCAGACATTGACGTCCTGATCGTCGGCGCCGGCGCGGCCGGCATGATGTGCGCCATCGAGGCGGGCAAGCGCGGCCGTCGCGTGCGCGTGATCGACCACGCCCGCGCCCCCGGCGAAAAGATCCGCATCTCGGGCGGCGGGCGCTGCAACTTCACCAATCTGGGGACGAGCGGCGCCAACTTCCTGGGCGAGAATCCGCGCTTCGCCCTGTCGGCCCTGCGGCGCTTCACCCAGCACGACTTCATCAAGATGGTCGATCGCCACGGCGTCGCCTGGCACGAGAAGACCCTCGGCCAGCTGTTCTGCGACGACAGCGCCAAGCAGATCATCCGTATGCTGACAGACGAGATGAAGGCCGCAGGCGTCACCCTGTCGCTGGGCCTCGGCGTCAAAACGGTCGAGCGCGCGGGCGATCGGTTTCAGGTCGACCTGGACGACGGGTCGCGGGTGACGGCGGCGTCTCTGGTCGTGGCGACCGGCGGCAAGTCCATTCCCAAGATGGGGGCCACCGGCTGGGGCTATGAGGTGGCGCGGCGCTTCGGCCTGCGCGTCACCGACACCCGGCCAGCCCTCGTGCCCCTGACGTTCGAGCCGGGCCTGCTGGAGCAGCTCAAGCCGCTGGCGGGCGTGTCGGTGGACGCCGTGGTGCGCCACAAGGCGCCCAAGGATGCGGGCGCGGGCCGTCCGGCCAAGGAGACCGTCTTCCGCGAAGGCCTGCTGTTCACCCATCGCGGCCTGTCGGGGCCGTCGATCCTGCAGATCAGCTCCTACTGGCGCGAAGGCGAGGCGATCACTGTCGATCTGGCCCCAGACCGCGACGCCGCCGCCGAAATTCTGGCCGCCAAGACCGAGAACGGCAAGCAGGCCGTCCATACGGCCGTCGGCCACGTCGTGCCGCGCCGTCTGGCCGAAGCCCTGTGCGCGCGCGAGAACCTGTCCGGCAAGCTGGCCGAAGTCGGCGACAAGAAGCTGCGCGCCCTGGCCGAGGCGGTCAACGCCTGGACCGTCAAGCCGGTCGGCTCCGAAGGCTATCGCACCGCCGAGGTGACGCTGGGCGGGGTCGACACCGCCGCGCTGGACCAGCAGACGATGGAAGCGAAGACCGTCCCCGGCCTGTTCTTCATCGGCGAGGTCGCCGACGTCACCGGCTGGCTGGGCGGCTACAACTTCCAGTGGGCCTGGTCGTCAGGCTGGGCGGCGGGCCAGCACTGCTGATCGAGGAAGACCTCAGGCCGCCAGCCCGACCGCCTGCATCAGCGGCCTGAGAGCCTGAACCGCCTGCGGCTCGGCGCTGAGGGCGGCGCGCGCGTCGGGCGCGCGCATCAGGCGCACCGCCTCGGCGCGAGCGCGTTCGGCGACCGGCCCGCTCGGCCCTGTCTCGCCCGCCGCCAGACGCAGAAGGACCGCCAGTTTCTGCGGGACCGGAACCGGCGCGCGGGCCAGTTGCGCCGTCAGCCGGGCGTCGGCCTCGATCGAGCCTCCGACAGCGCCGAGAGCTTCGATCACGCCTTGCGTCTCGCGCTGAGACAGTCCGGCCTTGCGCACGCCGCGCTGAAGCTCGGCCAGGGCCATCAGCCGCTGTCCCGGCGGCGGCGCGCCGGGTGTCCGGGCCCGCATTTCCGTCTCGAAACGCAGGGAGGCGACGCAGGCGTCCAGCCAGCGCGCGGCCGCCCGCTTGTTGGCCGCGCCGGTGACGTTTTCGCACAGGCGCGTCAGCCGCTCAGCCTCGAACAGGACACTGGTGCAATCATTCACGTAGGCGGCGACGAAATCGGCCGCGACCAGTCCTTTCGACCGCTCGATGAAGGCGGTCTGCACCTCTTCCAGCGTCAGAAGACGCCCCGCCGTCGCCGTCAGCGCCATCGCCAGGACGCGCAGAATCTCGATCTCGCCCACCGCGTCGCCGGGCCGCAAACGGCGCTGGCTCATCAGTTCGCGCAGCACCATGCGCGCCAGAGAGGCGGCCAGCAGGGGAAACTCGCCCGCCGCCAGCCGCTCGCCCAGACGCCGCACCGGCCCCAGAATCGGCGGGGCCAGGAGGCTGAGGCGCGCGTCCTGCGCCAGGACGGCGTCCACTTCGCGCGGGGCGGCCATGCGCACCACCGCCGCCAGGCTGGCGCCCTGATCCAGCCCCGGCCCCAGCACCTGGGCCAGACCATGACGGGAGCCCAGAAGCTCGCACAGAATCTGCTCCACCGGCACCAGCACCAGGGCGCGCGGCGCGCCTTCGGCGGGGGCCTGGTCGCAGATGTCCATCAGCCGCTCCACCCGCGCCCGCGCGCCGGGCAGGCCGCGCAGGGCGCCCGCCACCGCGCCGCCCATGACGAAGGCCCGGTCCGCCGCGCCCTGAAGCGCCAGAGCCGTCGCCGCGACAGGCCGATCCTCAAAGTTGGGAAACTGCTTCTTGCGCCCGGCGGTCAACAGCCGCTCGATCGCCTGTTCAGCCAGACGCCGATAGTGGCGCATCAGGTCGTGCACCGACTGGCCGGGGATGGCCTGCGCCTCGGGCACGGCGATCTTCTGGATCGCGTGCTGAAGCTCGACGCCGGACGCCTCCAGCCGCTCGGCCAGATCGGGGCGGTGCAACAGTTCAAAGGCCGTCGCGCCCTGACGGTTGAGCCAGTCCTCCAGCACCCGGCCGATGGTCTCGCGCGCGTGGGGGGCGTACAGGTCGCCGACGCCGCGACAGGACGGGCCGCGCTGATCGACGGCGGGCGGGCGCTTGCGCGACAGTTCCGGCGCGCCGCGCGTCAGGATGACGACGCTGGCGAACTCCATCGTCTCGGGGTCCAGCGTCTCCTTGGTGACGCGCACGGCTGCCGCCTCGCGGTCGCGCAACAGGCCCTCGGCGGCGTCGACGGCCTGACGACGATCCTCCACCGCCTGATGCAGGGACCAGTCGGCCGGCGCCGTGCGACGGATGTAGATTTCGTAATGAACAGGACCGGCCATGACGCCCTTCGCAAGCACAGACGCCTATCCTGCGGCCCCAAGCTTAAGGTCGGGTTTCGCTTTTGGCTCCGGTGGTTGAAAGCCGCGGCGACGCGCTCCATTTTGTGTGAACGTAAAGTCACCACGATCGAGTAGAACAGTTACGCTTGCCGTGCGTTGTGCAGACGACGGCGGACCGGACGTTCCCCGCCCGCACTAAGGAGAAGCCCTTGGCCAATATCACTCTGGTCGACGACGACGAGAACATCGTCGCCTCCGTCTCCCTGGCTCTGGAAAGCCACGGCCACACGGTGACCGCCTACCACGACGGCGCCTCGGGCCTGGAAGCGCTGGAGACGACCCCGCCGGACCTGGCGATCCTGGACGTGAAGATGCCGCGCATGGACGGCATGGAAGTGCTGCGCCGCCTTCGCCAGACCTCCAGCCTGCCGGTCATCATGCTGACGTCGAAAGACGAGGAGATCGACGAGATTCTCGGCTTCAACCTCGGCGCCGACGATTACATCCACAAGCCCTTCAGCCAGCGCCTGCTGATCGAACGGGTGAAGGCCCTGCTGCGCCGCGCTGGCGTGGAAGGTCTGGATCCCGTCGACCCGGCCGCCGCCGAAGCCGGCAAGGCGATCAAGCGCGGCAAGCTGTCGATGGACCCGGCGCGTCACGAATCGACGTGGGACGGCAAGCCGGTGAAGCTGACCGTCACCGAGTTCCTGCTGCTTCAGGCCCTGGCCCAGCGCCCCGGTTTCGTGAAGAGCCGCGACAACCTGATGGACGCGGCCTATGACGATCAGGTCTATGTCGACGACCGCACCATCGACAGCCATGTGAAACGGATGCGAAAGAAGTTCCGCATGGTCGATCCTGAGTTCGACGCTATCGAGACCCTGTATGGCGTCGGATACCGCTACCGCGAGAGCTGAACCTGAAACCGTCCGGGCGCGGCGCCGATTCCGCTTCGGCGGCTCTCGCCTGGGCGGATTCATCCTGGCCCTCAATCTTCTCAGCCTGCTGATCCTGTTCGGCGGCGCCCTGCTGCTGAACGAATGGCGGCGAGGGCTGATCGAGGCGCGTCAGGAATCCCTCGGCGTACAGGCCGAGCTTCTGTCCAACGTCCTGGGCGAACTGGGCATCACCCAGGGCGACCCCTATCCCATGCTGGATGATCGGGCGGCCGCCCTGTGGCTGCGCGACAACTTCATTCCGGCGGGCCAGCGCGCCCGCCTGTTCGACGTCGACGGGATCGAGGTGTCCGACTCCTACCGGGTCAGCGACACCATTCCGGGCGCGCCCCTGCCCCCGGCCCACCCGGCCGGAACGGCCCTGGCCCCCGCCGAACCCTCGCCGCGCGAGAAGGCGCGCCTGGCCCGCGCCAACGCCGAGCTGTCGGCCGAGGTCGAGCGCGCGCTGACGGGCGCCCCCCAGGCATCCCTGCGCCGCAACGAGGAAGGCGAGCGCGTCGTCTCCGTCTCCCTGCCGGTGCGCCATGTGCAGCAGGTTCTGGGCGTGCTGACGCTGGAGGCCGGCGACGTCAACGCCACCCTGGACGCCCAGCGCCGCGCCCTGATGCCCTTCGCGCTGGTGGCCCTGGCGGTGAACCTGCTGGCGTCCCTGGTGCTGCACCTGTTCGTGGCCCGGCCGGTCATGCGGCTGTCAGCGGCGGCGGACCAGGTGCGCCTGCAACGCGCCCGCGCTATCTCCCTGCCCGACCTGGAAGACCGCAAGGACGAGATCGGCGACCTGGCGCGCGCACTGGAATCGATGACCGACACCCTGTCGACCCGGATGGACGCCATCGAGCGCTTCGCCGCCGATGTGTCTCACGAGATCAAGAACCCCCTGACCTCGATCCGCTCGGCGCTGGAGACCCTGCCCCTGGTCAAGACCGAGGAGCAGCGCGCGCGTCTGACCAATCTGCTGCAGCAGGACGTGCGGCGTCTGGATCGCCTGATCACCGACATCTCCAACGCCTCGCGCCTGGACGCCGAACTGTCGCGCGACCGACCGCGCGCCATCGACCTGAACGACCTGCTGGGCGACATCATCGGCGTCTATGAGGCCGGTCGGAAGCCGGACGAACCGGCTGTTCGCCTGGCGACTGCGACCGACAACGCCCGCGTCATGGGCCGCGACGTGCCGCTGGGCCAGGTGTTCCGCAACCTGATCGACAACGCCCGCTCGTTCAGCCCCGCCGGCGGCGAGGTGCGCGTCAGCCTGTCTCGCGACGACAGCCAGCCCGATCTGCCGCTGCGCATCCGCATCGACGACGACGGCCCGGGCATCCCGGCCGACAACCTGGAGACGGTGTTCGAGCGCTTCTACACCTCGCGGCCCAAGGGCACGGCCTTCGGCGCCAACTCGGGGCTGGGCCTGTCCATCGTGCGCCAGATCGTCGACGCCCACGGCGGCCGGGTCCGCGCCGAGAACCGCAAGGGGGACGACGGGGCCGTGCTGGGCGCCCGCTTCGAAGTCAGCCTGCCCGCCGTCGGCAAGCGCGCATGACTTCTGCCCGCCAGCCTGTCCACGCCAGCGTCGTCGCCGCCCGCACGTCGCAGGGGTGGCGCGGCCTGCTGATTGAAGGCCCGTCCGGCGCTGGCAAGAGCGACCTGACGCTGCGGTTGATGCAGGACGGGTGGCGGCTGGTCGGCGACGACTGGGTGGAGGTCTTCGCCTGTCGCGGCGCCCTTTACGCCTCTGTTCCCGACACCATCGCCGGGCGGATGGAGGTGCGCGGCGTCGGCATCGTCACCCGGCCCTTCCGCCCCTCGACGCGGCTCGCCCTGGCCCTGCGACTGACCCGAGAGCCGGTCGAGCGTCTGCCGCAGCCGACCTGGCGCGTCATGGAGGGGGTGCCGCTGCCTCAACTTGATCTGGACCCGCGACCGGCCTCGGCGGCGGCCGTCGCAACGGCCGCCCTTCACGCTGTTTCCGCGATGGCGCCGCCCGCTCTTTGATCCGGGCCGCGATTGCCCTATGAAACAAGGCTTGTCGCTCGCGCAGGCGAGCAGGGGATGTCTTTGGTGAAGCCTATATGATCGGGCTGGTGATCGTCACCCACGGGGGTCTGGCCTCTGAATTCCTGTCGGCGATGGAGCATGTGGTGGGGCCGCAGCGCGGCGTCGCCGCCATCTGCATCGGCCCTGACGACGACATGGAGCGGCGCCGTCGCGACATCGTCGACGCCGCCGCGGCGGTCAATGAAGGCGAGGGCGTGATCCTGCTGACCGACATGTTCGGCGGCACCCCGTCCAATCTGGCCATCTCGGTCATGGAGCAGACCGGCGCCGAGGTGATCGCCGGGCTGAACCTGCCCATGCTGATCAAACTGGCCAGCGTGCGCGGCCGGGAGAGCCTTGAGGCCTGCGTGGCCCATGCTCAGGACGCCGGGCGCAAATACATCTCGGTCGCGTCGTGGGTGCTGGCGGGCGAAAAATGACCGAGACGGCCGATCCCGCCTCCACCGCGACGGCGACCCTGAACATCTGCAACCAGCGCGGCCTGCACGCCCGCGCCTCGGCCAAATTCGTCAAGCTGGCCTCGGAATTCGAATCCGAGATTCAGGTCACGCGCGACGGGGTGAGCGTGGACGCCCGCTCGATCATGGGCCTGCTGATGCTGGGCGCTGGGATCGGTTGCGACGTCGAGGTGAAGGCCGAGGGGCGCGACGCCCCGCAGGCCGTGGCCGCCCTTACCGATCTTGTGGCGCGTCGCTTCGACGAGGATCAGTAATCACGTCCGGCGGCGTGCGGACCACGCCCGCGCACTCGCCTTCCAGCGGCACTCTGACGCCGTCGCCTGACCGATCCGTGCGGTCGCGGAACAGAGCCGCGCGGGCCAGAATGATCAGCGTCACCGGCGTGGTCGCCGTGAAGAATATCGCCGCCAGCAATTCGACCGGCATGAAGCGGCCTTCGGCTCCCGTAAAATAGACAACCGAACCGCTCAGCACCAGGAACATGCCCAGCGTCGCTCCCAACGTCGGGGCATGGACCCGCTCATAGAAGGTCTGAAGCCGCACAAGGCCCAGCGCGCCGATGAAGGTCAGCCCGGCGCCGAACAGCACCAGCCCCGCCGCCAGCAGGGCCGCCCAGGCAGGGACATTGGCCGGAAAGCCGCTCATTCGATCACCTCGCCGCGCATCAGGAATTTGGCCAGGGCGACCGAAGAGGTGAAGCCCAGCATGCCGATGATCACGGCCGCATAGAAATACTGCTGGGTTCCCGTCCGCACGCCAAAGGCGACGATCAGCAGCATCCCGGCCTGATAAAGGGTGTCCAGTCCCAGGATGCGGTCCTGGGCGCGCGGACCCTTGGCGATGCGCCACACCCCGATCAGGGCCGCGCCCGCCAGAAACAGCTGCGCCACGACCAGCGCCCAGTAGAAGACGGCGCCGCTCATTCGAAAATCTCCATCAGGCGGCGCTCATAACGATTCTTGATGCGCTCCGCCCAGTCGTCCCCATCCTGCAGGTCGAGGATGTGAAGCAGCAGCACGCCGGTCGCGTCCTCATACTCGACCCAGATGGTGCCCGGGGTGCTGGTGATGACCACCGCCAGGACCGCCAGGCCATAGCGATTACGCATCTCCAGCGGAATGTGAACGAAGCCCGAGACGCGTTTGCCGCCCGACGGGTTCAGACCCAGGACGACCAGCGCCACCTCCCAGTTGGAGCGGATGACGTCGCGCGCGACGACCACGGCGAAGCTCAGCCACGTCAGCGGCTTTCTTAGCCGCACCGGCTCGACATCCAGCACGCGCATGATCTGAGGCGCCGCAAGGGCCATCAGCAGGGCCAGGGCCAGGGACGGCGCCGCCGTCGAGCCGCTGAGCAGCAGCGAGGCCCCGAACAGGCCCAGCGACAGGATGGGGTGAGGCAGAACCGCCCGGATCATGCATCGCCTCCCAGCACGGCGCGGATATAGGCGTCAGGCCGCACCAGCCAATCGGCGGTATGGTCGGCGTAGGCGAAGCCCGCCTCGCCGAAAATCGCCAGGAACAGGCAGGCCGCCAGCAGGCCCGCAATGGCCACGCCCTCGGCGGCGCCGACGACGATCGCCGGTTCAGCGTCGTCATCGCGCGCCCACAGCGCCGCCATGCCCAGTCGCGTCAGACCGATCAGCGCGCCCAGAGAGGCCAGGGACAGGGCCGCGATCACTCCGTAACCGGCCCAGCCGCCGAGACCCGACAGGGCCTCCATCATGGCCAGTTTGCCGATGAAGCCCGCCAGCGGCGGCAGGCCGGCGATCATCAGGGTCGCGATCAGAAAGGCGCCGCCCAGGGCCGCCACCGCCGCCGGAATGACCAGACCGGGCTCATTGCGTTCTTCGTCGTCGAACGGATCGACATATTCGTCGTCGAACACGGCGCGTCCCGAACGCGCGCCCAGGTCCTGGCCCCGGTTCAGCACCTCGGCCAGCATGAAAAGGGCGCCGCAGGCCAGGGTCGAGCCGACCAGGTAGAAGACCGCTCCGCCCAAAACGTTGGCGTCGCCGGTCCCGATCGCCGCCAGCACCGTGCCCGACGAGACGATAACGGCGTAGGCCGCCGCGATCGACAGGTCGCGCGCCGCGATAATGCCTGCCGTGCCGAAGCCGATGGTCGCCAGTCCGCCCAGCAGGATCCACAATTGGCCGAACCCGGCCGAGTCGCCGCTGTCGGGCGCGAACAGCAGGAAGCTGAGACGGATGATCACATAGGCGCCGACCTTGGACAGGATGGCGAAGACGGCCGCCGCCGGGGCGCTGGCCGCCGAATAGGTGGTGGTCAGCCAGAAGCCGAGCGGCCACATGGCGCATTTGGTCAGGAAGGCCACGCCCAGCACGGCCGCCCCGACGTGGAACAGGCCCCGGTCCGCCGCAGCGATCAGGGGAATGCGCACGGCCAGATCGGCCATGTTGAGCGTGCCGGTCACGCCGTAGATCAGGCTGACCCCGATCAGGAACAGCATGGAAGCCGTCAGGTTGACGGCGATATAGGCCAGCCCGGCGCGAATCCGCGCCTCGCCCGAACCATGCAGGGCCAGGCCGTAGGACGCCGCCAGCATGATCTCGAAAAAGACGAAGAGGTTGAACAGGTCGCCGGTCAGGAAGGCCCCGTTGACGCCCATGACCAGCAGCAGGAACAGGGCGTGGAAACGCGGCCCGGCCCGGTCCCATCGCGCCAGGGCGAAGATCATCGAACAGGCGCCCAGCACGCTGGTCAGGGCCACCATCAGCGTCGACAGACGGTCCGCCACCAGCACGATGCCGAACGGCGCCGGCCAGTCGCCCAGTTGATAGACGCGGGCGGTGTCGCCGCCGCCCGCCGCCCCGGTCGCGCTTTCATGCAGCAGGGCCAGAGCCATGACGAGGATGGCGGCCATGGCGAACAGGCTGAGGCCGCCCTTCAGCAGACGACGCCGCTCGTCGAAAAGCAGCATGGCCGCCGCGATGACCATCGGCAGCACGATCGGGCCGATGATCAGATGTTCCTGCCAGTCGGTCATTCAGGCGTCTCCTGGCCGTCGACGTGGTCGCTGCCCGTCTCGCCGCGCGAGGCCAGCAGCACGACCAGGAACAGGGCCGTCAGGGCGAAGCTGATGACGATGGCGGTCAGCACCAGGGCCTGGGGCGTCGGGTCGGCGTAGAGAGCCGGATCCTCAGCCCCCTTGCTGGTGAAGGCCGCCGCGCCGGAACGCAGCCGCCCCATGGAGAAGATGAACAGGTTGACCGCATAGGAGACCAGCGACAGGCCGATGACGACCTGGAAGGTGCGCGGGCGCAGCATCAGCCACACCCCCGAGGCGGTCAGCACGCCGATGGCCAGGGCCAGGACGATCTGGGTCATTGCGCCCCTCCCTTCTGCTCGGCTTCCGCCTCAGCCTCGGCTTCCTCGATGCGCGCGCGGCGCAGCGACTGGTGAGCCAGGGCGACCAGCACCAGAACGGTCGCGCCGACCACCAGCACCACCACGCCCAGGTCGAACAGCACGGCGCTGGCCAGCGGCACCCGGCCCAGCAGGGGCAGGTCTGCGTATTGGAAATAGGAGGTCAGGAAGGGCTGGTCGAAGATCCAGCCCACGGCGCCGCTGGTCGCGGCGATCAGCAGGCCGACGCCGATCCAGATGATCGGGCGGATCTCGAGCCGCTCCTCCACCCAGCGGGCGCCGGACGCCATATATTGCAGGATGAAGGCGATCGACAGCGCCACCCCGGCGGCGAAGCCCCCGCCCGGCAGGTCGTGCCCGCGCAGGAACAGGTGCACGGCCAGAAGGATGATGAAGGGGAAGAGCCAGCGCATCACCACGCCGGGGATCATCATGGTATCGCTGAGGGTGTCGCCCTCGCTGCGGCCTTCGCGGGCGCGGTCAGACGCATCCTGGACGCGTTTCTGCATCGGCTGGGACAGGCTGTCGCTGGCCGGGCGGAAGCGGCGCAGCAAGGCCAGCACCGTCAGGCCGACGACGCCCAGGACGGTGATCTCGCCGAAGGTGTCGAAGGCCCGGAAGTCGACCAGGATGACATTGACGACGTTGCGGCCGCCCGCCTCCTCATAGGCCTTCTCGACGAAGAAGCGCGACACCCCCTCGACCGGCGGCCGCACCATGACGGCCCAGGAGATCAGAGCCACGCCCGCCCCGGCGAAGATGGCGATGCCCCGGTCCAGACGACGACGCCAGCGCGCACGGCGCTGCTCAGACTCGGGCACATGGATTTCGGCCAGCCGCTTGGGCAGCCAGCGCAGGCCCAGCAGCAGCAACACCGTGGTCACCACCTCGACCACCAGCTGGGTCAGGGCCAGATCCGGCGCCGACAGCCAGACGAAGGTCAGGCAGCTGGCCAGGCCCGCCCCGCCCATCAGGATGACGGCGGCGAGGCGATGATATTTGGCCTGCCAGGCCGCGGCCAGGGCGCAGGCTCCCCCCGCCAGCCACAGGGCGGCGAAGGCCAGGTTGTGCGCCTGGGGCACGCGGAACTCGGGCCAGGTGAGGACGAAACCGCCTGCCGCCGCCACGGCCGCCGAAAGCAGGGCCGTCAGCAGGATCAGGCGCAGCTGCGGCTGCAGGCGCTGCGCGCCTAGGTGGCGCACGATCCACTGCGACAGGTCCATCAGCATGACCTGCGAGCGCTCGAACAGATAACCGCCGTTGAGCCGCTTCATGCCCCAGGGGCCGCCGCGCGGATTGGCGTTCAGCGCCTTGCCGAACACCACATAGAGGCCGATCCCGCCCGCCATGGCGATAACGCTGAGCAGCAGCGGCAGGTTGAAGCCGTGCCACAGCGCCAGGCTGTAATAGGGCAGGTCGAACCCGACCATCGTCACCGCCGCACTGCGCAGGAAGGGACCGACGGTGATCGCCGGGAAAATCCCGACCAGCAGACACAGGGCCACCAGCACCTCGACCGGGCGCCGCATCCAGCCGGGCGGCTCGTGCGGGACGCGGTCCAGCTCGGTCGGCGGCGGGCCGAAGAAGGTCGTGTGGATGAAGCGCAGCGAATACAGGACGCTGAAGGCGCTCGCCAGGGTCGCCAGCACGGGCAGGGCCTGGTTCAGCGCCGAGGTCTGGGTGCTGGCCAGAGCCTCGGCCAGGAACATCTCCTTGGACAGGAAGCCGTTGAGCAGGGGCACCCCCGCCATGGCGGCGGCGGCGACCATGGCCAGGGTGGCGGTGATGGGCATGAAGCGGATCAGGCCGCTGAGCTTGCGCATGTCGCGCGACCCGGCCTCGTGGTCGATGATGCCCGCCGCCATGAACAGCGAAGCCTTGAAGGTGGCGTGGTTGATGGTGTGGAAGATGGCGGCGATGGCGCCCAGGTCCGATCCCAGCCCCAGCAGCAGACAGATCAGGCCCAGGTGGCTGATGGTCGAATAGGCCAGCAAGCCCTTCAGGTCGTGCTGGAAGATGGCGCACCATGCGCCGACCAGCAGAGTCGTCAGCCCCAGGCCGCCGACCACGAAATACCACATCTCGGTCTCGCCGAAGACGGGCCAGAACCGCATCAGCAGGAAGACGCCCGCCTTCACCATCGTCGCCGAGTGCAGATAAGCGCTGACCGGCGTCGGCGCCGCCATCGCGCGCGGCAGCCAGATATGGAAGGGGAACTGGGCGCTCTTGGTCAGGGCGCCGATCAGGATCAGCCCCAGGGCGACCGGATAGAGGTGGCTGGCCAGGATGACGTCGCGCGCGGCGATGACGGCGTCCAGCTCATAGCTGCCGACGATCCGGCCGATCAGGATCATGCCGACCAGCAGGGCCACCCCGCCGGTGGCGGTGATGGTCAGGGCCATGCGCGCGCCCTCGCGCGCCGAGGCGTTCTGGTGCCAGTAGCCGATCAGCAGGAAGGAGAAGAGGCTGGTCAGCTCCCAGAAGACGACCAGCTGGATCAGATTGCCCGACAGCACCACGCCCTGCATGGCGCCCATGAAGGCCAGCAGGAAGGAGAAGAAGCGCGGCACCGGATCCTTCGGCGACATGTAGTAGCGCGCATACAGCACCACGAGGGCGCCGATCCCCAGGATCAGGGCGCTGAACACCCAGGACAGGCCGTCCAGGCGAATGGTGAAATTCACCCCCAGGGACGGCAGCCACGCCAGCGTCAGCTTCAACACCTCGCCGTCCTGGAACCGGGGCCAGAGCACCGCCAGACAGCCGACGCTGATCAGGGCGATGATCCACGACAGAGCAGCCGCAGAGGTCCGCGCGTGACGCGGCAGCCCTGAGGCGATCATGGCCCCGATGAAGGGCAGGACGAGTATAATTAGCAGGAGGAAGCTGGCGGGCACGGGCGTGTCGATCATCTCCGATAGGTTGTGGGACGGCGCGGCGGAGGACGCCCCACGCGCCTCACCGTTCTGCCAGACTTTTTCCTAAGGGAAATGACGCCCTTGCGTCAAAGCGACGAGTTGGCGCGATTGTGACCGTAGCGGGAATGGTTTAGGCCCGCTGAACCGCTGCGCCGCCCCCTCGGCCGCCCCGTCGGCCGCGCCCTGCCCCGCCGATCAGACGCCTGTTATCGCCCCGTCGGCGCGAATCACCACGACCTGCTTCAGCGCGCTGACCTCGAACGGCTTGGCGAACAGGGTCGAGACCTGCATCAGCGCCGCCTCGGCCCGATCCTCGGTCAGGGTCAGCAGGATGAAGCCCTTGGCCGACTGGTCGCAGAAGCGCACCTCGTCATTGGCCTGCATCAGGGCCGCGCCGAGAGGGAAGCCGCCGATGGCGTCGCCGATCGAGGGGCTGGAGATCGCGCTGGTCCCGAACTCGACCGCCCGACGCGCGCCGCCCGCGTCCTTCAGTTCATTGACCCAGAAGGCGTGGCTGTCGCCGGACAGGACGATGGGCTGCACCCCCGCCTCGGCGAAGACCGCGTAGAGGCGCTCGCGCCCGGCCGGATAGCCGTCCCAGGCGTCGAGGTTGAACGGCAACCCCATCCTGAACAGGAACAGCGCCTGTTCGAACTGGTCGCGATAAGCTTCGGGGATCCGGGCCATCAGGCCCTGAACCTGGGCCTCGGTCAGGGTGCGCGACACGTCGGGCCCGGCCACGCGCGCCATGACGACCTGATTGCCCAGCACCTGCCACGCCCGCCCCCTGGCCTTTGACGCGGACAGTTCGCGCTTCAGCCAATCGCGTTGCTCGGCGCCCATCAGATCGCGGCCGGGGTCGTTCAGCTTCGTCCGAAACGCGTCCAGGTCCAGGACCGGCTCGCCGTCCGGACCGTCTTTGGCGGTCAGATCCTTGGCGTAATCCAGCGGCTCAGTGCGGCCCGTCAGCCGGGTCTCGACCATCATCAGGCTGGCCACATCGCCGAAGTGGAAGCTGCGGTGGATCGCCTCCTTCAGCGCGCCGGGCTCCGCCTCGCGGATCGGCATCCACTCGTAATAGGCCTTCAGCGCCGCCGCCTTGCGCTGTGCGAAGTCGCCTTCGGTCTCAGGCTGATGGTTCTCGGCGCCGTGCATCCAGGCGTCGTTGGCCGTCTCGTGATCGTCCCAGACGCAGATGAAAGGCGCGCGGGCGTGGGCGGCCTGAAGGTCGGGGTCGGTCTTGTACTGGGCGTGACGCAGCCGATAGTCGGCCAGGGTGAGGATCTCATGCGGGGGCTGCGGCACGCGGCCCAGCTTCGCCCCCGTCGCCATGCCATAGGCGTCGTCTTGCGCCCCATATTCATAGATGTAGTCGCCCAGATGGACCACCGCGTCCAGGGACGGCAGGGCGGCGATGGCCTCATAGGCGTTGAACAGGCCGCCGGGATGCAACTGGCATGACGCCACCGCCAGATTGACCGGCGCCATCCCGTCCGCCGCCAGCGTCCGGGTCCGGCCCAAAGGCGAGCGCGTCTCGCCGACAGCGAAATCGTAGCGATAATCCCGACCCGGCTTCAGCCCGGCCGCATCAACCTTGACCGTATAGTCGCGTTCCGGCCCCGTCATGACGCGGCCCGTGGCGACCACGCGGTCGCCCTCGGCTTCCAGCACCCGCCAGACGACCGACACCGGCCCGGCCTGTCCGATCTCGGGCGTCACCCGCGTCCACAGGATGACCCGATCCGTCGCCGGATCGCCCGAGGCCACGCCATGCGCGAAGGCGACGGCGACGTCTTCGCCCGAAGGACGCGTGGCGCAACCGGCCGCCGCCCCCGCCCCGAACAGGCCCAGCAGGCCGCGACGGTTCATGCTCATCTTCACAGCCCTCAGTAGCGCAGGGTGAAGGCGACGCCGTAGCTTGCCCCGCGCCCGGCGATGAAGGTCGGCAGACCCAGCGCATCGCCGGTATTGCCTGCATCCTTGATGTATTTCTCATCCAGGATGTTGTCGCCGAAGGCCTCGACGCCCCAGTTGCCGTTCGACGGGGCGTAGCGCACCCGCAGATTCAGCAGGCCATAGCCGTCCTGATACTCGTCCTGGATCAGGTCGGGCACGAAGTTGCCGGTCTGCAGATCGGGGCGGTCGTTGTCGTCGTCGAAGAAGACCTTGGACTGCCACGTATAGGTCGGCTGGACCTCGAACGTCCCGCTTTCGACCGGCAGACGCCAGGTCGCCCCGATCGAGGCCATGTGATCCGGCGACAGGCGGAAGCGGTTGCCCTTGCGCGCGCCGCTGTCGAAGCGCGAGTGGTTGTAGCCATAGGTGGCGAACAGGTCGAACGTCGGCGCCACGGCGAACGCCGCCTGACCTTCAAAGCCATAGGCGCTGGCCTCGCCCGCATTGATGGTGACGAAGCGGGTCCCGTCCTGCTCGGTCGTCTGGAAGTTGTCATAGGCGTAGTGGAAGACCGCCGCGTCCAGACGCAGGCGCCGATCCATCAGCGCCGTCTTGTAGCCGACCTCGAAGCTGTCGACCGTTTCGGCCGCGACCACCTGGAACTGGGGCGCGCCCAGCGGGGCCGAGGGACCGCGCACTTCCAGCACCTCCGGGCGACGACCGCGCGCATAGTTGGCGTACAGGCTGGCGTCGTCCGACAGGGCGTAACGGGCGTTCAGGCGCCAGGTGAAGCCGTCGTCCTTGTGATCCGCGTCGATGCGGTTCCCATTGCCCGCCGTCGGCTGGCTGGTGATGCCGAACAGCGGAACCATCGTCGCGGGCAGTTGGCCGTACATCGGGTTGGCCAGCGCAGCCAGCAGGGCCGGAACCTGCGCAGGCGGCACGGCGCCCTGCGCCACGGCCAGCAGGCCGCCCAGCGTCGAGCGCCCGTTCAGCAGGGCGGCCGAATAGCCCGTCGTCTTGTCATCGGTGGTCCAGCGCAGGCCGCCTGCGATCTCCAGCCGGTCGGTGACCTGCACCGTCACGTCCCCGAACACGTCCCACGAGGTCAGCTCGCCGAAGTTGGTCGAGGTCTCGATATGGGCCGACTTCAGATTATCGGCGATCGGCCCGGCCAGGGCGCCTCCGCCCAGCGGCGTCAGCATCTGGGCCAGCGCCAGCCGCGCCAGCGTCGGATAGGCCGCCATCGGCAGGGTGTTGTGGCCCACGCCCGTCGGGTTCCCGTCCAGCAGCCCGGCCAGTTGCACCAGGGCCAGACGCTCGTCGAACTGGGTCGGCGTCCGCTGGAAGCCTTCCTCGCGGAACCACCCGGCGCCGACGAAGCCGCTGACACGCCCGCCATTGTCGTAGTTCAGGCGCAGCTCCTGGCTCCACTGCTTGCCGTGGGCGTGCTCGGCCGCCGTCAGCAGCGGCAGCGACAGGCCGTCCGGGTCGAACACCTCGGTCGAGTCGAAGGTGCGGTAGGCCGTGGTCGAGTTCAGCGTCAGCGACGGCGACAGCCGCCATTTGGCCAGCCCCGTCACGCCCCACACTTCCCGATCCAGCCCCAGACCTACGCCGCCGTCGAAGTCGGCGCCCGGCGTCAGGGCCGCGCCCTGCCACGGATCCCGCCCGCCCAGCACAGCGCCGGTGTTCGGATCGGCCGGATGATAGGCGATGGACTTGAACGACGTCGCCGAGGCGTCATCGACCTGATAGTTGGCGATCAGGTCGAACGACAGGTCTTCGGTCGGCGCCCAGGCGCCCGACAGGCGCACGGCCTTCGTCTCGATGGAGTTGTAGTTCTCGCCGCCCAGCAGGTTCTCGACCGTGCCGTCGCGCGTCTTCATCCGCGTGGCCAGACGCAGGGCGCCCGTCTCGCCCAGCGGGGCGTTCACAAAGCCCTCGACCGCGCGATAGTCCATGTCTCCCGCCTCGATGCGGGCGGCAGCGTCGAACCGGCCGAGGCGGGCGCGGTTCTGCACCAGGTTGACCGCGCCGATCAGGGCGCCGCGGCCATACAGGGTCGACTGCGGCCCCTTGGCCACCTCGATCCGCTCCATGTCGAACAGCTCGACATAGGAGCCGCGCGACTTCGAGATCGACACCCCGTCCTGATAGACGGACACGCGCGGCTCGGCCGTGGCGGCGCCCGAGTCCGAGGTGATGCCGCGCATCACAAAGCCCGGATTGTTCGGCGACTGGTTCTGCACCAGGAAGCCCGGCACGAAGGCCGACAACTGGTCGAACTCCTGCACGCCCAGGCTTTCGAGGAAGGCGCCGCTGTAGGCCGTCAGGGCGAAGGGCACCTCGATCGGATCCTGGGCGCGCAGCTGGGCGGTCACGACGATGTCGTCCACGGCGGTGGTCGCTTCGGCAGGCGACGCCGTCTGGGCGTGCGCGGCCCCAGCCGCCATCAGACCCGCGACGGCGACGCCCGCCAGAAATCCCCGCTTGAGACTGATCGGCTTCATGTTCCTACCCCTTGAGAAAGCGGGACAGACCTAGAGGCGCGCAATGTCGTGGACGCGACGGCGCCGTCACGGCGCGATGAAGCTGCGGCGGCGGTTATGCGAAACTCCCTCGCCCCACGGCCTATTCCCGCCGTTCGATCGTCGGCGATCCGCAGCGTCGGGCGAACGCAAGTCGTCGCCGCGCATTCCATCTGACAATGGAGGATCACATGGCCGCTCGCCCGACCTGGCAAGGACATCTGAAACTGTCGCTCGTCACCTGTCCGGTGGCGCTCTACACCGCGACGACCAGCGCCGCCGACGTACGCTTTCACCTGATCAATCCGGACACCCACAACCGCATCCGCATGGTGCCGACCGACCCCGACGCCGGGCCGGTGGAGCGCAGCCATCTGGTGCGCGGCTATGAGGTGTCGAAGGACGAATACGTGCTGTTCGACGACGCCGATTTCGACAAGGTGCGGCTGGACAGCACCAAGACCATCGCCATCGACAAGTTCGTGGACGAGGCCGACATCGACCGCCTGTACTGGGACGATCCCTTCTTCGTCGTCCCGGAAAAGGGCGCGGGCGTAGAGGCCTTCGCCGTCATCCGCGACGCGATGCAGAAGCAGGGCAAGGTGGCGCTGGGCCAGTTGGTCCTGCGCGGCAAGGAGCGTCAGCTGGCGCTGGAGGTGCGGGGCAAGGGCCTAGTGGCCTACACCCTGCGCGCCCATGACGAGGTGCGCGACGCCGACGACTATTTCGACGACATCCCCAAGGTGAAGGCCGACGCCGACATGGTCGAGATCGCCGCCCGCATCATCGCCCAGAAGGAAGCCGACTTCGACCCGACCGCCTTCAAGGATCGATACGACGACGCCCTGCGCGAGATGATCAAGGCCAAGACCAAGGGCGGCAAGGGTCTGGTCGACGTGGCCGAGCCGGACGACACCAACGTCATCGACCTGATGGCCGCGCTGAAGAACAGTCTGAAGGGTTCGGCCGGCGGCGCGCGCAAACCGGCGGCGAAGAAGCCCGCCGCCAAGTCGGCGCCGCGCAAGAAGACCGCCTGAGGGTCAGTCCACCCCCATCTTTCGCAGGGCGGGCCTCAGGCTGACGGCGCCGTCGCGGAAATCGGCCCATGCGTCGGGCCGCTCAAGCAACTCAGGCCAGACCCACAGATTGTAGTCGGCCGGATTCAGCCCCGGCTTCACCTGATCCCACGACAGGGGAAAGGCGATCCCCGCCCCCGGCCGGGCGCGCGGCGACCAGGGCGCCACGGCGGTCGCCATCCGGCCGTTGCGCAGATAGTCGATGAAAATCTTTCCGCCCCGCGCCTTCTTGGCCAGGGTGGTGGTGAAACGGTCCGGCGCCTCGGCCTTGACGGCCTCGGACACGGCCTTGGCGAAGGCCTTGTTCTGATCCCAGCTGACCTTGGAACGCCCGTCGGCGCGGATCGGGACGACCAGATGCAGCCCCTTGCCGCCTGTCGTCTTGACGAAGGGATTGAGGCCCAACGCCTTCAGCTTCGCCCTCACCACATGAGCGGCGGCGATCACGTCGTCGAAGTCCAGCCCCACATCGGGGTCCAGATCGAAGGTGATCTGGTCAGGCGTCTCCGGATCGCCCGGCTTGCAGCCCCAGGGGTGCAGCTCCAGTCCGCCCGACTGGGCCACGGCCGCCAGCCCGCCGACATCGACCACGGCGACGTAGGGCGTGCGCGCCTTGACGTCGATCAGCTTGAGCCGCGGGTTCGACCCGGCCATGGCGTGACGCTGGAAAAAGGTCTGGCCCTCTATGCCGTCCGGGGCGCGGATAATCGATGTCGGCCGGTCGGCGACATGGGGCAGCATCCGCTCGGCCGCCGCCTCATAATAGCGCGCCAGATCAGCCTTGGTGATCGGCGGGCGCCCGTCAGCGCCGGGCCACAGCACCTTGTCCGGGCTGGAGATGGCGACGCCCGCCACCGTGACCTTGCCGCTCTTTCGCGGCGTCTGCGACGCGGCAGGCGCCTGCGGCGCGTCCGTGACGTCCTCGGCGGTCTTGTCGTCGCGCAGGCCCTTGAACGCCGCCTGCCGCAAGGCGCCGGACTCGGTGTAGCCGCCGTGCTCGATCTCGGCGACCAACCTCGGCTTCACCCAGTGGATGTCCTTGCCGCCCTTGGGCGCGCCGGGGCCGACGAAGGAACTCCTGTCCGCCGCCTCGGCCTTGAGCGCGGGGATGAGCAGCCGCGTCGCCGCGTCGCCGAAACCCGTTCCGACTCGGCCGAGGTATTTCAGCCCGCCCTTCTCACGAACCCCGACCAGCAGCGAGCGGAATCGGCTGCCGCCTTCCGACGACCAACCGCCGATGACGACCTCATCGCGGCCCCGACATTTGGACTTCACCCAGCTTGACGACCGGCCCGCGTGATAGGGCGCGTCCAGCTTCTTGGAGATGACGCCTTCCAGATGCATCCGACAGGCGCTTTCCAGCACCGCCTGCCCAGTGGAGGCGAAATGCTCGACGTAGCGCAGACGCGCGGCGTCCTTCGCGCCGATGCGGTCGATATAGGCCTGGAGCCGCGCCTTGCGGTGAGACAAAGGCAGCTTGCGCAGATCCTCCGCCCCCTCGAACAACAGGTCGAAGGCGAAGTAGACGAGCCGATCCGTCTCCCCCTCGGATATCGCCGCCTGAAGGGCGCTGAAGTCCGGCATGTGGTCGTCGTCCAGCGCGCATAGTTCGCCGTCGATCACCGCATCGGGCCAGCCCGCCGCATCCGTCGCCAACTCGGGAAACCGGTCGCTCCAGTCCAGCCCCTTGCGGGTTCTCAGCACCGCCTGGCCGCCGCCGACCCCGATCTGCAACCGATAGCCGTCGAACTTGATCTCATGCGCCCAGCCCGCCGCCGAGGGCGGGTGATCCACCGCCTTGCACAGCTGAATCGGGACGAAGGCGTGCGGCTGTTTCGCCTTGGACGTCGCCTTCGATGGCGTGGGCTTGGGCGGCGCCTTGCGGCGGGTGGGTTTGGATGATGTCCATTGCGCGTCGCCCTCCGCGATCTGAGCCAGGGAGCGGCCGCTCGTCACCGAAGCGTCGATCTGCGCGAGGGCGTCGCCTTCGCCGGCGACGGCGTGTTCGTCCTTCTCCTTCAGCAGCAGCCAGTTGTTGCGCTTGGACGGCTTGCCTCGGTCGCTCTTCAGCCGGATCAGCGCCCATTTGCCTTTCAGCCGCTCGCCATGAAGGATCATCTTGATCTGGCCGCGCGCCCAGGCCGCCTCCAGGTCCGGCTCCTGCGGCTCCCAGGTTCCCACATCCCACAGCTGCACCGTGCCCGCGCCGTAGTTGCCCGCCGGGATGCTCCCTTCGAAGCCGCCGTAATCGAGCGGGTGATCCTCAACCTCCACCGCCAGACGCTTGATCGCCGGGTCGCGCGACGGGGCCTTAGTCACGGCCCAGGACTTCAGCACCCCGTCCGCCTCGATGCGGAAGTCGTAGTGCAGCCGCGTCGCCGCATGGCGCTGAATCACGAAACGCCGCGCGTCCTTGTTCCCGGTGCGCCGAGCGCCCTTAGGTTCCGGCGTCTGCTCGAAACGCCGCTTGGCCTGATAGGTCTTCAGTTCGCCGCGCATGAACGCTTAATCCGTCCGCGTGAAAACCGTTGCGATGCGACGGCGGCCGCGCCCGGTCTGACGTCAGCCGAAGCGTTCGATCCGCAGGGCGTCGATCCAGCGCGGCGCAGGCTGGCCCAGCGCCATCTGCTCAACGATTTCCGCCGTCCGCGCCGCCGTCGTCAGGCCGAGATGCTGGTGGCCGAAGGCGTAGTGCACCTGAGGGTGAGCGTTCAGCCGTCCGATGGCCGGCAGATAATCCGGCAGGGTCGGTCGGGGGCCGCACCACCGGTCAGGCTGCGTCGAAAAGGCCACGCCCAGTTCACGCAGATGCGCCTCGATGCTGCGCCACTTGCGCGGATCCGGCCGGGCAGACGGGGCGCCGAACTCGACATGGCTGGAGGCGCGCAGGCCCCCGTCGAAACGAGCGACCGCCAGGGCCCGGTCCTCGAACACGGTAAGAGGCAGGTCGTCCGGCCAGTCATGCTGGGCCGACTGCACCGAATAGCCCCGCTCGCCGATCAGGGGGACACGCACGCCCAGCGGCGCCATCAGACGCTCCGACCAGGCTCCCGCCGCGACGACGACGCGATCGGCGTCGATGACCGTTCCGTCCGACAGGGCGACCTCGGCGGCGTCGGCCGCGGGCCGGATGGCGGCGGCATCGGCGTGGACCGTCCGCCCGCCTTTGTCGAAGAAGGCGGACAGCAGGGCGTCGCGCACCGCCTGCGGTTCGCTGACCTGACCCGTGCCGGAAAAACGGATCCCGCCTGCCGGGCGTTGACGCAGGACGGCGTCATAGGCGGTCAGTTCCTCAGCCTCCATCACGCGGAAGCGCGCCCCGCCCGTGCGCGCGGCGCTCCAGCCGGCCAGCCCGCGCCGGGCCGCTTCGGGCGTGGACCAGACCACCGTGTGGCCCGTCGCGCGGATCAGGCCCTCGGGCGCCTCCGCCAGAGCGGCCAGACGCATCCAGGCGCCGACCGGATCATCCAGGAGATGCGCCAGAACCTCGGCGCCGTGAGCGACCGCGGCCGGGCGGGACGCCGCCAGGAAGCGCAGCGCCCAAGGCCCCCACAGCGAGGCGTCCCGCACACGAAAGTCCAACGGTCCGCCGAATGCGAACAGCCGCCCCGCGGCGCCCTTCAGGGTCGCGGGTGAGGGCATGGGCTCGCATTGCTCGGCGGCGATGTGGCCGATGTTGCCGAAGGAGGCGCCGCGTCGCGCATCGCCCCGGTCGATCAGCGTCGTCTCGAAGCCCGCCGCCTGGAGCCGCAGCGCCGTCGCCGCCCCGACCAGCCCCCCGCCGACGACGGCCCAGCGGCGGGCTGTCGTCATGCCGCCGCGCCCTCGCCGAACGGATCGTCGAGGCTATGCGACGGCTCGGTGAACCAGACCGGCCCGGCCTCGGTCATGTAGAAATGGTCTTCCAGGCGCACGCCGTACCGGCCGGGAATGACCAGCATCGGCTCGTTCGAGAAGCACATGCCGGGCGCCAGAGGCGTGGCGTCGCCGCGCACCAGATTGGGCGCTTCATGGATGTCGAGACCGATGCCGTGGCCGGTGCGGTGGGGCAGGCCCGGCAGCCGGTAATCGGGGCCATAGCCGAGGCCGGTCAGATAGTCGCGCGCGGCGGCGTCGATGCTGGCGCAGGTTGCCCCCACGGCGGCGGCGGCGAAGGCGCGAGCCTGCGCCTCCTTCTCGTGCGTCCAGACGCGGCGGAAGTCGTCGCTCGGCTGCCCGAAGACATAGGTGCGCGTGATGTCCGAGTGATAGCCGTCCACCAGGGTCCCGGTGTCGATCAGCACCACTTCGTCCGCCGCCAGGGCGCGGTCGCCCTCGCCCCCGTGCGGCAGGCAGGTGTCGTCGCCGAAGGAGACCAGGCAGAACCAGGAGCCGCCCTCGCCGCCAAGGGCGCGATGTTCGGCGTCGATGAAGGCCTTGACCTCGGAGGTGCGGACGCCCGCCTTCAGCCAGTGGCGGGTGCGGCGTTGGACTTCCAGAGTGATGGCCTTGGCGCGGGTCAGAAGGGCGATTTCGGCCGCCGATTTGATGCGGCGCTGGGCGACGATCAGCGGGCCGCCGTCCGTGACGCGATCGGCCCCCATTACGCGGCTGAGGCCCAGCCAGATGAAGGCCGCCGCCTGATCGTCGATCGCCAGCACCCCGCCCTCGGGAAGATTGGCCGCCGCCAGCGCATAGGGGCTTTCTTCCTCTTCCCAGGTCAGGATGTCGCCCGCGACAGCGTCGGCCGTCAGCCCGGCCACCTTGTCCAGCTCAAACCGGGGGCAGATGTACTGGACCCGGCCGTCGGCATGGATCAGGGCGCCCGTCAGCCGCTCGGACGGATGCCAGTCCAGCCCCGTATAATAGCGCAACGACGCCGTGGGCCCGACCAGTAGGGCCGCCAGTCCCTTAGCTTTCAGCCGCGCGGCCAGGGCGGCGATGCGGTCCTGTCGTTCGGCGACGGTGATGGGCGGGGCGCTGGGCGGAAGAAAAGTCATGGCATGAATGTATATTGTATATGATTTTCAGTCATGTTTTCTTTCATTCCTCGGATCGCCCGTAAAGGGCGGCGAGGACCTCGGGGGAGGGAAGCATCATGATTATAGCCGTTCTGCTGACGGCCCTGGCGCTGCTGGCCGCCTTTTACGCCGTCCAACTGGTCCGCACCGCCAAGGCGCGCGGCGCGTTGAAGCCCAAGGCCGAAGGCGTAGCCATCGGCGCCGTCGCCAACTTCTTCGATGCGCTGGGCATAGGCTCCTTCGCCCCGACCACGGCCTGGCTGCGGTTCCGCAAACTCGTGCCCGACAGCTTTCTTCCAGCGGTGCTGAACGCCGGACACTGCCTGCCCACGGTCATGCAGGGCCTCGTCTTCATGAAGCTGATCCAGGTCGATCCGGTGCTGCTGATCGCGTGTATCGGCGCCTCGATCCTGGGGGCGGTCATTGGCGCGCCCATTGTGCTGCGTCTGCCGGTGCGTGCGGTTCAGATGGTGGTCGGCGCGGCCCTGCTGATCGCCGCCGCCCTTTACGCCATGACCAATCTGAACCTGATGCCTGCAGGCGGAGAAGCGGTCGCCCTGGACGGCCATCTGTTCCTGATCGCCGTCCTGGCCCATGTGCTGATGGGCGCCCTGATGAGCTTCGGCATCGGCCTTTATGCGCCTTCGCTGATCATGCTCAGCCTGATGGGCATGAACCCGACGGCGGCCTTTCCGATCATGATGGGCGCCTGCGCTTTCCTGATGCCGGTGTCGAGCCTGCGTTTCATCAAGAGCGAGCGCATCGACCTGCGGCTGGTGCTGGGCATGGCGATCGGGGGCATACCGGCGGTGTTGCTGGCCGCCTTCGTCATCACCTCCCTGCCGCTGACGGTGCTGCGCTGGGGCGTGGTGCTGGTGGTGCTCTACGCCGCCGTCAATCTGCTGATGACAGCGCTGAAGGCCCGCCAGCAGCCTGTTCCCGCCGAACAGGGCTGACGAGCCGCCGCAGGGGCTGCGATCAGCCTCGCCCGTCGCCCTGTGCGAACTCCTCGCGCAGATCGGACAGGGTGTGTTGCAGGTGGTCCGCCACCAGACGGCGCACCTTGTCGGCGTCGCGGGCCAGCCAGGCCTGAAGGATGTCCTGATGCTCGGCCTCGGCCGTCAGATGGCGCCCCTTGTGCTCAAGGTGCTTGCGCACATAGCGGTCGGCCATGACGTGAAGCCGGCTGGTGATCTCCGTGGTCAGGGCGCGCTTGCTAGGCTGCACCAGAGCCATGTGGAAGGCCCGGTTCAGAGGGCCGACGGTCGGCAAACCGCCAGCCGCCGCCGCATTCAACTGGGCCAGCACCTGACGGGCCTCCTCCTGACGGGCGTCATCGGCGACCAGACACGCCTCGGCCGCCGCATCAGGCTCCAGCTTGAGGCGAAGTTCGAAGATCTCTTCGACCTCGGCCGCGCTCATGCCGCGCGCGAAAAAGCCCCGGTTGGCGTGCGACACCACCAGCCCGTCTTGCTCCAGCCGCACCAGGGCTTCGCGCAGCGGAATTTTCGAGACGTTCAGGTCCGCCGCCAGGGCGTCCTGCCGGATCGGCACGTCCGGCGCGATCGCGCCTGACAGGATCATGTCGCGCACAACCTCCATCAGGCGGTCGGACAGGGTGCGGACTTCAAGCGGAGATGCGGCCATGCAGTTCATCAAGTCGAAAAGGCTGGGCCGGTCGCCCGGTCCAGCCATAACGCGCGCCGAACGCAATTACGACGCGCAAGTCTTTCAGACGACCTGGAAGCCCGCCCAGAAGGGATCCTTGCGGTCCACGCAGATGGTGTTGAAGCCGGTGGCGACGGCCGACCCTTCGATGGAGGGCACGATCGCCTTGTGGTCGCCCACCGTGGTCTCGGCTTCCACCCGGCCGATGAACCGGCTGCAGATGTAGCTTTCGTGGACGAAGGCGTCGCCGACCTTCAGCCGCCCCTTGGCGTGCAGATGAGCCAGCCGCGCCGAGGTGCCGGTGCCGCAGGGGCTGCGGTCGATGGCCTTGTCGCCATAGAAGACGGCGTTGCGGCCGTCAGCGCCCTCGCCCTTGGGCTTGTCGGCCCACAGCACGTGGCTGACGCCGTTGATCGAGGGCTCGTCCGGGTGGACCGGATGGAAGGCCGCCCGCACCCGCTCGCGCACCAGACGGCTCAGTTCGATGATGCGGCCGGCGCCCAGATCATCCAGGCCGGTGTAGGCGCCCTGCGGTTCGACGATGGCGTAGTAGTTGCCGCCGTATGAGACATCGACGCTCAGCAGACCGAGGCCCGGCACGTCGATCTCGATCCCTTCCGCCGCCAGATAGGCCGGGACGTTGCGGATGCGCACCGAGGTCACGCGGTCGCCCTCGGTCTCATAGGCGATGTCCAGAACGCCCGCCGGGACCTCGACCTTCAGCCCCCCCGGCGTGCGCGGCCGGATCAGGCCATGCTCCAGCCCGAAGGTGATCATGCCGATGGTCCCGTGGCCGCACATGGGCAGGCAGCCGCTGGTCTCGATGAACAGGATGCCCGCGTCCGCGTCCGGCAGGGTCGGCGGATACAGGAAGCCGCCGCTCATCATGTCGTGGCCGCGCGGCTCAAAACACAAGGACGTGCGGATCCAGTCGTAGCGGCTCAGGAAATCGAGCCGCCGCTCGGCCATGCTGGCCCCTGACAACAGGGGCGCGCCGCCGGCGACCAGGCGAACCGGGTTGCCGGCGGTATGACCGTCGATGCAGAAAAAGACGTCGCGCATCTGGGCTCCGGATCAGGTGATCTTGATAGCCTTGCCCGAGCCGATCGGGCGCGTTTCCGCCGCCTTTTCTACCATGGCGATGACCTCGGCGCGGCGGGCGCCGGCCAGCGGCATGCGCGGCATGCGGACCCGTTCGTGGCCGCGCCCCATGATCATCTCGGACAGTTTGATCGACTGGACCAGATCCGCAACCGAATCCAGGTGAAGCAGCGGCATGAACCAGCGATAGATCTCAAGCGCGCGGGCGATGTCGCCGGCTTGGACCGCCTTGACCAAGGCCACCGACTCTTCGGGGAAGGCGTTAGTCAGGCCCGAGACCCAGCCCTTGGCCCCCAGGATCATGCCTTCCAGCGCCACGTCGTCGAGGCCGACCATGACCGAGTAGCGGTCGCCCAGCTCGTTGAAGATGTCGGTGATGCGCCGCGAATCCGGGGCGCTTTCCTTCAGGGCCACGATGTTCGGCACGTCGGACAGACGGCGCAGGTCGTCGTTGTTGAGCGTCTGACGGTACATCAGCGGGTTGTTGTAGAGCATGTTGGGCAGGCCGCTGGCGGCCGCCACCGCGCGGAAGTGCGCCTCAAGCTCGGCTGCGGTCGGCACATAGACCATGGCCGGCAGCACCATCAGGGCGTCCACGCCGATGTCCTCGGCGTCCCTGGCGTAGGCCTCGGCCCGCGCCGTGGTCAGTTCGCTGACGCCGGTGATGATCGGCACGCGGCCATCGACGACCTCGACCGCCGCCTTGAGGACGGCCCGCTTTTCTTCTGGCTCCAGCGAGTTGTTCTCGCCCACGGTGCCCAGCACGATGATGGCGTCGACGCCATCACGGATCAGGCCGTCCAGAACCTTCTGGGTGGAGTCGAAATCGACCCCCAGGCTCTCAATGAACTGCGTGGTGGCCGCCGGAATCACTCCGGTCCAATCCAGGGTCTTGCCCGCCATTTGCTGCTCCCTCCCGAGCCTGCACATTCGTATACGGTATATGATTAGGCCGGATGCAGTAGCTGATCAAGCTCCCGAAACGGCTTGCAAACCGGCTGCCGCGCCACCCCGCCGCGACTGGTCTGGCGTCAGAACCCCAACGCCATGATCTGGTCGTACAGGACCTTGGGCGTACGCACCCCGTTCGCCAGGCTGCGCGCACGGGCTTCGTAACGACGCTGCGATGGCAGGCGCGCGCCCTGGTCGGCGAAGGCGGCGAACAGGGCCTCGGCCCGGGCGGCGTTGGCCTCAGGGTCGCCGCCGCCCATCAGGGCGGGATCGAAGGCCAGGATCAGCTCTCCATGCATGGGCGCCGCCTTGGCGCCGTCGTCGAAGGCCATGGATTCGCGGCTGGTCAGATCGCCGATCAACGGGCCCGCCATCAGTTCGATCATGGTCGACAGGGCCGAGCCCTTGTGCCCGCCGAAGGTCAACATGGCGCCGTCCAGAGCGGCGCGCGCATTGGTGGTCGGTCGCCCCTCGGCGTCGACGCCCCAGCCTTCGGGGATCGGCTTGCCGGCGATGTCGTGCAGCGCCATATCGCCGCGCGCGATGGCGCTGGTGGCGAAGTCGAAGACATAGGGGTGCGGCCCCGAACGCGGCCAGCCGAAGGCTATCGGATTGGTGCCCAGAAGACCGCGCTTTCCGCCCGCCGGGGCCACCCACGAATGGCTGGGCGTCATGGCCAGAGCCGCCACGCCCATGCCGGTCAGCTGTTCGATCTCGGGCCACAGGGCCGAGAAATGGAAGCAGTTGTTGATGACCAGAGCCGCCACCCCGACCGCCTTGGCCTTCTGCGCCAACAGGGGCGCGGCCCGCTCGAAAGCCAGCAGAGAATAGGCGTACCGGGCGTCGGCGCGCACCAGGGCGGGCGAGGCGTCGGTGATGACCGGCTCGGCGTCCAGCGACATCTTGCCCGAGCGGATCGTCATCACACAGCCCGGCAGACGATAAAGCCCGTGCGAGGCGCACTCGTCCCTCTCGCCCGCCGTGATGGCCCGCGCCACCGCCTCGGCGTGCGGCGCCGACAGGCCTGCCCCCGTCAACACGCGTCGCGACAGGGCGAACACCTCGTCGATCGACAAGGCGACCGTTTGCTGGGCCTCAAACACGCTCATATCGCTCTCCCGCAGCACAATCGTATACGATATGGGCGCGGGCAAAAACTTCAAGCCGTCAGCGTGGTTTTCTAAAGCGCGTCGCGGGCCGCGCTCAGGTCGGCCAGAAAACGCTTCCGTTCCTCGGCGCGCAACGCCGGATCGGGCAGGCGCAGCAGGTAGGACGGGTGCACCGTCAGCAGCACGCGCTCTCCCTCCTCCGTCACCATGACCCGGCCGCGTTCGGCCTGAACGGCGGGCTTTCGCCCCAGCACCGCCAGCCCCGCCGTCGCTCCCAGCGCCAGGATCAGCTGCGGCCTGACGAGGCGCCGTTCATGATCCAGCCACCAGCGGCAGGCCTGGACCTCGCCCGCATTGGGCGTCTTGTGCAGGCGGCGCTTGCCGCGCGGCTCATGCTTGAAGTGCTTGACCGCATTGGTGAGGTAGAGGTCGCGACGATCCAGCCCCGCCTCTTCAAACGCCGCATCCAGAAGACGCCCGGCGGGGCCGACGAAGGGCCGACCGGCCAGATCCTCCTGATCGCCCGGCTGTTCGCCCACCACCATCAAAGCCGCGCGTTTCGGTCCCTCGCCGCACACGCCCTGCGTAGCGTCGCGCCACAGCGGACAGCGACGGCAGCCCTGAACGCCGCGCGCCAGTTCTTCCAGACTGTCGGGGACCAGATCATCGGTCGCCGCGCGGTCCACCACCGGCGCGCGAACGCGCTGGAACCGGTCATTGGGCGTGGGCGCGGGCTGATTCACCATGGCGTCTGTGCGAACCGACGCGGCGGCGGTCAGTTCCGGAATCAGCGCCGCCTCAGGCAGGTTTTTCCAGTAACGCTTGGGCATTTCCGACCGCATGGCCTGGGGCCGCAGCCGCGCCGGATTGAAGGTCGAGGCGTAGTAGGTGCGCCAGAAATCCTCCACCGCGTCCTCGGCGGGCGCCTGGGATTGATCAGCGGGCGGGCCGAAGGTCAGGAACGTTCCGTCCCAGTGCGCCGCCCCGTCCGGCGTCAGGATCGACCACCGCATGGCGCTGAACCGGCGCGCGAAGAAGGGCGCCGTCGCCTGCAGCACCCGATGCGCCGGCTCGAACCACGCCACCCAGCGCTCGCCCGCTTCGTCTTCCGCCTGGCGAAAGCGCACGAAGGCCTTCATCTTGTGGGCGGCGCGGCGCACCGCCTTCACCCGATCCGCTGCCTCGGCTACGTCGCGGTCGGACAGGACGGCCATCAAGTTCGGCTGATCCCTCAGCCGCCACAGCAGGCGATACATCAGATCGAAGCGATCCTCGGACCGGTGCTGGATGAGTTGCGCCGCCGTATCCAGAAAGGCGCGCGGCGCGGTGAAGGCGCCTCCGACCTCAGGCAGGGCGCCGCCCTCATCGAACAAGCCGCCCGCCGTCGCGCCCACGACGAACTTCACCCGGCCGGGCTCCTCGCCGGCCAGCCGCAGGCGCCGCGCGGCCTTGCGCCAGCCATCGAAATCCAGCGGGTCGGACAGGACCGCCGTGCGCATCAGAACAGGCTCAACTGCTCAGGCTTGCGCTGGGGCGCCAGGCGCGCGCGCAGGTCAGCCGCGTCCGTCAGACCGCCCGGCGTCCAGTCCAGCGCCGTGATCCACGGCCGCACCGCCTCGATCGAGCGCGTCAGCCGACCGACATCCTCCAGCCGCAAGGTGCGATGGCGCCGCACGGACAGGATGCGGTCCACCGCCTTCACCCCAAGGCCCGGCACCCTCAGCAGGGTCTCGCGCGCCGCCCGGTTCACATCGACGGGAAAGGCCTCGCGCCGTCGCAGCGCCCAGGCCAGCTTGGGATCCACGGCCAGATCCAGCATGCCCTCGTCGGTCCCCTCGCCGATCTCGGGCGCGGTGAAGCCGTAGAAACGCATCAGCCAGTCGGCCTGATAGAGCCTGTGTTCGCGCATCAGCGGCGGCTTGGTCGGCGGCAGCAGGCTGGAGCCGTCGGGAATGGGGCTGAAGGCCGAATAATAGACCCGGCGCAGGCCATAGCCGACGTAAAGGGCGGCGCTGCGGGCCATGATCTCAGTGTCCGGCGCACCGTCGGCGCCGACGATCAGCTGGGTCGATTGACCGGCCGGGGCGAAGGCGGGCGGGCGCTTGCGGTCCCGCTTTTCGGGCTTGGCCTCTTCCAGTTTCAGCCGGACCTGCCCCATGGCCTTTCGGATCGTTCGCGCATCCTTTTCCGGCGCCAGCCGCCCCAGAGCCTCGTCGCGGGGCAGTTCGATATTGGCCGACAGTCGGTCGGCATAGAGGCCCGCCAGCTCGACCAGCCGCGCGTCCGCCTCCGGGATCAACTTCAGATGGATATAGCCGCGAAAGTCGTGATCCTCGCGCAGGCGCCGCGCGACCTCGACCAACTGCTCCATCGTATAGTCCCCGTTGCGGATCACGCCCGACGACAGGAACAGCCCCTCGATATAGTTGCGCTTGTAGAAGGCCAGGGTCAGGTCGACGACCTCCTGCACCGTGAAGCGCGCCCGCTCGACATTGGACGACACCCGGTTGATGCAATAGGCGCAGTCGTAGATGCAGAAGTTGGTCAGCAGGATCTTCAGCAGGCTGATGCATCGACCGTCAGGCGTATAGGCGTGGCAGATGCCCATGCCCTCGGTCGAGCCGATCCCGCGCCCGCCCATTGAATCCCGCTTCGTCGTGCCGGATGAGGCGCAGGAAGCGTCATATTTCGCTGCGTCCGCCAGAACCGCCAGCTTTCGTCGAAGATCGATCTGAGCCATTCGTTCATGATATGTTCCATAGCAGAACAGGTCCAGCTTGACCGAAGGGCTTTTCTTAATGCGGCTGACATAAGGGACCAGGCCGCGACGGCCATGGGAGAGTTCAGTCGTTTCCGCTCTGCCTGTGCTCGTCAAACAGGCAAACGCATCATCGCGGAACGCGCCGTGTCACTCGGGGCAGCGCCTTGACCCACGCGCTGGCGTCCCCCCGAGGGCGCCTCAAAATAAGGCCGAGATAGGTTGGGACGCGAAAGCGCGAGCCTGCCGGGCCTCTAACTCGATGCTCCATTATGGCACAAACGAGTTGATGATCGCTGATCGGATGCCCCAGGGGTACGTCTCGGAGCCTATCGGATTCCTCCCGGCGGGAGCAGTTGGAGCAGCGCCCCGGGCGGATCGTTAAACCCGTAATAATGGTTAAAAAAGTATTAATTTTCGATTGACTCACAGAACTTCGTTTGACCATTAGTGTCCCAAAATGGAATGGCCCAGTTTGTGAAAAGGGCTTTTTCGAGATGTGCGCCGACGGCGTTCGTTGATTTTGGGGAACGGGGCTTGTTCGCACGCTTGTATATATTGCCGGCCATGTGCGCGGCATCGTGGGCGTTCGCCGGACTCGCCTGCGCGCAGTCCACGGATGGGGTCGAGATCGTAGTAAGCGCAACTGTAGCGGAGCGCTGCGGGTTTGCGCCCGGCGGGCCCTCGACGCTCAACGTCGCCGTCGATCTGGAAGAAGCACACTCTCAAAACTTGGCGCTGCGCCTCGACTGTAACACGCCCTTTCAAGTAACAGCCAAGTCAGAAGCCGGCCGGCTGACCAACCGCTCGGCATGGGACGATCTGTCGGGCTACGCCTTCACCAAGGCCTACGGCTTCAGCATCGAACTCGACACCGACGCTGGCAAAATCCGCAGCGGACGCTGCCTGTCGTCCACGCTCGTCGACGGCGGCGACTGCGTCCTGGCTCAGCCCGGCGGGCTCGGCTCCGGCGATGGCGTGGCCATCGGCCGCGACGCCACCCTGACGGTGGATTGGCCAGCGCAGACAACCCTGGGTCGCCGTCTGGCCGCTGGCGACTACAGCGACACCATCACAATCAGCATCGCAGCCCGCTCATGAGGGCGCTGCAGCCCCACTATTCGAGCTGACGCCCCGGCGCCGGTCGAAGCCTTCGGGTCGGACCTAATGTCTGCCTCGAGTAACCCGTCGGTCCCGGCCGACTTTTATGTTCAGGAACTAATCATATGAACCGCATCGCTTTCGTCGCCGCTTCGACTGCTGCTCTCCTGGTCGCCGGTGCCGCCTCGGCCCAAGACACGCAAACGGTCGCCATCAACGCCTCCGTCGCTCCCAAGTGCGGCGTCTCGGCCCAGCAAACCACCGTTACTCTGTCCGCTGACCTGACCGATGCCGACGCCAAAGTGCGCAGCGGCGTCACCACCGAGATCGCCAACGCCCTGAACGGCGCGCGCATCGTCGCCTTCTGCAACGGCGTGAACAACAGCGTCGAAGTGAAGCGCGCCGTCCTGGCCCGCACCGGCGCTACCGGCAACGGCCTGGCCGACGGCGGCTTCGCCCAATTCATCCGCTACAACCTGGACGCTTCGCTGAACGGCGTGGCCCTGGATTCGACCAGCACGGAAGGCGCCTCGACCGTCGCATCGCGTTTCGGCGGCCACATCAGCCTGTCGGACGCCAACACGCACGTCCGCTTCGCCCAGGCCGCCAGCAACGGCGCGCCGGTCGCCTCTTCGAACGGCTCGACCCCGACCTCCACGAACTGGTCCTCGCTGACCGACCGTCGTCTGGCCGCCGGCGCCTACACCGGTTCGGTCGAAGTGATCGTTACGCCGGGCGCTTAATCCAAGCCCGTTAATCCCGGCTTCATATCACCGGGATATCGCCGGACCGGCTAACCCTGTCGGTCCGGCGCCCTTTTCCAATCAGCATATTCAAGGATTGCCATGTTCGGCGGTGCGTTGCGGACTGTTAAAGCCCTTTGTCTGGCCGGAGCCGCGCTTCTAGCCTCGGGCATTCCGGCTGCCGCACTGAACGTGCAGCCGGTCGTTCTCGACCTGCTCTCGTCGGGGCGCCGCAGTTCAGCGGTCGTCACCCTGCAGAACACCTTCACCACCACTGTTCCAGTCGAACTGGTGGCACGCTCCGTAGAATTGATTGACGGCGAATTCAGAGAAACCGAAGAAGAAAGCGAAGACCTGATGGTCTTCCCCGCCACGGCGACGGTTGAGCCCGGGCAGTCCCAAGCATTTCGCGTGCAATGGGTCGGCGACCCGGCCCCTTCTGCTAGCCGCCACTACTACGTTTCGGTGGCCCAACTGCCTGTCCAGCTGCCGGAAAACGAAAACGCCGTGCAGGTGCTCTACAACTTCAAGGTCCTGGTCAGCGTCGGCGCAAACGGCGCGAAGTCCGCTCTGAGCGTCGCTTCGGCCGCGATCGAGACGGACAAGGAAGGTCGCGTCTTTCCTGTGATCCACGTCCGCAACAGCGGCGACACATACGGCTATGTGGGCCGGGGCCGCCTTACAGTCACCCAGCGGGACAACGGCGGTGCAGTGATCTTCCGCCAGGCCTTCGAGCCGGACGAAATCCAGCGTCGCATGGGTCTGGGCTTGATCCCGTCGGGCGCGACTCGCCGTCTGCCGATCAATCTGGACCTGCCGAGCGCAGGGGGCTCGATCGAAGTGGATATCGCCCCCGTCGAAGGGCGATGATCCGATGAAGTTCTGGCCTCTGGCCGTCGTCACTGCGGCGGCGGGCACATTGAGCCCTGCGTGGGCCGCGAGCTATGCCGAAGTCATCCAGACGGCGCCGGCGCTGCTGCCCGACCGCCTCAATCCCTCCGGCCGCGACATTCCGTTAGGCGGACCGTTGCGCGACGGCCCGTTCATACTGGGCGAGGTCGACTACATCCTGACGGCTGATGACCGAATTCTGGTCCAGCTCGACACCTTGATGCCGTTGATCGAGCCGCGCGTGTCTGCGCAGGAGCTCGAGCGCATTAGGCATGGGCTCGCTGGCCGGAACCGACTGTCGACAGAGGAATTGGCCGGCCTGGGCCTGCCGTTGGCGTATGACCCGGCGACTTTCGGTCTGGTCCTGACGCTCGACCCCGCCATGCGGCCGCGTCAGGCGATCAGCATCGCCGGGTCGAACTATGCCGTTGTGGGTCGCCTGGCGGAGCCGGCCCGGCTGTCGGCCTATGTCACCGCCTTCGCCACCGCGGACTATGTCCATCAGGGCCTGAGCGACGACGTCGGCTTTGAAACCCCGACCATCCTGCTGGACAGCGCAGTGCGTTACCAAGGCTTCGTCTTCGAAAACGAAGCGACGATCAGCAAGCGCTTCAGCCGGGACGGCACACGTTTAGTCTACGACGACCTTGCGCGGACCGCTCGCTACACGGCCGGCGATCTGGAACCGACGTCTCGCGGCTTTTCGGGCGCGACCTCCATGGCGGGCCTGTCGATTGTCCGATCCTATGCCGAGTTGGAACCTCAGCGAAACGTCCAGCCGCGCGGTCAGCGCACCTTCACGCTGGAACGCGCCTCCACCGTCGAGACCTTCATCAATGGACGCTCGGTGCAGCAGACGCGGCTGAACCCGGGCACCTATGACATCCGCGACTTCCCGTTCGCACAGGGCGCCAACGACGTGCGCCTGGTGATCCGCGACGACACAGGTCGTGAGAATGTCATCAACTTCTCGCTGAACTTCGATCGCAGCCTGCTCGCTAGCGGCTTGACGGAGTTCGGCCTTTTCGGCGGCGTAGAGAGCAACCCCGGCGGCGACGGAATCGACTACTCCGACACCTTGGGAGCGTCCGGCTTCTATCGTCGGGGCCTGACGGACGAACTGACGGCGGGCGGCAATTTCCGCGTCAACGAGAATGGCGGCGTTGTAGGCGCCGAGATGGTCTGGGCCTCGCCGATCGGCACCCTTGGAGGCGACATCGCCGCCTCGTCGATCAACGGCATTGGCGAAGGCTACGCCATCAACGCCAGTTTCGAGCGCACCTTCGGCGACGGCTTCAGCGCCGCGCGCACACTTACCGCCACCTTCCAGACGGTCAGCAAGGACTTCGCTACGCCCGGTTCGCTCAGCGCCGACAACCGCTACGCCTGGGAAGCCGGACTGACCTACGCCCACACCATCGGCGCCACCCAATATATCACGACCGACGCCTTCTATTCCGCCGGTCGCGGCGCCGAGCCCGACCAGCGCACCGTGCGCGCCACTTACGGCTGGCGGGCCAGCCCGCGCCTGATGTGGAGCCTGGAAGGGGTCTATGAAGACCGCCGCAACCAGGAAGAGTACGGCATTCGTCTGGCTCTCACCTACCGCTTCAGCCAATTTTCCAGCGGCACGGCCGAGGTCGACACCCGCCGCGAGCGGGCGCGGGTCGGCTACCAGACCTCGCGCGGACGCGGCGTCCATTCGTGGAGCGCGGCGGCCAATATCGATCGTTCGGAAACGGCGACAGGGGTCAACGCCTCGATCACCAACGTTCTGAACCGCGTCGAGATCGGCGGCAGCCACCAGACCTTCTTCGCCTCGGACGGGGGCGACATCACTGACCAGCGCACCTCGGTAAGAGCGGGAGCCTCGCTGGCGTTCGCCGACGGCGCCTTCGGCGTCTCGCGCCCCATTTACGACAGCTTCGCCCTGGTCCGGTCGCACAAGTCGCTGAACGGCGCAGAGGTCTATGTCGAACCGCGAGACCAGTTCTTTTCAGCGCGTTCCGGCCCTCTCGGGGGCGCGGTCTCGCCCGAGCTTAGCGCCTATTCGCCGCGCGTCCTGACCTTCGACGTACCAGAAGCGCCTCCTGGCTATGACCTCGGCGCAGGATCCGCACAGGTGCTGCCACCCTATCGTTCCGGGTATCTGATCACCGTAGGCTCCGACTATTTCGTGTCGGCGGTCGGCGAATTGATCGACCCCGCAGGTCAGCCGCTAAAGCTGTGGGTTGGCCAGGCTGTAGAACTGTCTCAACCGGATCGTGCGCCGGTGCGGATGTTCACCAACGCCTCGGGCCGGTTCGCACTTCAGGGATTGCGTCCCGGTCGCTGGAGAATCGAAAGCGCGGCCGACTCCACCACAGTCTATATTCTCGATGTCCCCGCCGATGCTGAAGGCCTGGTGCGGGTCGGTATTATTCGTCCGGAGAACCGCTGATGAAAAAGCTTCTGCTCGCTGCCGCCGCGGTCGCCGCTCTGGCCGCGCCCCAAGCCGCCGTCGCGGGTTGCGCCGAGTTTCAGATCACGGGGACGGACCTGTCCCTGTCATATGACCCCTTTTCGGCCTCGCCTGTAGAGCGCAGCTTCACCTTGCGGATCCGTCGAGTGGACAGCATGGCGACGGCCGTGCGCTTTCTCCTGGCTGACACTGGTTCTCCGGCAGGCGCACCGCGCATCGGGACTGGACCTGCCGGTTACGACATCCGCTGGAACCGCGACACTTCGCGCCAGGTCTTTGTCGGCGGCGCGGTCCAGCCCAACGCCACTAATGGCGCTCTTGTCCATTTCGGCGATGGTCCGTCCGGCGACGTCGTGACTGAAACCATGAGATTCAGCCTCCCGGCCGGTCAGGATGCGGCGGCTGGAGACTACTACGAGGCGCTGGAAGCGCGCTTCGTATGCTATTCTGGCGACCAGATGCTGGGCTCTCCCGACTTTCAGCAAGGGGCGGGTCTAGCTGTGGATCTGAACGTGCCAGAGCGCATCTCCACCTATGTAGGGGCCGCCGGCATCCGCCGCGGCGAAATCGCCTTTGGTCCGCTGGATTCTACAGGCGGCGTCGCGTCGCGCAGTCTGGTCGTGACGACCCAGTCGACCGTGCCCTACGACATTGGCGTGGCCGCTAAATGGGGTCGGCTGCAACGACGCGATGGCGATTCGTATGGGCTGAATTACGCCATGCGCTTGTCGGGAGTTCCGGTTCAGGCGGGTTCGGCCCTCAGTTGCACGCGCACGCCCGCGCCGTCTGGCCGCGCCCACCCCTTCCAGGTCGATCTGGCGCAGGATCAAGCGGCCCGAGTTCCGGCCGGCGGCTATACGGATGTTGTCACCCTGACCTTCACGCCGCGCGCCGGGCTGTCGTCGCCCGACGGTTGCTCGGGCCGCCTTTAGAAGATCATGCCTTTGGGCTGCGCTTCGATGTTGACGGCGACGGCCTCCGCCCCTTCCGCCAGCACCAGAGTTAGATCGCGTTCACGATAGGCGGGTCGGTTGCTGTCCACGATGACAGTGCGGGTAGAATCGGCCGCAATCGCAATCCGCTCGCCGTCCAGAACGACATAAGCGTCCTCCAAGCCTGCCGGATGCAGCAGAACCAGGCGATAGCCGTCCACGTTGTTGCACAGTTCCGTCAGCCGGCCGAGCATCTGTTCGCCCGGCTCAACGGGCATCGCGCCGCCGGTCAGAGACACTCGGCAGACAGTGGCTACGCGTCCCATAATGTCGATCACCGGACCAGCGGCAGCCGGCTCCGCAAGCAGCACAAGCGCCGCCAGAGAAGAAAGTAGGCCTTTGGTTTGGTTCGCCGTCATCAGAACATCCCTGTCTAGAAAGACGAACCTAGGTCGTGAGTTTCAAGGTCGCTTTAAGCAGAATGGTGAACGGCGGTTAGCAATCATGATCGGAAGGGAATCCCGCCAGCCGACCTCCCAAGGCGCCGTCAGCGGCCACGCCGTGGCGGCTGCGAAAGTCCGAGAGCGGCTCCCCGGTGGCGTTTGCGAGAACGCCCCGAAGGATATTCCATTCCCGCCGTTCGTGATCGGCCGCGCTGTATTCTAGCAGCTCGCTGACGATCAGACACATAGGCGATCGCGGGCGCGGGCTGACCATCAGAGGAAGTTGTGGCGGTCTCGGTTGTCGGCGTAATCCCTCTTGCACATCCAACTTCACCGTTCTCGAATGCTTCGGCTTCGGCTTCGGCTTCGGCCGAGGGCCATGCGAACATCCTGTCCGACGTGGCAGCGGGGGCTCGCCACCTGCTGGTGCGGCTCCCTGTCCTCAATCTACGGGATCGGCCTTTGCGCCTCCCAGCTCCGGAGATCGCGGGGAAGGCTCGCAGTCTTTCTGCGCCGCCGCCGGTCGCCCGCCCCCACCACTCCCTCCATGAAGCGGGATGTCTCGGTCAGGACGGCTTCGGAGTGGGTGGAATAGGCATAGCCGAGGCCTATTAGCGCGTGGCCGAGAATCTGCAGCAAGCCCTGGAGGGCGATCCCGGCGAGGATCTGCGCCGAACTGCGCAAGCTAATCGAGCGGGTGGACTTCATTCACTGGGCCTGAGCGGCATGCCAGAAGCAGAAAACCCCACGGCCAGGAGCCATGGGGTTTCTTGAGATCAGAGCCTCACGTCCGGGTGTGAGGTATCACTGGGTGCGGGAGCAGGATTTGAACCTGCGACCTTCAGGTTATGAGCCTGACGAGCTACCGGGCTGCTCCATCCCGCGGCAAGGCGGTGAGTAAAGGAAGAAGGGTTCGAGATCATTCATGTGTGTCGGGTAGACCCGGCGACGACCTACTCTCCCGCGCCTTAAGACGAAGTACCATCGGCTCTGGAGGGCTTAACGACCGAGTTCGGAAT